>ERZ1669248.434-NODE-434-length-20691-cov-7.563045_pt1 | contig 20691 bp, 23 predicted proteins | sample MGYA00579296_ERZ1669248 | MGnify/ENA primary metagenome ERZ1669248 (study PRJEB41166, sample SAMN08046057) | hot springs metagenome | biome: hot spring; feature: neutral hot spring; material: thermophilic sediment; isolation source: thermophilic sediment from...
TTGCATCGGTTTATGATTGTTAGTGCCATTCCCTTGCCCTCCTTCTCCGCGCTCTGCTCGGGTTTTTCATCTGGCTTAGAGGAGCTTAGGGCGGCCCAGAAGACCACATCTACTGACTACTCAACCGCTCCCCCGAGAGCGGTTATTGATTTTCATACTCGTTGATTGCCACCCTCGGGCTCCTCACCGCCCTTCAGGAGCAGTTCTCGGAAGCCGGGGTCGCCGGCATATCTATAGGGGTTTATAGACCTAGGAGAAGTTAAGGCCGGGCAAGCGCGTAGCTCCAATGTACCTCATGGCACTAAAAGGAGTTGCAAAACAAAAGCAAACGAGCCCAATGACCATGAAATATGTTACAGCCCCACCTGCATTGAGGGCGCTTACGGCCTTCGCCCTGCATCCTGGGGAATTACGGCAGCCATCATGGACCCATAGAAATCCAAAACAGCTTCGTGGGGATTCGGAATTAAAGGAGCATCAATGAATATGAAGGACTTTATTGACAGTCAAAACAGTCTATCAACAGCATGGCTATCGATTAATTCGATGGGATTGGGGGCTAGAATAATTAGCATTTATAAGCTAATAGGTTAGAATTGTGGTAGGATGTGGTATGCGGCTTGCGGATCCAGTAAAAGTTAAGATAGTTGAGGAGAGGTTAATTAATAAGTTGGTATGTAGGAACTGTGGCGCATTAAACTCTCCTAGAGCTACTAAGTGCAGGAGATGTAGAAGCAAGAATTTAAGACCCAAGAAAAAGAAGTTAGGAGGTAAGAAGTAGCAAGTTTCGTGAGGAGGTATTCGGTTATTAAAGGCTGATGGCCGTGCGTTAAAGAGGCAGGACCTCACGGCTGTAAGGACCTAATCGATATTCAGCGTTCAAGCCTTAAATGATCCACATGTTAGGTGACGTATGATGGAATTTAAGCAGGTAATAGTAGTTAGGGGCGATTTAAAGCTAAGCAAGGGTAAGCTGGCTGCTCAAGTAGCACACGCATCTGTGGACGCCGTCTTTAAGACCTTAAATGTAAGGCCTGAGTGGGTGTATAAGTGGTTAGAGCAAGGTCAGAAGAAGGCAGTTCTAGCATGTCCGTCGAAGGATGATTTAATTAAGTTGGCTGAGGAGGCCCAGAAGCTAGGGCTTACTACGTCACTCATATATGATGCAGGGAGGACTGAGGTACCGCCAGGAACTTTGACTGCGTTAGGAATAGGTCCTGCGCCATCAGAGCTTATAGATAGGGTAACAGGAGATCTCAAGTTGCTTTAGGGATAGGTCATTGATTGAGGCGCCACCTCTAGATAGGTCGTTAGGGATTTACTATTACTTATATGATGACCTATACTTAGGTGATGTAGTTACACATATTAAATCCCCGGTTACTTTTAAGGTCTATGAGGTATCATTGGATGGTAGTATAGCTTCTCTGGAGGACTGCATATATGACTACCCTGGCACTAAGGGTAAGTACGTACATTTAATCATGTGTAAGGAGGGCTTAGATACTATTCAGGCAATACATGTGGTTAGGAGGGTCGTAAATGCGCATGTTTATTATGCTGGGTTAAAGGACGCTGACAGTTACTCATGTCAGTACTTATCAGTTAAGTTCAACCGTATAAGGAGTAGGTACTACGACCTAGGTAGGATCAAATTATGTATTACGGGATACGGCGACTATGTAATTAAGAGGGGGTACTTATTGGGCAACATCTTCTACGTAGGGCTGGACCTACGGTCGAGCAATGTTGATTTAGGTGAGGTGATTAAGGTTTTGGAGTCGATCCCCAATAGGTACTTCCTTAACTACTATGGATATCAGAGGTTCGGTACTATAAGGCCGGTAACCCACTTAGTTGGTAGGGCGCTAGTGAAGCGTGAATGGGGTGAGGCAGTTAAACTAATTGCAGGGACGCCATCACCCCTCGAAAGCGTTGAGGTGATTAGCGCTAGGGAGGAGTTCGAACTAGGTAACTACTCGAAGGCGCTTAAGCTCTTCCCAAAAGGCCTAGTGATTGAGCGCAGGATCACGTACTCAATGATGAAGTACGGCGATCACTTGAAGGCGCTTAAGTCTCTAGGTAGTGAATTAATCAACTTATACTTAGGGGCCTACCAAGCATACTTATTTAATAAGATGTTAAGTAGATTAATCGAATACTTCAAGGACGTAAATGAATTAAGGAGGGCGTACCCAACGTTAATGGTCCCAGGATCCAATATGAAATTACGTAATGATGCGTGCTCGCAAATCGCTGAGGAAATCATTGAATCTGAAGGCATAAACATTAGCGACTTCTTAATCAAAGATCTAGGGGCCTCCGCTAAGACCTACGCTAGGGAATCAGCATTTAGACCTGAGGGCTTTACATACATACCTAGCCCTAAGGGATTATGGCTTAGCTTTACACTCCCTAGCGGATCCTACGCCTCGATATTACTTAGAGAACTGCTTAGAGCCGGCCTCCCTGCCCTGAAGGGGGTTAAGGCTACATCTCATTAGCTCAGCTTAGTGCGCCTCAGACTGTTGGCTTAGTTAAAAGTTTATGAGCTTTTTAGTCGCACACATTTAGATCTACGCCTCGATGACGGCGATTAGCCATCAGAGGCGGAAGACCATACCTAGCCTCCCGTGAGGCGGGCCAAGTGGTGCTCGTCGATGTAGCCTTCGATGACCCCGCGAAAAGTGAGCGGGCGTCGAGGGGAAGCCCGTGCCCACAAAACTCAAGATAGCTAAAAATACCAAAGTAACCTAGCTAATGGACACGGGCAACCACGGGGTTACATTAGCATGATTTTCAGGTATTAGCTTGATTTAGTTAAGTATTTTAATTGCTTTACGAGTAAATCCACTGTAGTGATATGGTGGAGAGACGCATATATAGGTCGAGTAAGGATAGAATACTATGCGGTGTATGTAGCGGTATAGCTAAGTACTTTAACGTAGATCCAGTCATAGTTAGGCTTTTGTGGATTGCATTAACGCTCCTAAGCTTCGGTGTAGGTGCTTTGCTGTATGTAATAACATGTTTAGTTATTCCTAAGGAAGGCGGGGAATCCAATAGTCATGCTAACGTAAGGGGTAAGGGAGTAGATGGTAGATCCTTGGCAGCGCTAATCATCCTAGTCACTGGCTCATTTTTAATAGTGAATAGTATTGTGGAGCTGATGCCTAAGGTGGTGAGGATAGTGAACATATCTCCGGAAGCTAGGCTATTGGCGGGAATAATCATGGTTATAGCTGCATTACTTCTTTTAAGGTAGCTTAAGGATAGTTAATTGATGATGAAGCCCGGCCTTACATCAGATCTAATGAAGATCCATTCATGCGCTGAATTAATGGGCTTTATTACGAAATTAGATTACGTAAAGTAGTGAGAGCGAGGCAATTAATTGGGCTGTTGTAGTAATTAAGGCTATCTTTAACCACTCACCCCATTTAATCGATATACCCCTACTTTCACATATAGATATAGCTACTATGTTTGCCGTAGAACCTATTGGAGTGTAGTTACCTCCATATACGCCTCCGTAAAGTAATGCAAAGAATATCCCCCTCCCAACCAGGCCTAACGAGTTTAAGAGAGTTGCTATGGGCGTCATTGAGACTATTACTGATAGATTATCGAGTACTGAGCTAAGTATAGCCGAGCTCCACAGCATAGTAGGCATGAGTAGGGCTGGATACCTTATATATGAAATTACATATGCAATCTTAATCATGGCGCCACTATATGTTAGGGAGTAGCTTAATATGAATAGCGAGATGAAGAAGAGTAATGAAGGCCACTCAACGCTATCTCTAATGAACTCTGAAATGCTTTCTGGGGGTATAAAAGCCATTGATAGAACTATGTATGCGTAAGGGATGAATGCAAGGAGCGAATGCGGGTCTATACGGGTTCCAGAAAACACCGAGAGATACTCACTTAGATGCTCATTAAGTACTACGGTGGCTATAAACATGGATAGAATTACAATACCTGCATATGCCATCCTTAATTCCCTCCTAGTTACACGCATATAGTATGAAGTGATATACGTATCAACGCTACGTCCAGAACTTATTAATGCCTTACTGAACTCCATTAACGTTCTCTTATTAGTTAAATATATGATCGCTAAAATCAATATAAATCCGATTAAAGCCACGGTGAATCCGTACTTAATGAATTCCGACATGGACATGTTTGCAGTAAAGAATAGATATATTCCTATGGGGTTGCCTATAGGCAATGCCACGCTACCGGTATTAGTTGCTAGGACAGATAACACTATTAACGGTTTAACGTCGAACTTTATCAGCCTATTTAACTCAAATATAAGCGTAACCACGTATATAATGCTCGTGACTTCACCTAGCAACGCAGATAGGATGAACGCTAGAGCTAACATGAGGGTTATTAATCTTAACGCGCTTCCCTTACTAACCTCAACTATACGTATCGCCAAGTACTCGAAGGTACCCAATTTCCTAAGTATACCGGCCAATGTCATAGATCCTATAAGGAATAGAATTAAATTCCACTCAACAGCCGATGTGATAAGGGTTTGAGGAGGTACTAAACCAATAAGCACTATAGTGCATAGGGATAATAACGCAGCAGCAACCCTCCACTCCATTTTAAATACCGTGGCAGCTACTACCATTAGGAAGAGGGTTAATGCTAGTGCTTGATGTAAGATTGCAGTGAAGGAGTTAATATCATTAAGTAGTACATTACCTATTTCCTCATACCAAATAGATAATAGTCGCTTACCTACGTCGGAGTTTACATCTACGGTTATGGACTTCATAACCATCAATGATAGTATGAATAGTATCATAGTTACGGTAATTAATTTATATAGAGCCTTCATCAACACACCCTAGAAATACTAGGAGCTAATATAATTAAAAACCTCAAAATGTTAAAATTGCTTGCTACGTACGTAGCTGTAGGTTTTGAAGAAACCTTGCAGGTATTTAAATACTTCTTCTACTTGACCTCCTCGACGACTAAAGGCCTATAAAAATTATGGGTTGGCATAGAAGCGTATGTAGGATTAGGCCGTCCTAGAGCGCTCCTGTAGCGAAGGATGGAGCCGGATGGAGCAGGATTGACCTCCTCCCCGTCCTGGAGGGCGAGGCTTTCAGTTGCGATTTTTCTGTAGATGTAATTACAACTGAAAGCCCTGCCATTTATGGTGGAGAGGAGGTCGGTTATTTACTGGATCCGAACCCCGACCTCAATATGTGTTTAACAGCTATTCTCGCAGCTACTTTAACTACGTCACTACATTTATTGATATCGCCGGAGGATACGAATTCGCTTAGTTCCTTGGGATCCCTTAAATTATAGTATCTACCAAATAGCCTTATGTGAATGTCCCTACATCTAACGCTACCGAAGTATTCCTTAAACTCGTCGAACACCTTAGCGCCTACCTCCATGGCCTTACCATACTTAATCGACTCGGTCGTAGGTTCAAGCTTATCACGCCCGTAAACTAAGCTTACAGCCATCAACGCGCCTAGTAATGCCCCGCAAACCTCCCCGCTCCTAGCAACCCCGCCTGCTAGGGCTGAGGCGGCTTTGAATACATCACCATCCCCTAAACCTAGCACGTCTTGAATGGCCTTTAAGGTCATCTGAGAACATCCGTGGTACTTAAGGTCTAGATCCTTAGCTAAAGACTCAACCCTGTTTAAGATTAACTCTAGATCATCTATACGCATCGAATCCCTCTCAGTACTAATTAAGGGGGTTAATAAGGATCGACATATTAATCGGGCTTCACCTCCATGAAGCCTCGCCTTAAAAGGCGAGGGAGCCGTCAGTAGAGCTAGTTTATGATTAGTTTCTTAACTCGTAAGAAATGGGTAGCACATGAAATGCATGGATCGTAGTTCCTGACGGTCTGCTCAGCAAGCCACTGAGCCTTAGATTCCTCTAGGTTAACTAATTTATCGCCTAACTCCATTAGATCCACCTCAATTGCCGCTAGGTTCTGTGCCGTAGGCGGTATTATGTTAGCGTTAACTACGAACCCCTCATCGTCTAGCTCATATCTATGATAGAGGATGCCTCTAGGGGCCTCAGTAATAGCAGCAGCTAAGCCGGCTCTAACATTGCCTTCTATGTAGGGTTCCCTAGGTTCCCTATAATTGAGTATCAATTCCTCGATCTCTATTACTGCGTGATACACCTCAGCTAGTCTAGCTATAATGCTTTGATATGTATTGACTAGCGGGGATCCATATCCATAGGCCTCAATAACCTCCTTCACATCGGGCCTAAGTAGGTGGTAATTATTATTATACCTCGCTATAGGCCCGGTGACGTACACTCCACGTCCTTTAATCCTATACCTAAGGGATGTGGAGTACTTGACTTGCTCGGTAACTACGTACTTCTCGAAGTCGTCTTCAGATATATTCAGTCCCTTATTTGATACTACCCTACCGTAAAGTATCGGGTATTCCCTATCGCCCTTTAATGATACGTATTCGAAGTCCCTTCTAACTTCAGGTATAGGTAGCTTTAACACCCACTCAAGTAATTCCTTAGCATATCTCTTAACCTCCCATACACCCTTAAGTAACTTCATTAACTCGCTCCTAGAGATAACTTTATAGAAGCCGCCAACCCTGAACGATACTGGATGCACGGGTCGACCGCCAATAACCCTTATTACTTCATTACCCCACGCCTTAACTTTAAGTCCCTTCCTAACTACTTCAGGGAAGTCCTTAGCCATATCAAGCACTGACTGATACCCGAGGAAGTCAGGTGCATGAAGCATCAATGCATGGAGTACGTGGCTTTCGATCCATTCGCCTAGGTATGCCATCCTCCTTAGTACGTTTATTTCCTCGGAGACCTCAATACCTAATATCTTCTCTAACGCTCTGCACGAGCTCATTATATACGCTATGGGACAGATACCGCATATCCTAGCAGTTATATCCGGCACTTCATGGTACTTCCGCCCCCTAAGGAATGCTTCGTAGAATCTAGGCGGCTCAAATATCCCTACCTCAACTCTAACTACTTTATTATCTTTGATCTCCATATACAAATTACCCTCCCCTTCAACCCTAGATAGGTAATCCACCTTAATCACGCTACCCATACCTCCTACTCACCTCCCTAAAGGGCTTAGCCCAATTAGTAAACTGCCTCAGTAGCAGGGCTATCTCCTTAGATGTTAAGTTAAGTTCCTTAAACTTCTCAGCAAGCAACTCCGGTTTAGGATCTATCATGGGTCCGTAGCATCCGTAGCATCCCCTACCGTACGTAGGGCATATGGCGTTGCACCCAGCTCTAGTGACCGGACCTAAGCATGGAGTGCCCTTAGCTACAATTACGCAAACATTGCCCTTTCTCTTACATTCATTACATAGCGAGTCAACAGGTAATACAGGCACCTTATGCCTAAGTAATTGATTTATGAAGAGAAGTAGTTGCTCCTTACTTACAGGGCATCCGTATATCTCGTAATCGACCTTAATGTATGCTGATGCAGGTTCGGCTGTCTTAAGCGCTTCAATCCATTCAGGATTGGGATATACATACCTCTTAAATTCTTCAACGTTAGCCCAGTTTCTCAGCGCTTGAATGCCGCCATATGTAGCGCACGCACCTATGGCTACAACTATGTCCGACTCCTCCCTCAACTTCCTAACCACATCAACTTCATGGGGCGTTGATATGGCTCCCTCAACGAAGGCTACATCGTAGGGGCCGGGCTTATTATCCCTTTTCGCTTCATAGAACATGGTGAACTCCACCTTATCAGTTAACTGCAGTAATTCCTCCTCCATATTTAGGAATTGCAGTTGGCAACCATCGCAGCCGGAGAACTTGTATACGGCTACCTTTAACTTCCTCATATCTGATCAACCCAGAAGTACCTATCTATAAACCAAAACGGGAACACAGGTCCATGTTTACATATGAAGTAAGGTCCCATCTGGCAGTGCCCGCATAGCCCGACACCGCATCTCATCCTCCTCTCAAGTGATAGGAATATTTGGTTACCTTTAAACCCCATGTTAAGTAACTCCTTCACGGCGTACTTCATCATTATCTCAGGACCGCAGATAAATGCTATGGAATTATCAGGTCTTAAATTGATCTTAGGCAATAAAGCTGTGACCACGCCTACATTACCCCTCCACGTTTCGTCCGGGGCATCAACAGTTAGGTAGAGCTCAGTATTAGGGATGGATTCGTAGTCCACGTATTCATACCTATAGATTAGCTCCTTAGGATTTCTTGCGCCATAAACTATTATCAGCTTATTGTACTTCGCTCTATTCCTTGCTACCTCCCTAATAACCGGCCTCAACGGGGGTAATCCAATACCTCCTGCGATAATTACTAAATCCTTGCCTTCGCATAGGTATAGAGGCCACCCATTACCGTAGGGCCCCCTAAAACCTATGATATCACCCTCTCTAATGTACGCGAAGGTCTTAGTCACAGAACCTACGAACCTAACAGTATGAGCTACGATCCTCTCATCATAGTATATATCACTAACTGATATAGGTACTTCGCCGACCCCATGAATGTACAGAAGATCGAATTGCCCAGGCTTAGGCAGGTTAACATCTTCAGGTAGTTTTACGTAGTACGTTCTTACATTACTAGTCTCAACCCTAATACCTACAACTAACGATGGCCTTGGGGTAAGCATTGAGGATAATTTAACCACCCGACTTCACCTCCTTAAAAATCCTACTTACCGTCTCCCTCAAATCTATTCCTACAGGACACCAGGTAATACATCTCCCACATCCTACACATCCAAATACGCCAAATTGCTTGATCCAGTAGGCGAACTTATGGAGGACGAAGTGCCTGTACCTAGCCCATATGTCAGGTCTAAAATGCCCTCCCGCAACCATCGCATATGTATAGTTTAAACAGCCATCCCATACCCTTACCCTATCGGCTGATCCATCCAACCTAGGTACGTCAACCACGTCAAAGCAGAAGCACGTCGGGCAGACCAAATTGCAGTTAGCGCAGCCTAAGCACCTACTGGCTACATCAGTGAATACCGATGAGTTGATCCCTAATTCAAGGACTTCAGGTAGATTATCCGTAGTGAAGTCCGCTCTAGCAGCCATGTAGGCCTTACACATTACGTCCTCAAACTCTCTATACGTTACATTATCGATTGGCACTACATCCATTAAGTTAAGTAATTTAACTCCAAGCTCGCTACCGGCCTCAACTACTAACTTATCACCTATCCTAGTATAGGATAGATCGAATCCGTTCTTAGCCCTCGGTCCTGTGCCCATCGTGGCGCAGAAGCACGTTGATGCAGGCCTAGTACAGTTCTCAACTATTAGCACCAAGTTACTACGTAATAACTTAAAGTACTCATCACCTATAACGCCTTGAACTCTGTCCATGACCTTTATTGAGGCTAGATCACATGGCTTTATGCCGAAGAAAGCTAACTTAACCTCATCAACTTCAGGGTATCGAATACTCCAATCACCCATCACAGTAAATAACTTAAGCTCTGATGGATATAGGAACTTCTTAGGCGAGTCAGGGCCATGCCTAAAGAAATCACCACGCTGGATCCTATACTTACCAGGTGCCTGTAAGTCCTCTATATCCTTAGCCAATTCGCTGAAGTTACGTACATTAACTAACCTTAATACATTATCTACCACCTTATAACCGATGACTTCGTAACCTAAGTGAAGCAATCCACTGAATAATTTACTAAGGTCCTCGGGACGCCCTAAGTATAGTCCGGTAACGGACATAGAGTAGTAGCCGGATCTATAATTAAGGTTAAGTTAATTAATTTTTCGATAAGATTATTGAAAATTTATATCGCGCCAAGTGTAGACCATATATAGGTGGCTGGGAGATCTACGAATTCGATCCATTAGCTAGGAAATTAAGAACATTCATTAACATTGCGTCAGCGGCCTTCCTCATAGTGGGCATTTCAATGCTATCTATAGCTACTGTCGTGGTTGTGACAACTTCAGTATTGAATTTAAGTGATATAATAATTAATGAGTTCTCGGACTTACCTAGGGTTATATATCTAATGTTTTCGGGTATAGTGTCTCTCTATGGATATATAGAATTAGGTGATGTATTGAATAATATAGAGAATGGTAAGTTCGAAGGAATTAAGGAATCACTACTTATTTGGGGATTTCTAGGTCTGGTATTCGGTTTAGTAATCCCTGGGATGATACTACTGATAACTTTATTTAGATACTACACCACATTTATAAAGGTAATCACGTCAATGTAATCTTAGGTGTTTATATGTCACACATGTATAGCTCGAAGCTCATGATATTTAACATGCTTTACGGTCAGGCAGTAATATTGCTGTTATCCACAGTCAACACATACTACCCTCAGTACCTCACATATACCTTCATAGTATTCATAATAGCGATGATCATAACAATGATATACACTATGAGGACCTCATTCAAGCACATAATGGGTGGGGACGCTAAAGAGGTTAGGAGTGGTAGGAAATTAGTTGAGGTTAAGGCTGACGAAGTCATGAACATAGCTAAGTATGACTCTAAGTTAAATGAGGAGTTGAGGCCTATGATGAAGACTAGCTTATTAAGCCTGGTAAATATGGTTATAATGATAGCATGGTACTACATATACTTTAACACGGTAATACATTACTTCGAGGAAGGCGACCTAACATATAAATTCATAGGTTTCTTAATAGGTTATGAAGTACCATTCGTAGGGCTTACATTAATTAACCTCATTACTAGGAGATCCCAGAAAGTCATGATCCAAGTGATTAATAACTATGCAGTATATGATAAGGGCATAGTAGGATCTGGAGTGGTGGTTAAGTTCCCATTAAGTAAGGAGTACTCAGTAAGTGTTGATCCGGTGAGGAAGTTCGTAGAGATATCTAGGAGGGATAAAAACATAACAATAAGATATAGGTTCTATAGTAAAAATGTAGATAGAATAGCTGATATAGTAAGTAGGTTCGGCAAGGTAAGAGAGGGTACTTAATTTGGATTTTAGAAATATTTTAGTGCCATCATTACTAATCGCTTTAATAGTAGTTAATTCGGTAAATGCTGAAGCGAATTACGTCCTCGAATTAAACCAAGGAATTAATAATGTGTTTAAGTCCATCGAATATAATGATTTAATAATAATTAACGTTGATGGGAAGGCATTTATAGTTAACCTAACCAGTTATGAAGTATATGAGTTGGTAGCTAATGCCATTATCGATCATCTGACGTCAAGTGGTTCCTCGCTTATAGGCATTGGTAGACTGAACGAATCGCCTACCATCCTAGATGTATATGATTTAAGTAGCGTACTAGCTGTTAAGTTAGGAGTGAATAGCACGCTTTATGACGTCGTTAAACTTAATGACTATCTACTTGCTGTTGGATATGTTGTATTAGATAACGTCTATAGACTAGTTGTTCATAACTTAAGTAGATCAAACCCTTACTCATACGTAGCTGATTGTCGTACCTCATGCTATGGTAGGAAGTTAATAGTTAGTTCATCAAATACATTGATAACCGGCTCGGCCTACCTGAAGTCAGGTATATATGGCTGGAATTACGATGTATTCGTTGGTAGATTAGAGGATGCATTCGTAGATGGCATATACATAGAACTTGATGGGAACAACTTTGTGGTTAATGCATTTATGTTCGGTGATTTACTATATGTGGTTATAAACTCTGACCCCTCGGGCGTGTACCTTGCTGCGATAAGCTTACCTAATTTAAGGATAGATGCTTATAGGATTTCGTTAGGGACGACCTCAGTAAGATGCCTTTCAGCTTTGAGCCGTGGTGATGAAGTCATCATGTTAATTGAGGACTTAGTTACTGGAGGCAGATATTTGACCGTGTTAAATGTAAGTACGCTTAGTGTAAATGCTTATGACGTCGGTAATGCTTCATCTGTGACGGTATTTAAGGAAAGCGTATTAACATTTAACATATTGAATGAGTTAAAGGGCGTTTTAATTATTAATGACGTAGGTAATTTGAGGAAAGCACTTAACGAGGTTAAGGTATCATTAAACGCCATTAAAGTTAAGTCCTCCGAGATTAGGTTTAATTTAGTTAAGCAACCTTTAACATACGATGTTAACGAGCATCATTTAGGCATGAAGTACGTAGGTAGATTGCTAAATGCTTCAACGCAGATAAGCACCTCATCAGGTAATGTAAGTTATAGTAAGCCACTATATGAGCTCAGGAGTAGGGCTATGGGTAGAAATGAGTACATCTTAGTTATTGGGCTAGCATTCATAATCACCTCAATAACGCTTAAATACTTAATTAATCTGAAGGGTTACCGGAGTTAGTAATGGACATAATTAAGAAGGCTATCAATAACTTCAAGAGCGGTAGGCCGGTGCTAATATATGATTCAGACGTACGTGAGGGTGAGGTCGATATGGTCTTCTACCCCTCCTTCATAACTTACAAGGAGGTCTATAGTTTAAGGACGTTGGCCGGAGGATTAATATGCTTCGTCATGTCTAAGGACATAGCTAACCCCTTAGGTCTTAAATTTGTGGATGAACTGCTGAGTAATACGGAGTTCAAGGAGCTAAGTAATAAGAGGTTAGGGTATGGTGATAAGCCGGCATTTAGTCTGTGGGTCAATTACCTGGGAGTTAAAACAGGCATATCTGATGTAGATAGGGCATTAACCATTAGGAAGCTATACGAGGTCTCAGAACGCATAGCTTCAGGTGATGTGGTGGGAGGTAGGAAGTACTTCTATGAGAACTTCATGAGCCCCGGTCACGTTCCAATACTAATTAGCAGGGGTTTGGAGGTAAGGAGGGGCCATACAGAGTTAAGTGAATTACTTGCTAGGATGGCTGGCTTAATACCTACGGCAGTGATAGCCGAGGTATTAGATGAAGGTTATTCGATGCCGCTAAGTAAGGCGAGGGAACTTGCTGCTAAGCTAAATACCGTTTTAATTAGCGGTGATGAATTACTGAGCGCCTTTAGATTCAGTTCCACTCTTTAGCCACACCACTCTCTGCGGGAATGGTATCTCAATACCCCCAGCCTCAAGAGCTTCCTTAATCTCCCTTATAATTTCCTTCCTAATGGTCCAGAACTCACTATTAGGTACCCATAGTAACACCTTAATAATTACTGCACTATCACCTAAGGAATCAACTATTAACGTCGGAGGGGGCTCGGCTAGGACTAATTCCTTCTCACCAAGTAATGATGTAATGATGTTTAATGCCTTGCTGATGCTGGAGCTGTAGGATATGCCTATAGTTAGGTCAATCCTCCTAGCCACGGACTTAGAATAGTTATATATCTTAGATCCCATGACACTGTCATTAGGGATTGTAAGTATCTCACCACTCCATAACCTTATCTGAGTTGACATCAGCCCCACAGATTCAATTACCCCCCAATCATCACCTATCCTAATCGCATCACCTACCCTAGCCCTACCTTCAAGAATTAAGGAGATCCCAGCAAATAGTTGGCTTAGGGTCTGCTGAGCAGCTAGACCTATGACTATTCCAGTGAATCCAGCCGCTATAAGTAAGCCGCTCAACTCTACGCCAAGTACCGATAGCGCTGCTAGGAAGCCTGAGAATACTATGATGTACTTAGCCGTCCTAGCTAGGTTATATATTAATTCAGGAGATGCCTTTAACTTAGCCCTCCTAATATAGTTGCTCACCAACACGCCGATGTAGTATAATACAATGAATATTGTGATAGCTATTAAAATCTTAATGAAGAGATCCATGCTCAGTGGTATGTAATCAATTATTGAGTCAAACGCCATACTTCATCACGTATGCGGATTCGATCCCCTTAAATAAGTATTTCAAATTCTCCACGTGCTTAGATGGAATTAGCTTAGTAGTTACTTCCGCATGAAGCGAGTCAGCTAGCCTTACGTAAATAGTATTGAATATTAAGTCGTTAGATGCTGTTAGATATATTTGAAGTCCATTTAATGGCGCAACAACCTTACCTACAGTTCCTACGTCGCTGGATTGATTATTAATCACCAACTTAGTTATGCCTAATAAGTTATCGGGCACCGAATTAATTAAACCACCATCCACGTAACGACATAGATGACCTAAGTCGGGTGGACCATATAATGCGTATTTAACCTTAACCGTCGGAACTGTATGTATTAGGTAATTATTTACATAAACGCCTATATCGACAGGGAGCTTGAAATAAATCTCAACCGACTCCTTAGGAAGCACAGTTACTGGCTCATTTAATTTAATGAATAAATAATCGACTTTAAGTAAATTACCTGAGGGAGGAATAGGCCTAAGGCTAATAGATGAATTCCTGCTTACGCCTACTGTCTTAGGTGGTATTTGGAGGTCACCATTAAATACGATTCTAATCATACTATCATTGATCCTGCTAAACACTAATCTACCTTTAGGGAGCGAGATAACCTCCTCTACATCGACAGTGAAGTCCATGTAAATCATTCCTAGGACGTCCTTAAGTAATATGTAGCATTCCCCTAAATAAGTTATTAAACTTACAAGTTGTAAGACCCACATGCCGTGGGACTTAATTATTATAACATTAACTGACCACATGAGCTATGGCGTCTTACTTTGTCTTTAATTAAATCCATATTTAATTGATTAAACAATTTAAGGATGGTTATTCATTTTAACTTTAAATACCTACTAATTAATCGGTGGTCGTTATCGATTGAGATTAGGTGGCATGGTAGGGGTGGGCAGGGAGTTTGGACAGTTAGCAACCTTTTAGCTGAGGCAGTTATTAAGGAGGGAAAGTACGCCCAATCGTTTCCCACCTTCGGCCCTGAGAGGATGGGCGCGCCTATAGCTGCCTTCACCAGGCTTGCTGACGAGCCCATAGACATCCACTCAGAGGTGTACGAACCCGACGCTGTTGTAGTTCTAGATGATTCTCTAGTTGGTTCTGAGGACTTTACATACGGTCTAAAGGATGGCGGGATACTTCTACTAAATACAGGCACGCATACAGGCGCTAGGGGTGTATCCAAGCTTACTAACTACGACTTAAGCAGATATAAAGTATACGGGGTGCCGGCAACTGAGATATCCATTAAATTCCTGCGTAGAGCTATAACTAATACAGCGATGTTAGGTGCCCTAATTAGGGTACTGCCTGTAGTTAGGTTAGATACCGTTATCGACGTCATTAGGGAGAGGTTTAAGGGACCTCTAGCTGAGGCTAACGTAAACGTCGTTAGAACGGCCTTCGAAGGTGTTGAGTATGTCGCTTAAGTTCCATGAATTGCCTGAGGTACCTACCACAATTAAGCTATCCACTGAGGTTAAGACGGGTTCGTGGAGGACTTTTAAGCCAGTAATAGATCAAGGTAAGTGCGTTAAGTGCCTGATATGCTGGATCTACTGCCCTGAGGGATGTATAGTATGGGATGGTAGTAAGGTATTGGTAAACTATGATTACTGTAAGGGGTGCGGCATATGCGCGCATGAGTGTCCAGTTAAGGCGGTGACGATGGTTACTGAGGGGGGTTAATATGGCGTCTTACTTGACTAGGGCTCTAAATGGTGATGAGGCTGTAGCATTTGCTGTTAAGCAATGTAATGTTGACGTCGTTTCAGCGTATCCTATAACGCCTCAGACTATAATCGTCGAGAGGATCTCTGAGTACGTAGCTAATGGTGAGGTACATACTGAGTACGTAAATGTGGAGTCCGAGCACTCAGCGTTGAGCGTTTGTATAGGTGCTTCGGCTGCCGGGGCAAGGGTGTTCACGGCTACATCATCTCAAGGACTTGCGTTAATGTGGGAGCTATTGTATATAGCCTCGGGCCTTAGATTACCTATAGTTATGGCGGTAGTTAATAGGGCTCTATCAGCACCTATAAACATACACTGCGATCACGGGGACTCGATTGGTGCTAGGGATGCTGGATGGATTCAGTTCTACGTTGAGAATCCTCAGGAAGCATATGACACAATCATACAAGCGTTTAAGATAGCTGAAGACCATAGCGTATTACTGCCAGTTATGGTGAACTTAGATGGGTTCTTCGTAAGCCATACGTTAGAACCAGTTAAGGTCCTACCTGATGAAGTAGTAAGTAATTACGTAGGGTTTAGGAGTAATGTTAAGGTTTACGTACCGTACCTAGGTAAGGAGGTTCATGCGGTACTAGACGGCATCACCCCTATATCGCTTGGGATTATAGCGCTCTCAGACTACTACTATGAGTTTAAGATGAAGGTGATCAAGGCTATGGAAAGCGCTAAGGAGGTTATTAAGAAGGTTAATGATGAGTTTAAGGAATTAAGTGGTAGGAGCTACGGCGATGGACTGATAACGCAATATGGCGTTGAGGATGCCGATGTAGTATTAGTTGCTATGGGGTCAGCTGCAGGAACTATAAGATATGTTGCTAGGGAACTAAGGAGGAAAGGCCTTAAGGTAGGAGCACTTAAATTAAGGTGCTTTAGGCCGTTCCCAACGGACGAATTGATTAAGACATTAAGGGGGGTTAAGGCTGTAGGGATAATGGATAGGGCTCTAACGTCCGGTGGTTATGGAGGACCGCTGTTCATGGAATTTAGAAGCCTATTCTACGATCTAGACGAGGGGCCGGAAATGATTAATTATATCTACGGCATAGGCGGTAGGGATCTAAGGCCGTCGGACGTCGTTAACATCTATCATGAGCTACTCGATGTTGCTAAGGGACGTGAGGTAAGTAAAGTTAAGTATATTGGGGTGAGGATGTGAGCACAATTAATCTAAGGGAGTTAGCAAGGAAGGGACCCAAGCTACTGCCGGGGCATAGGCATTGTAGCGGGTGCGGGGTTCCCGTGGCAGTGAAGTTGGTTCTAGCAGCTATAGATGAGCCTGTGGTTGTTGTCACTGCTACGGGATGCCTCCAAGTAGCTACGACCATATTCCCGTACACGTCATGGCATGTTCCTTGGATCCATAACGCATTCGAGAACGCATCGGCTACTGCGGCAGGTATTGAGGCTGCCTTTAAGGCGCTTAAGAAGAGGGGCGCATTAGGTGGCGGAAAGATCCATGTAGTCGTATTTGGAGGCGATGGAGGCACCTACGATATAGGTTTCCAGTCATTAAGTGGTGCGATAGAGAGGGGCCATGACTTCCTATACATACTATATGATAATGAAGCCTACATGAACACAGGAATACAGAGAAGCGGTGGCACTCCATTTGGTGCCTGGACAACTACGTCGCCTGTAGGTAAATTGATTCCCGGCAAACCGCAGCATAAGAAGCCTATAGCAGATATAATCGTAGCACATAGGGCTCCATACGTAGCCACTGCAACTCCAGCGCATTGGGCCGATTTAATTATGAAGGTTAAGAAGGCATTAAGTATCGAAGGACCTAAATTCATCCACGTATTGACGCCTTGTCCTAGAGGTTGGAGGTACGATTCGAGTCTCTCCATGGAGGTATGTAGGCTAGCTGTAGATACATGTTACTTCCCTCTATGGGAGCATGAAAAAGGTATATGGAGATTAACTGATAGAAGCCTAGCAATATTTAAGGATCCTAAGCTCAAAAAGCCTGTAAGGGAATTCCTAAGGGTTCAAGAAAGGTTTAGGCATCTATTAATGCCCGGGAATGAGGGGCTGATCAAGGAATTCCAGGATTATGTAGATAGCGTGTGGAGCGAGCTAGTTAAGAGGGTTCAGGCTAGTAACTGATCCCCCTGTCCCTAAGGGGGCCCTCGCCCTTTAGGGCGGGTTTTTTAAGGATACATCCTGGGGTCTGGGCCTCGTGCTCGGTCTTAATGTGTTACTTCTATCCCTTAGGGACCCGGAGCTATGGATATCAGATGTCACTGCCTTGGAGGCATTAATGCGCGTTTTCACAAATCCGTTAGGCATTGCTTGAGAAGCGCTCTTGGACCTTCGAAGCGAGGATCCGCCATCAAGAATAAAAGGAATGAGGAGGAGCTTATAGAGATTCATCTCGCTATGAACGACAGCGTCTTCGGTCGTAATTAATGAAGACTTAAATAGCTCATCGGAAGTTTATTTTTAGTAACTTGAACTGGTGATATTTATGGCTGCGGGCATTTTCTTCGATTTCGATGGAACTTTAAGTCCATTGACGGTAAGCAGAGATGAGGCTAGGGTACGTAATGATGTGGCCGAAATCATTAAGGCATTAAGTAGTAGGTACTTAATAGCGGTGGCTAGTAGTAAGGACTGTAACTTCCTGCTAAGTAAGGCACCTTACTTCCATAGTTATATATGCGTTAATGGATTAGAAGTGATTACAGCTAATTACATAATCCACGATAGGGCCTTAAGTAATATGGAACTAATTAGGGCTATTAATGAACTATCATCCTACGCGAGAAAGCTACCTAACGTATATGTGGAGGAAAAGAAATCAGTAGTAGGTCTCCTTCTAGGAATTTCAGTGGACTGGAGATATAGTATAAGACCTAAGGATATAGACTCGCTAGTCGATCAAGCAATAGGCAGGGGACTCCATGTACTTACCTATAGTAATTATCCGTTCATAGATATCTATATATCTAGAAGGAATAAAGGGGATGCAGTGAGGTTAGTAAAATCTATCTATAATTTAGAGAAAGTTATCTATGTTGGAGATAGCGAGAATGACGAACCGGCATTTAAGGTAGCTGATGTATCGGTATTAGTTCGCCATGAATTCAATAGGGACTTAAAGTTAGATGTTGATTATGAAGTTAACTTCGATGATCTAGGTAGGTGGTTGAGTAGTTATGTGGGCCATTAACTACATAGATATATTAAGTTCTATAGTCATTGCCATCGTAACTGCAGCAGTAGGTTACATCCTAGGTAGGTTGGTTAGGCGTGGTCTGATGTACTCGCTAAGTAAGGTAGGGTTTGACGAGTGGTTTAAGAAGTTCGCGATAGGTAAGGCAATAATAAGGGGTGGTTACTCAGCGAGCGAGTTCTTTGGATTAGTGAGTTCTTGGATCATATACTTAACGTCTGTGATTATAGCTATAGCCCTCGGCGCTTCATATTTAAATATAAACTGGCTGGCTGACCTAATGTATAATTTAGTTGATATATATGTTGTAGGCTTTCTTAAGGCGCTCCTGATAATCATAGTTGGGTTCATACTCACCGATGCATTTGTAGGCTATATATATAAGAGCTCTGAATTAAGGGGTGAGGTTAGGTTGTTAGTACCTATAGCTGAATACCTGAGGATTATGATTTATCTAGCCACAGTCTTATTCGCCTTAGAACAGGGTGGTATTAGCGTACATACCTTAAACATGTTAATAATACCGATTATCTGGGGCTTAACGATCGCTATGGTGATAATAATTATAGCTGAAGTAATTCAACAGGTTATAAGGAAATGAAGTTCTTTTCCGTAATGTATCAGACGTCGAATAGTAAGGGGCAGGAATTAGTAGCTCAAAGGATGGTTAAGTGGGCTAGGAGATTAGGTCATGACGCATGGTTAATAACCAGTATATACCATGACGGCGAATTAGTAGTCCCACCATCCGAAGTCATAAAGAGTATTGATGGGTTTGTGAAATTCTATCAAGATCCGAAGATCGGATTACCTACAATAAGAGTTGATAGCAACAAGACCTTCTGGCCCCCGAGGAGGATATTATTTAGGGACTTCATAACGCTACTTAGGAATTTAGATGAAATCATAGGCGTAGACTTCATAGTGACTCATTCAACCATATGGAATGGACCTGAGGAGACAGCGAGGTGGATCATGTGGAAAAGAATTATGAAGAGCTTAGGGGAGTCGGTTAGCCATTCAGTATTTGCTCATATGTCGCATTATCAGCCACCTGACCCTCAGCGGTATGATGTCATTGAGAGAACTTATAGAATGGCTTGGAATTCAACCGCCTTCCCAGCTATATTCAGGGCCGCAGATATAGTTATATGCGTTACAGGGATTGAAGCCGAGGACATGATCGCCCTTGGTGCTAGGCCAGATCAGATCTACATATTTCCTGGTGGGTTAGATGATGACACAGCCACATTAATAGATAGCGTTAACGGTGATGAGTTCCGTGAGAGATTTAAAATCCCTGGAGATAAGTACTTGATTTCGTACCTAGGTACTATAGAGGAAAGGAAGAATCCTCTATCGGTGGTTAGGGTCGCTAAGAAGCTAAGGAATTTAAAGAATGTGGTATTTGTTATTGCGGGTAAACCAGGGGATCAATGGGATGACGTAGTCAGAGAATCTAGGGACTTAAGGAACGTGGTAATTACTGGCGAATTAGATGAAAGGATGAAGGCATCGCTAATTAAAGCCTCATACTTAAATATAATAATGTCTAGGATGGAGGCATTAGGGCTAACGCAGATAGAATTCATGTTTGGAGGGGTTCCGGTAATATCTAGTGGGGTGTACGGTCAGAGGTGGTTAATAAGTAATGGAGTAGATGGAGTCCTTGTCAGGGGGCCTGACGATGTTGAGGGAGCTGCTAAGGTTATTGAAGAGTTGATTAAGAATGAATGGAGAAGGGAGGAGATGTCTAAGGCAGCACGTAAGAAGGCCTCGGGCATGTTGATGTCGAAGCTAATGAACGACCTATTAAATAAGGTTAATGGATTACTCAAGGGAGTCATACCGTCATAGCGGTTCGTTTCGATGCCTTTGTTAGCT
>ERZ1669248.437-NODE-437-length-20586-cov-5.991622_pt1 | contig 20586 bp, 20 predicted proteins | sample MGYA00579296_ERZ1669248 | MGnify/ENA primary metagenome ERZ1669248 (study PRJEB41166, sample SAMN08046057) | hot springs metagenome | biome: hot spring; feature: neutral hot spring; material: thermophilic sediment; isolation source: thermophilic sediment from...
CTATGTTGCCGGCCAAATGCTTGAGATAAAGCTACACAGTGCAGCTGGCAAGGAGTACCCGAAGCAGGTAACGTTACCATAGGGAATGCTAATACCTTTAAATCCATGGTATTTTTTATATGTGTTTCTACACAATGCTTTCTCCTCCAGCAGGTATCATCCAGCTTAATTGTTTCCTGTAATATGTGAATTAGTTGACTGAGTAGTTATTAATAGGCTAGTAGATTATTTCGAGGTCTATGATGCCCTAGTGAATTTATATAGGCAGTAGCTGGTACCACAGTACACTGTTTCAACGCGTAGCATAACTTCTATTACACCATACTTATCCCTCAGCAACGTGGATACAGCATCCCTGAATCCATCCGGATCCGGCCACTTCTCCATGAGCACCACAAGCTCCCCAACGCCCTGTGAAGCAATTAAGGAAGCTAATACATCTGGGCCCGGGCTCCACCCTGTATTAATGAGCCTGCTGCGGGTTCTAAATCCTTTCCGAATTCCTGTAACCAATACAGTTATTTATATGTGTAGAATAAAAAGAAGCATGTAGCAAACCCTGGGAGGAAGCGCCTCGATTAATGAATTCTAGCAAGCGAGATCCGAAGCTACATTGCCCTATACCTGGGTATTACCGAAATATTTAATATTTAACGTTGGAGATAATCATGATGGAGAGGTATTCATGCTTAGCGACGGGGAGGTCATAGGTATAGCAGTTCTAATCGCGGTCACCATAGTTGTAAGCATAGCCTACGTCTTCTGGATCCAGGGCAATCCCTTCATGGATACAGGGATAGACATAGTTGTCATAGCGCATAGTGTGAACTATACTGGTGATGGATGGAGAATCTGGCTCCTGATCGGCAATCATGGCAGTAGGACGGCCGACATAGAGTACCTGCTTCTCAACAACAGGGTTTGCAATATTGATGTTAATGTGACGCGTAACAGAGTGATTGAACACTATACCCTACCCGGTCAACCAGTACCTATTGAACCCGGTGAATCCATCGAGATGGTGTTTCATACAGCCAATATCAAGGGGTGTGATATAACGGTGGGTCCCGGCCTCCATTTAAGGCTCACGCTGAGGACTAGCCAGGGCAGGGACTACTACAGGGAGATCATTATACCGTGAAACCAGGTATTAATGGGAGAACTAGTAGGGCTAGCATGATGTATAGATATATGTCTTTCACCCTGAACAATGTCAACCCAGAGTACGAGGGCTTCACCGGGTACTGTAGAAGCGCTTCAAGCCTGCTCCGAGTCAGCAATGCTGTATGGTAGATTAAAGGAGTCACTAAAGCACTCATCCGTCTCCCCCTATACTTAAGGCTTATAGTCACCAATGCCTCGCTGAAGTATACGAGTGTTAAGGGTAGCTGCGACAATAATAGTGTAAGGATCACTGCTTGATCACGTAGACCCAGGGCTGCTAGAATGCGCCTCCACTCATCAACACTTAGCAACTGGAATAACTGTGTAAAGGCTAGGAAGAAGGCAACCAACCTCACAGCCCCGGTAACCATCTCACTGGGTGGAATGGCTGGCATACCAGCCAGCACAGCCAGGTATGATATAATGGCTCCAAGTAGTGTGAACACCACGATTAGCTTCAACCCATTCACCACTGTCCTATAACCCTTCAGCCATGATAGAACTGCTAGCTCAAGGGAGAGTATCATGGCTGGGTAGAGGTAGTAGAGGGAGTAGCTGATGCTCCTTGATGCAGTGAGCACGGCGATCAAGCCGAGCGAGTAGATGATCTTACACAGCGTGCTGAAGCCTGGATCCCTCTTGGACTGGATGAACATGTAGGCTAAATCCCTGATCACACGGCGTCACCGAGTAGCCCAGCGGCTATGCTGGCATAGGATGCCACGGTGGACCCCTTTGCTTCACTCCTCTGTAGGACGCCGTTCTCCAGCCTGTAGGTCTTGGAGCCCGGTGGATACCCCAGTATATCACTACTACTTACAGCTATAACCACCGCTTTACCAAGCCCAATGAGGCTATTCACAAGCTTAACCCTGTCAACATAGGTGAGGCCTGAGAAGGGTTCGTCGAGGAGTACTATGTCAACCTCCTCCCTCAACCCTGCTAGGCTGACAGCTAGCTTGACCATTTGCCCATGGGATAGATTAAAGGCTGGCTGTGACGGATCCACGTTGAGCCCCGCCGTGATCCTCAAGCCTTTTTCAATGCATTCCCTTTTACTCCTCGATGATCTACAGATCCCCTCTATCTCCCTTGTTATGGATTCCTCGGTGTAGAACATGTGGATGTTTTGCGGGACATATACTGCTTCCCCGCTTTTCCACACCCTGCCTTTCACAGGCTTCAGGTAGCCAGCCAATATCCTCAGTAACGTGGTTTTCCCGGAGCCGTTTTCACCATATATGTATAAGAGGTCTCCTTTAGACACGGTTAAATCAACACCTTTAAGCAGGTTCAAGCCGTTTACCCTATACCACACGTTCTCGGCTTTTAACACTGTTACAGGGTCTTCCTTATTCATGGATACATTATATGTTGTAGCTGCTTCAGGATACGTCTCGTGTTTAAGCCTGTATACATCAATGGTTCTATCCTCGAGCACACCATTCCTCATCACGTACACCTTGTCGACTACACTCAGTAATGGCATGAACCTGTGCTCCATGAATACCAGTGTTTTACCCATGAACCTCAATGCCTCGGCTAGCTTCAGGAACTCGTTGACTCCCTTGTCGTCGAGCCACATTAATGGTTCATCGAACACTATTACCTCTGGATCAGCTATCATTGACTTAGCGACCAGGGCTCTACGGGCTTGGCCCCCGGATAGCTCGAAAAAAATACTTGTCTAGGAGTTCACGCGCACTCACTGATTCAACAGCCTTCCACAAGGCTCTCTCAGCTATCTCATCGTCTTCATAAAGGCTGTAAGCATAAAATTCAAGGTCTTCCCTCAACAATGGATTAATGAAGTACATGTAGGGATTCTGCCCAACCACGTGTATCTTCCTGGCCAACACCCATGGATTGCTGTCCTCACGTACTTTGAAGCCGTCTACGATTACATCGCCTTTTAATTCACCATTATATATCCAGAGGGCTGAGCCGTTGAGTACTCTAGCCATGGTGGATTTCCCGGAGCCGGTGCCGCCGATCACAAGTATGCTTTCCCCTTTACGCACGTAGAGGTTTACTCCTTTTAAAACCCAGCCACTCCTCGGGTACCTGAACCACACGTCTCTAAGTATTATCATTACATGCTTGTTATCACTCATTTATTACACCCGTCCTCGCTAAGACCCTGTAGACTGGTAGTGCGGCAAGCACTATTATTAGCGATATGCTTATATTGAATACCGCTATCTCTGGTATGTACTTCACTGTGAAATCATAGGCTGCATAATATGTTGGGTAATACTTGGGATAAGTGATCATGAGCCAGAAAGGCGTTACAGCTAGATTGGCAAGCGTCATAACAATAGTCCTGGATGCAATAGCTATGACACCTGATAAAGAATAAGCTGTCTTAAACCCTAGCCTCCCCGCTAGGTGTTTATAGGTGAGGACAAGCGGGATGAATGTTGAAGCCTCAGCAAGAGTCTTCATTGCCATACCTATGGGATCCGAGCCGGCTATAACAGATACAATATAGTACACCGGTAGAGCGGTGACACCCCACTTAATAGACTTGAACCCGAGTACCGCGAGGGGGACCCCTGAGAAATCATATTTTAGGAATGATGCCAGTGGAAACGGGATCTCGAAGAACTTTAGCACTATGGCTAACGAGATGAATCCTGATACATAGGCTAGCTCCCTGTATTTCTCCACCTGGCTCCAAGTCGTGCCCATGGTATACACCGTGGATCCAGCTATTATCGCCCAGTATTTAATAGGGTTATTGAACCGTTCAACAATTCCGCTTAAATACTTGGAAAACAGTATTTATCGCTGGTGATCACTGGTGAGCGAGATATTACTTGAGCTACTTAAATCGAGGCGCAGTATAAGAAGGTTCAAGCCTGAACCTCCGCCAAGAGACCTGGTCTTAAAAGCAATAGATGCAGCCAGGTATGCCCCGAGCGCTAGGAACAGCCAACCCTGGAGATTCATAATAATCGAGGACCCGGTTATCAGGCAAAGGCTCGGCGGGATACATATATATGCGAGGCCAGTGTTAAATGCCCCCCTCGCAGTAGTGGTTGCATGCATGAATGAGGAATCACCGACATCATACCTCCTCGACTGCGCTAACGCAACAATATACTTCATGCTAGCAGCCCACGCCCTTGGATTAGGCACAGTATGGATCCAGACACTAAGGAACGTAAAAGAGATCAGGGAGATACTTGGTCTCCCAGACAATGTTACCCCGGTTTCCCTACTAGCTGTCGGATACCCTGCTGAAAACCCTGTCCTAAGACCGAGGAAGCCCCTAGAGGAAGTAGTCTACTTAAACAAGTATGGAGAGCCCTTAAAAATCTAGTAGTAAGGTAATGAAGGGGCTTCCTCAGTAACCATTGCTATTTCATCAGCCCTCCTAAGGGATAGAACTGAGTAAATAGTGATCCCTAATGCTAGGACTCCGCCGATGCTTAAAAATGGTACTGTATTCAGTCTCATAGAGTCCAGCACGAAGTCGATGGATATAGCATCACCTATTATGGCGTTACCATACATATCGATGTTCACTACCCTGGTATACATTTCACCACTACCATACCTCATAACCCCTACCTCATCGTATACAGCGTTCATCCTGAGGTGAATGGGTACCCGAATCCCCTGGATATTCACATTATAGTTCTTATCATATGTCTCACTGGTGTTGGCTAGGCTCGGATTATATAGTACGGGAGTAAGTCTATTCAATAATATCCTAACACTATCCACACTACTATATGAAACATCCACGCTACCCTGGTAGACGACCAGTGAGACAGTATCATTGGAGCCGTTGGCCGAGACGTTGAGAAGGTAGGTTAATGGGGGTGTGGTATTGATGAAGTATAAGCCATAAGCGAAGCCTGCGGCCACAAGAAGAAGTAGTACTGTGAGTATGGTCTTAGCTATCTTACCTAGTCCCCGTGGTCTTCTGAAAACTATCCCGATCTCCTCGAGCCACCCGTATATGTAGTCGTAGGTGTAGCTGGACTTATACTGTTCTATAATACTCTTCGTAGCTATATATGTCAGAGCAATGCCGGCGACGAAGCCGCCGACATGAGCGAAGTAAGCAACACCTCCAAGCCTCAGATACCCATATAACACCTGTTCAGCAAACCATATCAAGAGGAATACAGATGTGGAGACCGGGAAGCAGTATGGTAGGAACAAGAAGAACATGCACCACATGAGCCTTGTATTAGGGAACATTAATAGGTAGGACCCCAGTACACCGCTTATCGCTCCTGAGGCGCCTACAGCCGGGACTACCAGTGAATCATATCCTCCGACAGGTATTATGGCTACATGGAATAACACGGCTGCAATGCCTGAGGTTAGATATAGTAGTAGATACCTCCAGGATCCAATGATGCTCTCAACCCTCCTGCCGAATAGCCATAGGAAGTACATGTTGAAGAATATATGGAATAAATCAGCATGCGTGAACATCGCTGTAAATATTCTTGCAACCCCCTGCAACGGGTTAGTGAATAATGTGGCTGGCGTGAAGCCCAATAAGTATATGCTCTCATTTGTGGATTCAAGGAATAAATTAGGGTAGCTGGTGTAGAAGTAGACTAATACATTAACCAGTATTATAAGGGTTGTAACTCTAGAGGAACCTCTTACATGGATTCTCTCACCGGGTACAACAACCATTACTTATGAATCCCTCATATAGTCCTGTAAATACTATTAGCCTCGAGCATATAATAAAGCTTGGCTTTAATCAAAACCTCTGGAGGGGGCCCAGGTCTCATACTGATGTCATCCCTTCATCCTTGTTCCCCTGCATCCCTCTTGGGTTTGTATCTGGCTTGGAGGCGTTCACGGGCACCCCAGGGCCCACACATCTTGAGTGCTTCATGAATAGATTTACGCATGCGATTACATTCTTCAATAAAAGAATTTAATAGTAAACCTTAGTAAACCTATATGAAAGCAGAAACAGCATGCCGAGGCGTCCAGTCATGGAGAAGGTGCTAGCCGTAGTGTTATTCATATTGCTTGTCTTAACACCGGTGTTATTTATTGTTGAAAGCGGCTCTGAAACGCTGGAAATCTATGCTGGCAAGGGCCCGGGTCTAGTCGTACATGATCCCATAGACCCAGCATATCTTTCAATCGCGGATGGTTATTTAATCCCTAGGATTAAAATCCTTAAAGCCCTAGATGTCGCGTCGGGAGTGCTTATAGCTAACGGCGTCGAGTACCCTCTTAAACTCCAGCTGGAGACGAGTAGTTGGAGGATGTATTATGCCACCGTACCTTTGGATAGGAGTGTAAACGGGTTAAACTATTACTTCAGACTAACGCTCTCTAATGAAACACTCGTCTACGTGTATAACACGGATACAAGCAGGTTCTACTATTTCAACGGTTCAATGCCTTTCAAGCAGGTTGAATGGGTTAGAGATAGGGTGGGCTACCAGATATTCCCTGATAGATTCTATAATGGGAATCCAAGCAATGATCTAAAGGCTAATTTAACCGATGAACTATGGATAAATGAGGTATCCAAGGGTACACCAGTTTTCACGAGATGGAATGGACCCGTTACCTCCCTTCATTGCTGTCACCAATACTTCGGAGGAGACTTAAAGGGGATCACCGAGAAACTCGACTACCTGAAGGAGCTCGGCATTGGATTAATATATTTAAACCCGATCTTCACCTCGGGTAGTGTGCACGGCTATGATGTATACGACTACTACACTGTGGATCCCAAGTTTGGAACGCTGGATGACTTGATGATGCTGTTGAATGAGGCGCATAAACGCGGTATAAGGGTCATATTCGACTTCGTACCTGATCACGTGGGGCTCGGCTTCTGGGCTTTCCAAGACGTTTACAGGAATGGACCCAGTAGCCGTTACTGGAGCTGGTTTATAATCTACAAGTGGCCCTTCAAGCTGGGGGATTCAAGTGCGTATAAGTGCTGGTGGGGCATAGGTAGTCTGCCACAACTGAATGTATTGAATAAAGAGGTAAGGCAGTACTTGATCAATGTGGCATTATACTGGCTGAGCATAGGCTTTGATGGCTTAAGGATTGACGCGCCGCTAGACGTGATTGACTCGGAAAACTTCTTCAGAGAGCTCCATGAAGCCGTTAAGTCAAGGTATCCCGATGCATACATTGTCGGAGAGATATGGGATTATCGCCCCAAGTGGTTGAGGGGCGAAGCATTCGACTCCCTGATGAATTATTATCTAGGTAGGAACATATTGCTAAGCTATGCAGGGGGCGCTTTAAACGGTTACACAGCATCAGCTAGGTTATCCGAGTACTATGCCGGTATAGGTGTCAACGTGGCCGGAATGGGTTTCAACATCATTGGATCACATGATACATCAAGGATACTAACTGATCTAGGTGGTGGGGGATTAAGGGATACCCCAAGCAATGAATCCATAAAACGGTTAAAGCTACTCTCAACACTCCAATATACGCAGCCAGGCATGCCCGTGGTATTCCAGGGTGATGAGAGAGGCGTGACCGGGAGGCAGAGCAACTATGATGAACAAAGATATCCTATTCAATGGGATAGATTGAACCAGGAGGTATTCGAACACTATAAGAAGCTCGGTAAGTTAAAGAACACCATTCCAGCTCTTTCAACAAGCATAATACACGTGTTAAGCACAGAGGGCAGTATACTCGCATATACAAGAGGCTATAATGACGAAGTACTCGTAGTGGCTAACAATGCCTTAGAACCTATAGCATACAAGTTACCCGAAGGTAACTGGTCAATACTCTACGTGAGTAGCGGGGAGAACGTAGAGGTGTATAATGGATCGATCACCGTGCCCCCGTTAACAGCTATAATATTGGCGAAGGAGCAGTCTTCAACAACTAGTAACGTGACCCAGCCTATTTTCACTCAGACAACGACCCCCTCAAATAACACTGGTTTCACCCAGCCTAGTGAGGAATTATGGAGAACCCTCTTCCCTGTATTCATGGCCGTAACCGTATTAGTGTTCATTACAATGGCTGTCGTTTTAATAAAGCACGTGAAACCACGGTGAATAAGGATATTTAGTCCTTATATGGCTCTACATGTATCGTTGCCTCCCACTTCAACTCTTTCCTTATCAACTCCTCTAGCTTACTAGCTATCTCATGCGCCTCATTAAGGTTGATATCGGGAGGTAACCTTATATGTAGGGTTACCTCTACATGTTCACCGTACTCATGTAGGTGGACGTGGTGTAGATCCCTTATATTGCCTGAGATCCTTGAGGCGAGTTCCTTCAGCTTCGATTTCTCGCTTGGAGTCGGTGATCTACCCAATATGTTTTCTGATGACCTCTTGATTATATCATATGCAACATAGATTATCAGCCCCGATACCATTAAGCCTAACACTCCATCAATCCACCATACAAGCCTACTCATGAATAACCCGATCAAAACTATTTGCGTCGCCACCGCGTCGCTGCGGTGATGCCATGCATCAGCCTTAATGCTTTCAGCATTAAATCTAGTTGCTAATCCAAGAGCCCACCGGGCAAGCAACTCCTTAGCTATCACTGAAACAGTTAGTAATATCACAGCTATCCAGGAGAAGATCAAGGTTTCCCTACTAATCAGCTTAGAGATACTTCTCTGAATAAACTCGAACCCTACGACGCCTAGCAGTGTACCTATAATTATAGATGTAACTGATTCAAACCTCTGATGGCCAAATGGGTGTTCCTCATCGGGTGGCTTAAAGGCTATTTTATAGCCTATTATAAGCGCCGCCGATGTGATGCTATCGGATAGAGTGTGGAATGCGTCGGCTATTATAGCTATAGAGTTAGCGAGGATGCCAGTGTATAGTTTAATAATGAATAATAGGGTGTTCACTATGATTGACACACAGCCCTCAAGGTACCCGGCTTCCTCCTTACTAGACGGCATTGAATACACCATGAGACAAGGAATGGTGTAGGAAGCCTTTAAACCTGGTGTTGTCCAATAACTGGAGGACTATATCCCTATGTTCAGATTGAGCATAAGGGTCTTCATCCCATTGAAACCAGTGGTCTAAGTGGCTGCCCGCGTCATCACTATGCTAATTAATAGTTTAAGGTGGTTTAAAAATAAGTCATTCCTCCTCGCCTAGCCTGGGACCCACTATGCATCCAGCTTTATATAGTTGTCTAGCAATATTGTTCACAGCTCTCTCGACCTCAACCTCTTCCTTAGCACCGGTAATCACCATTTTACCACTACTGAATATTAGGAGAACCACCCTTGGATCCCTCATCCTATGTATCAGCCCGGGGAATTGCTCGGGCTCGTACATACTGTCCTCAAGGTGGTAGGCTGCTTTCTCAAGGTTCACGTATGCGTGTATATCACCGCCTGCAACTATATTCTGTATCTGGACACGGGGCCTTCCATGGACGTTTACACCATTCTTCACGAACGTCTTTATTATTTTCTTGACTGCCTCAACGAGTTGCTGAGTGCTCTTAGTCCCTGTTACAACCATCTTGCCTGATTTAAACACGAGTGCTGTAGCCCTGGGTTTATCCAGACGGAATATTAACCCAGGGAATTGATCGGGTTTATAAGTGATGCTGGGTATCCTTGTCTCAATAAGCTCCAGGTCGAGGTCGTGCTCAAGGATGACTGTTGCCACAATGTTTTCAACACGGTAACTGGTTTTAAAAGGGATAGTGTTCATGCCGACCACCACTCGTGCTTATAGTAATTATCAAGGAGAGGCTTTATAAACTATTGAAGAATAGGGGCACGAATAATTTAATGAGCTATTTTAAAGACGGCTAGGAGAATTGGTAGAAGGAAAGCATAGGATAACAGTAGGATCGTTGCCTCTATATAGGAGGCCATTAACAGCTTCTCCAGCATTACGGCTGTATAACCCATCAACTTGGTGTCAAACCTCGTCGAAGAATGCCATGCCCCAAGCCTATATGGCATACCCACTAACTCCCTGGCAGCCACTTCAGTATCCCTGAGCAACTCAGGTGAATCATGTATTGGAATGTACGCTAACGATGATCTAACACCTGTCTCACTATGCTCATCATTTGTGAATACCTCTACGTAATCAGCTCCGGTGGTCTTCCCGAGGACATCGATAAGCTTCTCTCGAGAACCAGGCTTCATGTTGTTACCGCGTAGATACAGTAGGACAACCCGCTCCCTACCCTCCCCGGTAACCTCGATGATGCATGCATTTCCCTGTATAAGCCCGGGGGCGCTGGTCTCAAAGCACTTGTACCTGAATAATACCTCGACAGGCGGCCGCTTCTTCAGCTCTATGGCTTTCTCAACTACTTCATCGAGTAGTTTATCCAGCTCACCGAGGTTGAAGTCCTCTTGTTTCTCCCAGTTATGGGCGTCAACCAGTATTAAGTCGCCTAACCCCCTCTTCCTCGCTATCACGTTGTAGCGGAAGAACAGGTTGTAGGGTATATCATCTATCCCCTTCACCGGCCTCGAGACGAAGACTATTGTCAACCTATCGAAAACCAGTGCAAGGGCCTCCCAGCTGTCTCCACCTGTTAGCTTTAAAGCACCATGGTATCTAAGCTTGGTTTTCTCGGCATCGATCACGGCTGTATATATTTTCCTCACATAGTCCCTCAGATACCTTGAGGACGCCAGGTTTCTATCATGTGATCCGAAGCCGTGGAGCGCTACAACCGAGTAGCCTAGACTGGAGAACAACTTCTTTAATTCGCCGGGTAGCTCACTGCTACCCGTGTTCGAGAATGGGCCGTAATGTAGATCAGTATATATTATTAAGAGGTCATCCATGAAGATCAGCCTTGGGTGAACGCCCTCACTGGTTGACAGCTCATCAATCACCTTCTCGATATCCTTTCTCCTCTCAAGCCAGTTTTGTAGGAAGAGCGATCCAAGATCAGGTGCCTTATAACCATTGATCCTATGCCTACCCATGACGAGGTATATTAAGTAGTCAGTTATAATGAATAACAGTATTAGTGAAAAAGCCTTTACTAAACCAGTATGTGAAACAACACCGCTTGTAATCCACATGGAGAGCACTATGGATGTGAAAGATGGTGCAACCGCTATAATATATCTCCACCACTTGGTGCCGTCGAGACCCTGGATCACAGTTATAACTATCGTTGACGATGCCGCCACGACAAGGATCCAGTCTCCGAGTAGCAGGTAGTATATTAATGTATATATAAGCACGGTCAGCGATAAACCAATTATCCTCTTCAACTTATGGAAAACAGTTAAAGGATAGAACACTCGATAAGCCTCTAGAAACAGAATGATTAATACAGCGTTCAATAGTAGGGGAACAGCACGTTCTCTAAGCCCATACAGGGCTATAACTGAAACCCCTATCAATACAGCCGCCAGAAGCTCCCAGTGGGGCAGAGAGAACAGGATTGAGTAGTACCTGCCTACAGCCGTCTTAGGCCTGTATAGCTTCATTTTTTCACCATTTGAACGCTACATATAGGTATATGCGGAGAAGTAATGCTATTACAGTTACTGTAAGAGCCACCAGGGGATTAACCAAGCTGGAGAGTCCCAGGTACAACATAAATAACCCAGCCGTGGAAGCAGCAACGCTCGCCAATTTCTCTGATATAATGTATAATAATACAACAAGGATAACCAGTATTAATAAGGCTGGGAGACTCGAGTAGGAAAGCCCGAGACCCCCTGCTATAATGAGCCATAATGGTGCTGCGGCCAATATTGAAAGCACTATTTTAAACAGGAACCAGCTTACAAGTGATATAATTATAAATACCAGGAGGAATACAGCCAGCGAGCCCAGGGTCCCAAAGCCCATGCGTAACATAGTTAAATATGCTATATACCCTCCTAGAAGCCCTCCCCCGATTGAAATCATCACCTTTAAAACGAGTTTACCGGCTACTAAAAGGATTAATCCATATAATACAGTAAATAACGCGGTTAAGACACCCATTTCCACTGGTTGACCCATATGCATGACACCCACCTTTAACCCTAGCCGTCGTGAATTATCGGGCATTTGATAATATCCAGATATAAAAATAAATCCTTAAGTGAGATCTCCGCAGGCACAGAACACTTCATGGAGTAATGCATGTAATTTATCCATGCCCTCTTTATTCAAAGCTGAGACCTCCACAGCCCTTAGGGGCCCCATGGTCTTCAACGCTATGCTTAGTAGATCAGGGATTATGTCCCCAGCGAATCCCGTGTCACCCCTGATCATGCCTAATAAATCCGTTGGCCTCTCAATCAATAATTTCACTATTTCACGATTCCTGGCCATATCTGATTTACTTATAACCGGAATAGTTGGCAGTCCTGTTTTAACCTGTAACAGTACATATATAAACCACAAGGTGACGGCATCTGTAACGCTCTCTATTGAGGATGAGTCGATTAAGTAGACTAGTACGGTGTTACCTAGCCTGGATACCCTTCTAAGGAAAACACTGCTAGCAGGCCTAAATATGAATGCCTCCATCTGTCCCGGTGTATCAACCACTACTAGATCCCATTTCTCAATATTAGAGAACGGTGGCCTGCCAAGTATATCTTCCATGTAATCAGCTATCAGCTCAGATGACTTAATGAATGCGCCGTTGGGGCCTAAACCATATTTAACCATTACATCCCTGAGTGTGAAGAAATCCCTTATATCCAGCACCGGCTTGTAACCAGGCTCCTCGACACCTGGATCCAGGTTAACCACAGCCGTCCTTAATAGGAGTGTTCTTCTAACCCATTCGCTATACGCTTTAACCAGGCTTGTCTTACCAGAGCCTGCAGGACCAGTGAACACTATTATAGAGACCATTAAGGCACCCTGCCCCCGCTAAGTACAATGGAGTGGCTAGGCTTCCTCAACCGGCTTACTCTCTCCAGCTATCTTCTTTAACTGCTGATTATACATTTCAACGAGCTCGTTACTAGTTGTAGCATCCTCAGGCCTCTTGTCAGGCCTCCACCTTATGAATCTTGGGAACCTTATGGATAAGCCTGCATCACTCTTAATCCTGCCGTAGGCGCATGTATGTATTGGTGAAAGAGTTAATTCAGCCCCAATAATCTCAGCGACAAGTGCCGGCTCAACCCATACATCGGGCTCCATCTCGGCTACCACGCGAGGCGACTTCCTATCTCTTATATACGGCTTCAGTATCTCTGGGAGTTTGTCTAGGTCTTCGTCCTTGAATCCGGAGCCCACCTTGCATACTGTCTCGAAGACGTCTTTCTCATCATTATAGGCAGCCATGAGTAGTGCACCGTACTTCCCACCTCTCCTCCCCTTCCCATAGAAGGCTCCTACGACGACTAGGTCTACTGTATCGATCATTTCGCTCCTGTAGTCACGCTTGAACTTTATCCATAGCCAGCCCCTTGTGCCAGCCTGATATATTGAGCCATCATGTAAAGCTTTAACCATAACACCCTCCGCTCCATCGCTTATGGCTTTCAAGAAGAATTTTTCAAGCTCTTTTACATCGCTCGTCCTTATATACTCGGCCACTGTGAACTCATCTGTTCTATCAACGATCTCCAATAGTTTACCCCTCCTAACTGGGAGGGGTTCTATGGTATAGTCCCGTCCATCCGCGTATAATAGATCAAACAGGAAGACCTTCACAGGGTATTCCTTAAGTGCTGTGCGGACCTCGTGCTTTCTCTTTCTATGCATAAGCTCTTGGAAAGGCTTCAACTCACCTGTATCCAGGTCGTATGCTACTATCTCACCCTCCACGATGACTTCTCTAGCCTTTAAGTGATCCCTAGCTAATTCAATGACATCTGGGTATTGGTGGGTTATGTTTTCAAGCCTCCTGGAAAAAATCCATACCTTATCATCCTTCTTATGTATCTGGGCTCTCTCACCATCATACTTGTACTCGACGAATGCATCCCCACCCACTTTTTCAAGTATCTCCTTGGGGTCGCTGAGCCTCTCAGCCAGCATTGGCCTTATAGGGACCCCGACCTCCGGCCTAACATTCCTGAGGGCTTCCAACCCATTCAAGGCAAGTATCTTGGCTACCTCCCCGAGATCCGCTCTGAGATTATACGCTCTCTCGATAACCTGTCTAGCAGCCACCCCACCCCCATAAGTTATTGCTAGGGCATCCATGACTGTTGCCTCGCCTATTCCAACCCTTAGCCTGCCTTCGGCAAACCTCACGATGAACTTGGCCTCCTTGGGTGAGGCCTCTCTGAGGAGCCCGGCTAAAAGCCTTATTTTCAGATCCTTGCTTCCCTCGCCTTGAGCCATCGCCACCCTTACTAGTGTATCATACACTTTGTTAACCGTTAATTCCGGTTGTTGCTGAGTGAAGCTGAATAATGTTACACCCTGCTGTCTACCGCTGATCCTGGATTTTAATTGCTCGGCTACTTTACCCAGGTCGCCGAGGCTTTTGGCTAGGTCTTCAACCTGTGCCTCACTACTGTTCGTAGCCAGAGCTATAGCTTTAACCAGTAGCTTCTCGCCTACCCCGAGCTCCGGGAGTTCTTTCCAGTCAGGCCATAGCCTGCCCTGTATTAGATAGACAACGCGATCAATGATCTCTGGTGGGGTCTGCTTGAATAGAGTAACCAGCAGCGCGGTCATCTGGATCCTTGAGGTTATTACCTCTATACGCTCGAATACATCGGCGATAAGCCTTACCGGGATATCTGCCTGCCCGGTACTCATGGAGTGCACCATCCCAGGTATATTTATTAGGTTTACTCCAATATAAAGCAACAATCCAGGTTTTTCAACCCCTGTTGAAATAAACCATAATATGGTGATGACAACCCGGCAATTATGAGCCGGAGGGCTGTGATTGATCAGTGTTACGCTGAGCCATGGAAACAGGCTTGCCGCAGGTGTTCTCACAGTACTCATCACGGTGTATATTATCGTCCAACCAGTTGTAGGTGTCGAGTACTGGAGCAGGGTCTCAGCTTTCAAGCTACTCGCTGTTGATAAAAATGGTAAAGGAGTAACAATAAGTGTAGAGCTAGGCATAGTTTACCCTGGGACAGGTTCCCTGAAAGTCCTAGGGGAGGGGAGCCTGGCCTCAGATACACTAGATTCCATTAAGCTCGCACTATGGTATGCCTCTATACTAGCAGACCTGGATCCCAGCGTCATCGATACATATATCATTGTAAAGGAACCGGTTAAAATAGAGGGGCCAAGCGCCACAGTATTATTCACACTGATACTTGTAGCATTAATGCGCGGGGACCCGGTTAACCCATCCTACTCAGCGACGGGCATCGTGACCCCTGGTGGGGTAATAGGTGGCGTCGGCGGGGTAAAAGCGAAATTCGAGGCGGCTTCTGAAGCCGGTTTAAAAAAGGTTCTGGCATCGATCATGGAGCCCGTTGACTCGCCACTATATTATCCATCCATAACACTCCTGGATGCATACTATGGGTTCACAGGGGTTAACATAACTAGTAGAGTTGAATTAATCCCTCAACAACTTATCGCAGGTAACACTATTCTCTCAGGGTTCAACGAGTCCTATACGTATTTCATCAACCAATACAGGGTGTTTAATTCATTGCTACCTGGAGCATGGAGTGATCACTATCGAGAGACAGCTATATATTACTATGAGAGAGCTTCGAAAGCTTATGAAGCCGGCTCACACTACCTAGCCGCATCATACGCCTTTACAAGCTTCTACAATATTCTCGCATCCTACCTCAACCATACAAGTATTAATAACCCAGCCGAGCTCCCCGAGAAAATCTCCTATTTCATGGCCGAGGCTAATTCCACCATGGTTAATGTGGAGAACCTGCTGCACAATGTAACAAGTAGGCTCCTGAATAAGGGAGCTATAGATATATGCATCATAGATTCTCTCACCTCGGTATATGATAGGGTGCTGGAGGTTAAGCGGGGGATAACGTTGATCAATAACGTCCTTAATAAAACACTGCATTCACCTAGTATTATTTACGATGTCAGCTACCTCTACGCCAGATCCCTGACGGCCCTGAAATGGCTTGAGCTAGCCAGTGGAATCATTTATGAATGTGGTGTCAACCACCTAATCGACCCTGGAAACCTCGATCCAATACTGGACCGTCTTGAGGAGGCCCTTAGAATCCATTATGCATACCTTAACGACTTAACGAATTCAAGTATGGTATTAGTGATGGATGAGTCCACGAATAAGCTTGAGAGGCTTATACATCTTCTATCAGCTCTCGAAGACCTCGCCTCACAGTTCTACTCGATCACAGGCCTGGAAAACGCACTCCCAATATACGTTAACTCAACCATATATAACATACTCCTCGATGAATACGAGGAGCTCCTCTCACTCCTCAGGGAAAGCTCAGTAGTAACTAATACACTACCGTTAAGCACGCTAACCCTTATGGAGCTCGTCAACGGGAATGCCACGGTTCTAGGTGGAAATACATACTCGGCCACCCTGATTCTCAGAGAGTTCTCCAGGCTCTACACGTACCTCTACCTGGCGAGAATACAGGAGTGGAATGAGACAAGCAATAATATACATACATGGCTAAATATAAGAATGTATATAGCCTATACCTCGGCACTTCTAGCCGTGGTAGGAGTATTAGTAATGCTTACAACGGGTAAAACAAGAAGCCGGGCCACTTCACTAGAGATTACCGCCTGGAGGAATCATTAAGGAAATCCAGTATAGTCTTACCTCTCGCCTTTACGCCGGTGGATGCCTTAATGGCCTGGGACATGTGCTTCTTTATCACTTCTTCGAAGTCTCTTCGAAGCTCGTCCTTTAAGCCTGGATTATAGAGCGCTGCAGCAGGGTGGAACGTTGGTATGATTACTACCTGGAGCCCATTTATTACAGCGTTATATGGTCTCCCATGCATCATGCTCATATTCACCCATTTAAGGCCTCCAAGCCTGAAAAGCGTTCTAGCTGCATGCCTCCCCAGGGCCACTATTAGCCTCGGCTTTATCAGCTCAATCTGCTTCAACAGGTATGGGAGGCAGGACTCTATTTCATCATCCTCTGGATCCCTGTTACCGGGGGGCCTGCATTTAACAATGTTAGTTATATAGACGTCCCCTCGTTTAAACCCAGTCGACTCTATTAACTCAGTGAGAAGCTTGCCAGCCGCCCCGACGAATGGTCTCCCGGTTTCATCCTCCTTTTCCCCAGGTGCTTCACCTATAAACATCACGCCAGCATTTACGTTGCCTTCACCTGGTACAGGGTTCCTCCTATACTGGCTCAGCCTACACCTCTTACAGTTTAAAATAGAGTTAACCAGGCTGTCCCACTCAGACATTTTAATCGCCGTTAGTCTACTGGATTAAAATAGCTGGGTTAAGTATTTTATGTATTAGATGGTGCATCATTATTGAGGCATGTGTACAAGGAGCTTTATGACAGCAATGGCTTCAAATACTATGTGCTGAAGGGATTCGAGGATCTAGTGGAGTTGCTCAGGGGTAAGGGGGTGGGCGTTGTAGTTTACCTAAGGGTGGGTCTCCTAGATAAATTGGTATTCAAGCTACTCGGGATCCCCGTGTACATTTGTGGGGACAGGGTTATCCTGGGGTTCTCAGTGGGGAGCAAGGATCCCGGGGTCCCCGTATGTGGTGTGAATGAATATGGGGCTGAGGCCATTGAGCTTGGTGTAGATGCTAAGCTGAGGCTTTATAGCCTTAAGTTACCGAGGATGCTTGCCCTCCCCTTATCAGAGATCAACCGGGTAGCGAAATTCATAGTGGTGGGGGCCTCAGGAGTAGTCATCAATGTTTCAACAGCTATATTCTCACGTAGGCTACTCATAGGTCTGGATCAATTCATAGCTAATCCATTAGCGTCAAGCATAGGCTTCGAGTCAAGCATTATATGGAATTTCATTCTGCACGAGGAGTGGACTTTTAAGGAGGCTGGACTCAACAAGGGGGTCGGTGAGAGGTTGAAGAGGCTTGTAAAGTACCATTTAGCCAGTGCTGCAAGCTGGGCCAGCCAGGCAGCATGTGCTACATTACTACCAGCCTACCTTGCCACACCATTCTGGGCTGGGCAGGTCATAGGGGTGTTAATAGGGTTCGCGCTAAACTTTTTATTAGGATATATTTATACATGGAGCTGGAGTAGACTAAGGTGAAGGTGTTCACAATGGGCTTGAAGCATGGTAAATACATCTATGTTAAGAGGAGTGATGGATGGTATGTGAAGGTCAGGGTACTCAATATAAGATTTGGCAAGAAACAAGAGGAGGGCATAGATGTAAATAATCCGACAAGATACATAGTCACCGGGTTTAAGACCAAGGTACCGCCTATCACGGCCATAGTAATCAGCGAGGACGCATTGCCCCAGCCGGTTAGAAGCCTCGTCAACGAGGTTTAGGGGTAATGTGGAGAGCCGTAAGGGATGAGCTAGCCAAGTATTTTTCCAAGGTTATATATGAGGAGCAAGGACACTACATGTTCTTTCTGCTTTCAAGCGGGCAGCATGAATACGTTCTCTGCATGGATAAGGCGAGTCAGTTCATGTATGGTAAAATAGTGAGGCTGGATAATACTGCATTTCTTAACTGTGGGGAGCTCGAGTATGAGCCCAGGGGGCTCTACGTGTTCGCTAGGAATCCCAGTGAACTAGTTGGGAAAATACTATCTAAACTAGGTAGCTATAAAACACTGGCTTGAATGGTTCACAGTATTCAACCCTGGTAGCATACACGTATAGTGTACGATTTTGGTACATCTACATCAGTTATAACTATATTAGCTCCCAGCGTACCCGTTAACCTGTCAGCCACGTAGACAGCGTATTCGTGGGCGAATATATCACTGTAATACTTGAATCCACCCCAATTGAATTCCAGGCAACCAGTGGGTCTTGCTCCCGGATTATACCTATATCTCTCCCTTAACACGTTAATTAGCTCGTTAATAAAACCAGGCGTGACATCGTCGAGCGTATTTGTATCAGGGTACTTCCTCAATAGGTCTTCGAGGGAGGTCCTGATCATCAATAGTTTAACAGTGTTGTTTTCGATCCATACTTCATGAAGGAATACGTCGCCGACTAATACACCGCCTATTATGGATTCCAGGCTGCTGAAATAGTCCTCTAACTCGATAGGCGGTAGCCCCTGGTCCAATATAAAGAATCCACCACCGATCACGATGCCCGCTGTTGCATGCCCCACCTTAGTGGTGTTGAAGACGAGTATGTACACACTACTACTCAGGTTAATGAGAGCTGTAGCGGTGAACAATGCGTAATCCGTACATATTCCCTTCCTTATGTTAGCGAAGGTTATTGGATCATATATGTAGCTATAGTTACTGTCCGCCTTAACGTAGTCGTATGAAGTGTTTTCTTCAAGCCATTGAAGCAGTCTCCAGGATGCATTCCCCAGGTCTCGTGGCTGGCTATCACCGTATAGGAGACTAGAGACGTACTGTATTGATGATGTATTCACATATTTCACCACCGCCTCAATAATCGTTGCCCCAGTACCTGCCTCCACTTTAATAGGTGTAGTCCTGCAGTCAGTGATATTGATCGTGGAGGTGGATGAGGCAATATTACAGGCCCAGCCGTTCAAAGCCTTGAATAACAATATAGGCCTACTCAGCCCCCTTGATGAAATCATATCGGTAATCTCGGCTACATCATATATTTCCATATAGTATAATCCATCATACTCCAGGAGCTTAGCATACACAGCAGGCACTGTTATCTGGAAAGGCGTGAGGTAGAAATAGTTGGTATTATTTACTGCATCCATCATGATTAACACCGGCCTCCATGAAGTATATCTCAGGACTATGTAACGTCCAGCAAGCATTAACTCGCCTCCCTCATCAACAAGTCTGAACGACGGTATAATCAGCTCCAGGCTGGTTAACTCACGTGCTTCAATAATTGTTGTTGTAGAGGTAAATGTAACCATGGTGCTCGACATAATTGTCTCTGAGAGGGTGGTGGTTACGGTGGTCGTCCTATATATCTCGCTGGTCAAAATGGTGGTCACAGTGCTTGTCTCAGTAACGGTTCTAGTAGATGTCTTAGTGATGGTTGACACAGGATTTCCCCGACCTAGCCCAACGATAGGTAATGGGTATAGTGAGCCGATAATATATGCTATGATAAGGGATAATATTATGGAAACTAAAACAGTTCTCCACCCATTCATTTCCCTCACTCAACACGTTCCCCCAATAATGCATGGTATTAATAACGTGGGTAAAATTTATATTTTGTTTATACCTATTACTACACCATGTAGGTTGTATATGTGAGTAAAGCTCTAAGTAGGACCGTTGCAATAATCCTCATTCTAATAGTCGTAATAGCTATCGGCATAGGAGCTTATTATTGGAGCAGCATGCAGCAGCCAACCCAGGTCACTAAGCCCACTAAGCCTATCCACACCCAGGTACTTTACTTGATATCTAAT
>ERZ1669248.443-NODE-443-length-20490-cov-62.998287_pt1 | contig 20490 bp, 18 predicted proteins | sample MGYA00579296_ERZ1669248 | MGnify/ENA primary metagenome ERZ1669248 (study PRJEB41166, sample SAMN08046057) | hot springs metagenome | biome: hot spring; feature: neutral hot spring; material: thermophilic sediment; isolation source: thermophilic sediment from...
ACAAATTCTTTGAATGTTATTGTTCTTGAGTATCTTGTCTCGAGAACTTCCATGATAATGATATTTGATGCTGCCCCGAGAGGTGTTAAGTTTCCAGCTATTGTGCTGAAGGCTGCTAGAGAGATCCATGCATTAATATCTTCTCCTGTGAAACCTAAATGCTTCATGTAAGTTATAAAAAGTTTTGTGAATGGCACGTTACTCAGCACTTGACTAAGAATTATTGATGCGGCAGCTATTGAGATCATGTCTCTGTAATCACCGTGCTTAGAGTATGCTAATGTACTCAGAAGAGGGTTGAGAACACCACTTCTCCAAACACCCTCCATTGTTATAAACATTGATATGAAGAATACTATTGTTCCCCAATCCACCTTCGAGAGAGTTTTCCTCGGGTCTCTAGAGAAGATATAGATTCCTGCGGCGACAATAAATGGTATAAATCCTCTCTTCTGAATATGTGGATAACTCATTAACTGAAGAACATCATTAGCAACTAACCCAGTGATTGTTATTACTAAACCTGTCGCGGCCAACACAGCCTCTCTACGATCTCTAATTACTTCCTCGGGTATAGCAACAACAATTACTCTTCTCCTATCCTTAATACCTCTTAACCTCATCAAGACAATAGGTGTGAGCACAAGATTAATTATTGTTGGTAGAGCTAGTCTATAGATGAAATTAATAAATGGTGCAGGGATCTCTGAGCCCTCTGCGATCAATACATTCTGTGGATTACCTATCGGGGTCATAACGGAGCCTATAGTTAGTGAGAAAGCTAGTAGAAGAAACATGAACCCCGGATCCACATTAGCTACTCTCGAGATAGAATAAGCTATTGGCGGACCCATGAGAGCAACAGTATCATTCATAGCAAAAGCAGCTAATAAACCAAATACTAGTGAAGACGCTATTATCAGAGATCTCAACGTCCTGAATCTACTAATAAACCACAGCGAAATAGCGTCTAAGAGACCTGATTCCTCGGCCATCCCAACCAAGCTAAACATCCCTATTAGAAACAATATTACATCAAGATCTATTAATGAACCGATCTCATCTATTGAGACAAGATTCATTAAAACAGTTAAAAAAGATGTGAAAGCCATCGCACTCCATATAGGGATCTTAGCGTATCTACTTCTGAAAATGAGAAAAAATATTAGTATAACTATGATCAAGAACCCGGTAAATAATCTCTGTATCTCATAAACTCTCTGAGTAGCTAAGCTGAGATCTATGTGCAGAGACTGCCACCAAGTAAATGCTGATGAAATAATTAGACTTTAAAATATTAAGCTCTCACCACAACACCCCAGGAGAGTCCCGGGATCCTCCACCAACAATTGATGGTAGTATATCTAATTCAGCATCACTCTCTATAATATATTTATCAATATCTCTTATGGGAATAACTCTGCTATTAAGAACCAATATAATATCATCACTACCTAATAATTTATCAATGATCTCTGGCATGTTCTTCTCAAGTATATCTCTCAGGCTCTTCTTCTCTGAGATACACAGGATCTTCTTATCCCATCCAAAAAGATCTCTTAGAGAACCATATAATCTGATCTCTAATTTAATCTCTTTACTCATTCTACACGTCTCGCTCTCTCCAATGTCTTCTCTATAGTTTTCCAATGATTACCTCTCCAATAAATTTTACCGCATCTATAACATACCCAGAACTCACGGTACTTACTAGCGATCTCGCTACTAATCTTGCCCGCGACTTCTGTAAGTGAAGTTGTTCTCTTAAGAGGATAGTTGCAGGCAGGACATCTCGTGTCATCAGGATCTACTTCTAGTCTTATGTTATATCTCTTCCTCAGTATTCTCAGCATCTCCTCCACAGACTCTGTCTCGATAAGAACTGCTTCGAGATTATTTTTCTTAGCTCTAATGAATAATCCTCTGTCTCTAGTCACTAGAACCCTATGATCTTCTTCTGAGATCTTGAGTATTCTATAATCACTATATCTATTGCTGTATAGTGTGTCGTAGCCGAGTATTCTCAGCCATCTTGCTAAGTTCCCAAGCATTGTATCCACAACAAATCTTGGTTCTACAGGCATTGTGTCTCTCGATCCACTGAATATATATGTTTAGTGAGAAGCTTATATCTTTAAATCTAGGATTTCTTTTTAATAAAATAGTGAAATGATCTTCCGTCTAAGAAATCGATTACCTCCTTAAACATCTCAGACATTGTTGGATGAGGATACACGGCTTTACCAAGATCATCGATACGCAGACCTAACTCAACAGCAATGGATAATACACTTACCAACTCAGATGCGTAGGGAGAAACTATTACTCCACCAAGTATTTTTCTCGTAGATCTATCCATAACAATCTTTATGAAACCAGTCTCGGCATCTTCTATAACAGCTCTAGCCACTCCGCCTAAAAATAGTCTCTGAGAAGCAGGTTCGTAGCCTTCTCTCTTGGCTTCATCAACACTATAACCAACTTGAGCAATCTCAGGATCTGTGAAAACAATCGAGGGAATAAATCTCTTGTCATACTCAACAGATCCCCCACTACTATTCTCCGCAGAAACTATAGCCTGTATAAAAGCTTTGTGAGCCAGTAGCGGAGGACCAGCCACATCGCCTGAGGCATATATGTCTGGATTACTAGTCTGCATATACTTATTGGTTTTTATAAATCTCTTCTCTGAGACCTCGACACCTAATCTCTCTAGACCCAATCCCTCAATATTAGGTTTCCTACCGACGGCAACCAGTATTTTCTCGCCACGCACTACTCGATTATCAGATAATCTCGCCTCTATCTCTCCATTAACTCTCTTGATCTCCTTAACCACTGTATTCTTATAGATCTTCACGCCGAGGCTGGACAATCGCTTTTCGACAAGTTTAGAGGCGTCGAGATCTATTCCAGGCAGAATATTCGGCATCATTTCAACAATATGGATATCTACACCTAATTTAGCTAATATAGTAGCAAATTCTACACCTACGTATCCTCCTCCTACAATAATTATGCTTGATGGAGCTTTTCTCAAACTAAAGATCTCTCTGTTATCTAGCACATGCTCTTTATCTAGCTTGAATTCTTCGGGGATCAAAGGATCAGTTCCGGTGGCAATTATAATTTTTGATGTCTTCAAGACCCTGTCCCTGTCTACATAGACAGTCTTGTCTTCAGATAATTCAGCTCTCCCAAAGAATATGTCTACTCCATAACTCTTCAATAAGTACTCGATCCCTGAAGATACCCTAGATACTATTTCAGAGATCTTCTTCATGAGCTCAGCGAAGTTTAGAGAAAGATTCTCTTTACCAGAAACAAAATCTGATTTAATAGTTCTCCAGTATGTATCCGAGAATCTCACTAAAGCCTTAGTGGGTACACAACCATATAATGTGCATTCACCACCGAATCTACCTCTATTCTCAATAATAGCTACTCTCAATCCTAATTGAGCAGATCTTATAGCTGCGGGATAGCCACCCGGCCCCCCACCAATAACTACGATATCGTATTTCTCTATAGAAATCACCTATAAAAATTCTAACTCGATAATAATTAAGATACGAGGATCATGTCGGTAAAAATCTTTGTATTATCTCGCTCTCTTAAAGACTATGTGAACTTCTCTACCACATGAACACACGAATGCTCTCTCAACAATATATTTAGGAGACTCCTCTGTGGTTGCGAAACCCTCGCCACCAACTATAGAGACAGCTTCTCTACCACCGAATACATAGCCTGTGTAGGTTACTCTGAACTCATCCACGAGATCTTTTCTAACAAGACTCCATATAAGTTCTCCTCCTCCTTCAACAAGAACCTTCTTTACACCTATCTCATATAGCTTCTCTAATGCTTTCTCCATGTCTATATGCGGTGGATTAGATGATTCAATAACGTATACCTCAACGCCTCTAGATCGTAGTCTCTCAATTTTTTCTTTGTCAGCTAATTGACTAGTCAATATAATTGTTCTAGCAATGAGCTCTCTTACTAGCCTTAGATCTTCTCTAATAGATAATTTACCATCAACAATAATCCTCACGGGATTAGGTCCTTCCACATATTTCAATCTCAGCGAGGGATCATCTATATTGGCAGTGTTAGCACCAATCATTACTGCGCCAGCTTCTCTCCTAGCCATATGTAGTCTCTTGAAATCCTCTGGGCAACTAAGCATACTGTATCTAGTTTTTGAAGCTATTTTACCATCTATTGTAGCTGTTGAGTAAACAATGACGTAAGGTCTAGGCATCTATAACCCTTAGATCTATTGAGGTTTCTGGTAATATTTCTGGTATAGCTCATCTATGTGTTTCATTGCGTCATTATCTAATCTAATATCTATTGAGCCTAACGCTTCAATTAATTGATCTATTCTAGAGACACTTATTATTGGTATTATAGGAACGTTAAGCTCCTCAGATCTCTTAAAGATCCATGCGAGAGCTAATTGTGATGGGGACACGCCTAGTGTTTTAGCTAGCTCCAGGTACTCCTCAATGAACCTAAGATTACGATCTGTTAAGTATCTATCTATGAAGATTTTCATGTAGGTGGCTCTAGAACCCTCTGGTATAATCCACTTCTTCTCTCTAGGATCAAAGTATTTTCCACTTAGAAAACCTTGAGCAAGAGGTGAATAAGCTACTACACCAGCTCCATATCTCTTCGCTATAGGTATTATATCGCTCTCAATCTCTCTCTCAACCAAGTTGTATTTGTACTGTAGAGCTACAATAGGTTCGTAGCATGGGTCTTGAGACATTATCATAAGCTCAGAGAGGTATTGAGCAGGTATATTGCTAACGCCTATGTATCTTACATAGCCTAATCTAACAAGATCTCTGAAAGTTGATAAGAACTCCCTCAAGGGCGTGTCAGGATCAAATAAATGTGCGTAGTAGAGATCAAGGTAATCAAGTTGAGTTCTCTTGAGACTCTCTTTGATCTGCCACATAACATGTTTCCTACTTAATCCACCGCCATTAGGCCAAGAAGCCATTTGTCCACCGACTTTTGAGGCTATGAATAAACTTTCTCTATCAAAGCCTAACTCCTTGATCAATTGAGCCAGTAGCTTCTCAGCGTAGCCTCTGTGTGTGAGAGGTACTGGTGATATTCCTCCGTGATATGCGTTGGCTGTGTCTATGAAGTTGATACCTTCATCATAAGCCTTCTTAAAAACTCTCTTGAGTTCATCAACGTCTATTTTATGGACACCATACTCGTCTTTTTCAGGTAGTCTAGGTAGATGCCACATACCTAATGAAATTACTGATACCTTAATACCTGAATTATATGATAGTTTAATATACTTCATACTAATTCACCTTATCAATTTAGAGAGAAAAACTTATAAGAATATACTTAATTAAAAAATTAATCAGCTACGTAAGTCTCTTCATGAGAATTAGGATCTACATAAGGCTCAGGATAAAGACTATGGCCTATATGAAGATCATAATCATCTTTATACACATATGTTCCGCAATCTAGGCACCACATAAAATCAAAGTAGGAGAGATTTAATCTCGCGTATCTCTCACAAGAATCACATTTATTAGTAGTCTTATTATTATTAGCAGCACAGGCGCCAAGTGATGGATGATGTTGAAGTGGTCTCCAATAAATACAGCTAGAGCAGTTCCTAGATTTAAGCATTATAATTCCCATTTAATATATTGAATTCTTTAAAATATAAATTTTTAGATATTGAGAAATATAATTAAATATAGAAAACTTTTTAATGTTTTTCATCAATTATCCACGATCTAAATAGCTGGAGTTACTTAAGTTATTTATTTTTTATTTTTTATGAGTTTTAGTATCTCATTTGCTGCTTCATCAAGATTCTCAATGATCTTTCTGAGTCTCTCAGGTGGTTTTATCTCTCTTAATTCTCTTACTCTGGATGGAGAACCTACTAAACCAACCTCCTCTGGTTTAAGATTCAGATCATTTAAAGACCATATCTTGACTTTAAATTCTTTCTCAACCCATCTCTTTCTTCTGAAATCAGGTAGTCTAGGCGTATTTGCTCCGAGTTCAATAGCTAATACGGCTGGTATTGGGATCTCTAGATCCTCATATCCGCCTTTTATAGTTCTTCTCACGACAACAATTCTTTTCGATAGGTCTAGCTCAATAACCTTAGATACATAAGTAGCTTGATGAATATTTAGCCAAGAAGCTACTCCAGGAGGAACTTGACCTGTTGATCCGTCTGAGCTCTCTTCACCACAGAGAATTAAGGTAGGCGACCCAATTTTCTCTATGGCTCTAGCAAGAACCTTGGAAGTTACGTATGCGTCACTCCCTGCCAAAGCTTTGTCGCTTACTAAAATTGCGTCGTCAGCACCCATTGAGACACCTATTTTTAGGAATGGTTCGAAGAATGGTGGACCCATTGATAAGATAATTACTTTCCCACCGTATCTATCTTTTAATTTAAGTGCTTCCTCAAGAGCGTTTTTATCTGCTGGATTTATCTCATTGGTGGCTTTAGATCTATCAATTGTCTTAGTGACAGGATCAAATACTATTTCCTCTGGCTTAGGAACAACCTTCATAGTAACGATGTAAATAGGTTCAGAGCTCATCTTCATCAACCTCTTAATCTCGCAAGTAGTATCTTAATTAGCTCGTATAGATCTCCTACTACAAAGAGATCAGAGTATTCTTTTATAGGCGCCTCAGGATCGATATTTACGGATATTACATATCCACAGTCTCTTATACCAGAAACAAAATGAGGAGCTCCGCTAGCCCCTAAAACAATTGCGATTTTAGACTTCAGAGTTATTCCTGTGGAACCTACCTGAAGATCTCTTGATGCTAAGCCTGCATCAGCCACTGGTCTTGTGACCGCGAATTCTGCTCCTATCTCCTTAGCGAAATTCTTAACAGTCTCCAGATCCTGTAGACAGCCTGCTCCTGCAATAACTATTTTCTCTGCCTTCGACACATCTGGTTTAGGCATACGAACTCTACTTATCTTCCGAATATTACTCGACAAATCTTTGCTTATCTCTGTCTCATCTATTAACTCTGCTCTTAAGTTCTTGAAGATCCTCGGTGTGAATACACCTGGTGTAACTGTAGCCATCTCAGGCATTGTGATACATTCACAAACTGCTGCAATACTACCCCCGAAGCCTGGAACTGCAGCATTCATTCTCATTGTGGAAGGATCTATGTCAATAGATATTACATGTGCCAGTAGACATGTTCTTAATTTAATAGCTAATCTACCAGCTAAGTCTCTAGAGTCTCTCGTTGCTGGGAATAAGAGATATCTCGGTCTATATTTATTAATTAATCTATACATTGTCTCAGTAAATACGTCGGTTAGATATGTTTTGAATAGTGGATTATTAATATATACTATCTTGGATGCTCCATGTCCCGATATTTTATCCGCTAGCTCACGTGCATTATCAGCTAGTAAAAAAGCTATAACATCTAGATTATATTGATCACCTAGTTCGCGCGCTCTTGAGAGTATCTCAAGAGAAGTCTCCTCTACTACGCCTTCATCTTGTTCTATGAATACCCCGATACCACTCCAACTCATATCAGATCCCTAAATTAATCTTGCAACAAGATCTGATACATCTATTATTTCCACAATGTTTGTTTTGAAGATCTTTACTTCGTCAATAAACATTCTTAGACAGAACTGACAAGCTGTTGATAGGATCTTTGCATTCGAGTCATTAGCTTCCTTAAGTCTATATGTAGCCATTCTAACACCTTTCTCCTCTGAGAATATTCTTCCTCCACCTGCTCCACAACAGAGAGTGTATTCGCGGGAATGCTCCATCTCAACATATTTCGCACCTGGTATATTCTCTAATATGTGTCTAGGCTCCTCAGTTATTCTTAGATACCTAGATAAGTAGCAGGGATCGTGGTAAGTTACGAGACCAATCTCACCACCTGTTCTAAGCTTGAGTTTCCCGCTAGAGATCAACTCATTAAGCAACTGTGTATGATGATAGACTTCCACAGGGATCTTGAGACCGAACTCTGGATAGACTTTACGCATCATATATAGCGTATGTGGTGAATGAACCACTAGTGGAGCCTCTAACCTAAGTAGTAGATCTGAGATAGTTGATAAATACTCCTCGAGAAATGCTGTTTCGCCAGAGTCATATATTACATGGCCACAACACATAGGTTCTAAAACAGCTACTCTATAACCTAGACTTCTCAATACTGCACTTATCGACTTAATAATTTTCTGTGAAATAGGATCAATAACGGCTGAGCAACATGGAAATAATAGATAGTCTGGCTTCTGAGTTAATTGAGTAAGTTCTTTTAGACTTAATCTGAATTTCTTCATATCTGAGGAAGAATATCCCCACGGGTTTCTGGCTTCATATAGTCTCCATAGAGTCTCTGTTATCTTAGGATCTGTTATTCTCTTCTCCTGAAGAATCTCTCTGTATCCACGTATTATAGAGGGTATATCAACACCTCTTGGACATGAGGATGCACATGAGCCACATGTTGTGCATCTCCATATGAAATCAATTATTTTCTCATCAGATGGAACCACACCGTATTGAGCATATTTAATTAATTTCCTCACGTAATTAATAGATGCTTCACCTGACAATGGGCATGTAGCGGTGCATGTTCCGCATTGGAAGCATAGTCCTAGGGTGTTTAGTGATTTCCTCATTAATCTCTCTCTAACTGAGAAATCTATCTTCATATGATCACCCCGAGGAAGCTAGTGCTTTAGCAAATTTCTTCTTTGTTTCCTCAATCTCCTCCTTGGTTACTGTCGAGATTATCTTCTCGAGTTCTTTCATGAGCTCAACGAGATCTGTTACATCTGGTGCTCCGAATAATCTCATTTGCAGTCTCTCGGGTCTTATACCCATGCTCTGTAGTCTCTTTCTCCACAGCTCAAATCTCTTCACGGTTTGATAGTTAGCTGTTATGTAGTGGCAATCTCCTAATCTACAGCCTGTGACAGCTACTGCGGCGGCTCCTCTGGCAAATGCTCTCTCAATATGCTTCCAAGATACTCTTGATGAGCACATTAATCTAATTGGTCTACCCACAGCGGGGTACTCCAGCTTCAGTATACCTGCGTTGTCAGAGGCTGCGTAGGAGCACCAGGCGCAGGTGAATACAATAGCTTTCTTCTCAGGCTCCTCCTCCAACGCTGCATCTATCTGAGCAAATATTTCTTCGTCTGAGAATGCGGGTATGGTTATTGCTCCAGTGGGGCACTCAGCAGCGCAATTTCCACAACCCATACAGGCTGCGGGTGAGAAGTTGATATATTTACCTACCTCACCCTTCAGTGCTCCATATGGGCACACCTTGGCACATAACATACATAGTTTACACTTACTCTTATCTATATGAGGTATAAACGGATCTTTCTCAACAAAGCCTATGCTAAGTATCGCAATAGCTCTAGAAGCCGCGGCTAATCCCTGAGCGATGCTCTCAGAAATAGTCTTTGGACCCTGAGCAACACCGGCTAGTAATATGCCTGTTGAGAGACTTTCCGCAGGACCTAGCTTCGGATGTGCCTCTAGTAGGAATCCTTCTTTATCCTTCGAGATCCTCAGGATCTTAGATATTTCATCAATACTCTTACTAGGCATAATACCAATGTTAAGTATAACATTATCTACTGGTATCTCTATCTCCTCTCTAAGCTCTCTATCAAATACTCTAAGCACTTCGCCATCGAAACGAATAACCTCCTGAAGATCAGCATCTCTAGGTATTCTTATAAACATCACACCCTCTCTAGCAGCCTCTCTATACAGATCCTCTGCCTCAGGTGTATAAGCCATAAGATCCTTGTAAATTAAAGCAACCTCTCTACCACTCTTCCTGATCTCGAGAGCTTTGTATAGAGCTAGTTGACAACAGAATCTTGAACATCCTCTCTGGTTATTTCTAGATCCGACGCAGTTGATTATAGCAACTCTCTTACCCAGATTCTCAACACCTATCTCCTCAAGATCTAAGGTGGTTAAAACATTCTTATTCAAACCATAGCCAAACTCGATCGGTGTGTAAGGTTCGCCACCTACAGCAACTATTATTGCACCGACCACGTGTTCCTCACCATTACTTAGTTTAACTTGAAATTGTCCAACGAATCCTGATACATCAATAACTTGTGTATTAGTGAGTACTCTTACACCTGCTTCTTTAACCTCTTTAATTAATTCATCTAGCAACTCCTTGGCATTCACGCCTGTTGGTGCCACGGTCTTTAATCTTCTTAAGAAGCCCCCGAGCTCACTCTCTTTCTCAACTAAAATAGTCTCTAAACCAGCTCTCGCCGTTGCAGTGGCTGCAGCTAATCCAGCTGGTCCTCCACCGATCACTAGAACCTTCTTAACGACGGGTACTCTGATCTTATCTAGTGGTTTTAGATATGCGGCTTTTCTAATAATCATCTTAATCATATCAAAGGATTTTCTTGTAGCTATCTCCGTATCTGGGTGAACCCATGTGCACAGATTCCTTATATTAGCCATCTCGACAGTGAATGGATTCATTCCCCCGTTTGCAGCAGCGTCTCTGAAGAATCTTAGGTGAGTAGCAGGGCTACATGCTGCGACAACTACTCTATTAAGCTTCTTCTCACGAACTACTTGACTAATTCTCTCGAGACCAGATCTAGCACATGCAAACATTAGATTCTCGGCGTGGGCAACATTAGGTAGTTTAGAGACTTCTTTAACTAGATGAGGCACGTCCGCTACTCCGGCAATATTAGTTCCGCAGTGACATATGAATACCCCTATCTTAGGTGTCTCGTATATGATCTCTGGATCAGGAACAAACTCTTTGTAGGGCCACTCTCTAATTCTAATTCTTTTCTGAGCCATCGCAGCCGCGGCTCCGCCCTCAATAACACTATCACATATGTCCTTTGGATGCGAGGCGGATCCAGCCACGTACACCCCTTCTTTAGATGTTGCTACTGGGTTTAGTGGTGAAGTCTTTATGTATCCATACTCATTAATCTCAACACCTATTACCTTAGCTAATTTATCTAGTTCTTTAGGAGGTTTAACAGCTGGTGCAAGAACCACTAAGTCATATTCTCTCTCCTCTATTTCTCCAGTCTCGGTGTTCTCGAATCTAACTATTAACTTACCTTCTTTCTCCACTACACCCACTGGTTTACCGAACAGTATCTCTACACCCTCCTCCTTAGCTCTTCTATAGAAGTGCTCGAATCCTTTTCCATATGTTCTTATATCATTCATGTAGAGAATAGATACATGCTTGATCTTGTGCATCTTAGCTTGAATAGCCTGCTTGAGGAGATAAGTGCAGCAAAATGCTGAGCATATAGGCACATATCTTCTGTCTCTTGATCCTATGCATGATATAAATAGTATTCTCTCAGGCTCCTTATGATCACTTGGTCTAACTATGTGACCCATTGATGGACCCGCGGCATTTATGATCCTCTCCCACTGGTAGGATGTTATTACATCAGGATACTTCTTATAGCCTGTCCAAGGTATCTCTGAGGGATCTATTAATTCATAGCCTGTGGTTATTATTATTGAGGATACTTCTCTCTCCACTATCTTAGGCTTCATCAAGAAATCAATAGCCTTAATATCACATGCTTTGACACATCTATCACATGGCAGATAATTAGGTGGTTTATTCAGACAATTCTCTATATCAATAATATATCTACCAGGCTCAGCTTGTGGGAATGGTAGATAAATAGCTTTTCTGGCTCCCACGAAGCCGTCGAACTCTGATGGAACAACTACTGGGCACTCTTCAGCACATTTACCGCATTTTGTGCATGCATCAGTCACATATCTCGGTTGCACCAAGATCTTTACTTTGTACGGAGGCTTATCGCCTGATACCTCTATTACCTCTGCGGGAGCGAATAACTCTACATTGGGGTGTCTACTAGCATCTGATATTAGTGGACCCTCTATACATATGCTACAATCAAGTGTTGGGAATGTCTTGTCTAGTAGAGCCATTTTGCCTCCTATCGTTGGTGAGCGATCTACAAGAACAACTTTTACTCCTGAGTTAGCTAGATCGAGTGTTGCTTGTATACCAGCTATCCCCCCGCCTATGACCAGAACTCTATTGACATTCATTAATCATCAACCTCGTACAATAGAGGATATGTATTCGAGACCTTTGTAGAAGGCTTTAATATTCATTTCTTCTGTTCCTTTTCTAACGGTATCTTTGATCGCTTCCTCAACATATTTAGGCTCTATTGCTTTGATTAAATGTATTACTCCTCCTATGAGAACCATGTTCATCGCTATTCTTCTCTTGACCGTGGCCTCGGCTAAGTGAATAGCTGGTATACCAATCATTCTTTCTTTATAGAAGTCCTCCTCCGAAGGCTTTACAAGAGAGGACTCATATACCAGGTATCCTTCAGGATTTAATGATTTAATCTCTCTAAAATACATCTCTTGGGTAGTAACAACTAATATATCGGGTGTAGATATATACGGGTAATCTATTTCCTCACTCGAGATAATAACATCTGATTTCGACCAACCGCCTCGTTGCTCAGGACTATAAGCTATGGTCATTACAGCGTCATAACCTGCTTTAACAGCTGCAGTCCCGAGGATTCTTCCTGCTAGTACTATTCCGTGTCCACCTAATCCACCTAGTCTCACGCGGATAATCATTCTTTAGCACCTCCTTTAGATACTCTTTCGATAAGTTCTCGGTAGAGTTCTTCGTAAGTCTTTTTCCTGACTTTATGAAATACTCCTATCACAAGAGGTTCTTTAGGATCTAGTGAAATACCTATTTTAGGCAGATCTGCTTCATTATCAATTACACATCTATCTCTGAAGTACTTAACCATATCAGTATATGATGGGAACCTGTTCCTCTCACCATAGAGTACACAAGGTGCTATTATTTCAACAACTGCGAATCCTTTGTGCTCAAACATTTGTATAAATGTATCAACCATCTGAGCATAGTGTATAGGTGTCCATCTAGCGATAAATGTTGCTCCAGCGGCATACGCTAGTAGAGGTATATTGAATGGGTACTCAACATGGCCATGTGGAGATGTTGTTGTGTAGGATCCGACTGGTGTAGTCGCTCCATACTGACCTCCGGTCATTCCATAGATGAAGTTATTCACTATAATCACATTAATATCATGATTTCTTCTGGCGGCATGTATGAAGTGGTTACCTCCTATAGTAACTATGTCGCCATCTCCTCCAACAACTGTGACCTCGAGTTCTGGATTAGCTAGTTTTAGTCCTACTGCAAATGCTATTGGTCTCCCGTGGGTCACGTGGTAGGCATCTATCTTCAAGTAGCCTGGTAGCCTCCCTGTGCAACCAATACCTGATACCCCAACGTGTTTCTCTATTGGTATACCTGATTTCAGTATTGCCTCAGCCAATCCCTTCAGAACTATCCCTAACCCGCATCCTGGGCAGAATATGTGTGGCATTCTATCAATTCTAATGGCTTCCTCAAGTCCTTTGTAGAATGTTGAGAGTGCTATTGAAGAGAAATCTTTTAATCTAACTCTATCTACGGCCGAGCTCATGCACCATACACCTTACGTACAATACCTTCTATATATCCAGGATCAGGCATATAGCCAGGTGCATATGGTACGTGCATAATATCTATATCTCTAGCGGCATATTCTCTCACAACATGAACCATTTGACCCATATTGATCTCTACAACAAGGATCTTATTTACTCTTTCTGATAATTCTCTCAGTCTCCACCAAGGGAACGGCCATGCAGTCTTTGGCCTGAAGAGACCTACTCTAAAGCCCTCTCTCCTAAGTTTCTTAACGACCTCTTTAACAGACCTTGAGGTGCATCCATAGGCAACCATGAGTAGATCCGCGTCGTCTGTTTCGTACTCTTCCCACTCAGCGATTTTTCTCTCATTCTCTCTGATCTTCCTCACTAGTCTCTGGACGAGTCTGAAGGACACCTCTCTATCTACTGATGGATATCCTCTGTCGTCATGTGTTAAACTATCATAATTAACTCTGTATCCTGCTCCTGCAATAGCCATTGGTGGAATAAGATACCTTGAGTCTGCCACTAGATACTGATCCGGTGATACCGTGGGCTTCTCTCTCTCAACAAGTTCTACCTCGCTGTAGTCAGGAACAATTAATTTACCCATCATATGCCCAATAACTTGATCTGCTAGAACCATTGTCATGATCCTGTATCTTTCAGCGGTGTTGAATGCTTTAATAGTGAAGTCAAACGCTTCTTGAACACTATTAGGTAAGTAAGCAATTATTTCATAATCACCGTGAGAACCCCACTTAGCCTGCATAATATCTCCTTGCCCAACCAATGTGGGGATCCCAGTGCTTGGGCCAGCTCTCATTACATTAACTATTACAGAAGGAATCTCCATCATAGACGCCAAGCCGACAGACTCCATCATTAGACTAAAACCAGGGCCACTAGTAGCGGTCATTGCTTTTACACCAGCTGCAGAGGCGCCGAGTACAGCAACTATAGATCCTATCTCATCCTCCATCTGAATAAATACCCCACCGACCTCGGGTAATCTTCTTGACATCCACTCAGCAATTTCATTAGATGGAGTAATTGGGTATCCAGCATAGAACCTGCAGCCAGCTATTAAAGCGGCTTCACCAATTGCTATGTTTCCCTGCATGAAGTACTTACCAGGTCTAAGTAGCCCAGGCATTATCTCACCAGTTTAGAGGCAGGGATCTTATCAATTCTCTCGAGATAAATAGCGTAGTCAGGACAAATCCTTTGACACATACCACATGCTGTACAGAGATCCTCCATACCTCTCTTAATAATTGGGTAGTGATACCCCTTGGAATTAACTTCTTCAGAGAAATCGAGAACCTTCCTAGGACAAAACTCTATACAGAAACCACAGCCCTTACAAAGCTCTGGCTCTACCCTTAATCTACCTATAGGTATAAAAAGTTTCTCTAGGTTCAAAAGCCTCAAGAAGCATTCTCCCTCGTTTATTAATATTGTTTCAGAATATATATAAATTTTATTTATTTATCTACATATATATATTTACGAATATTTTTAAATATAATAAAATCTTAGGATATAAGTATCTACATATTGATCAAGTGTATTGATATGTTAAATCTTAAAGATGATTAAAGATCTCTGTTAAATTAAGATTATTAAGATCTCAAAAAACTTACTGTTGCCTCGATGCAAATAATGATAATATTAGCATAAAGAGGATAGAGTAATACAGTGTGAAATAAATAATAAGTATAAGTATAGATAATTTAAGCTGAATTATGTGTACATGAAAGATGCAATTTCGCTTCTCTAGAGATCTCCACCTTATCTCTATAAACCACGTATTCTCTTGGGAGAGATCTCATATTATACATCGAGGCCATTGAGTATCCATAGGCGCCAGCATCCAAGATCGCTAATATGTCCCCAATTGATATTTTAGGTAGATATATGTCTCTAGCAATATAATCAGTAGATTCACATAAGTTGCCGTAGATATCAACTAAATATTTTTCTTCACCAGATTTATTTAAGACAACTACTCTGTGTTTAGCACCGTATAGTGCTGGTCTAATTAAGTGATTGAAGCCTGTGTCTAATATAACAATTTTCTTGTCTCCATAATCTTTTAAATCAGTTACTCTAGCCACCAAAACACCTGCTCTGGCGACTAGGAATCTTCCTGGTTCAATTAATAATTTGGTGATCTTGTCTTCGCCTCGTATAGTTCTTGATAATTTCTCGAAGAATTCTTGGAAGGGGTATTCTCTATCATCTTCATATGATATGCCGAAGCCTCCTCCAAGATCTATTTCTTCAACACTCTCTATATTTCTAGAGATCTCTAGGAGTTTTTCTAATACACGGATATGGGTATTAGGATCCATGATACCAGAGCCTATATGAGCGTGAAGACGTTTAATAACAATATTATTTTTCTTAGCTAATACCACTACGTCCTCTAGTTTCTCAATTGATAAACCGAATTTAGAGTATCTGCCACCTGTGGAGGTGTAAGTGTGAAAACCTTCTCCAAATCCAGGATTAATTCTCACGCCGATTTCTCCTACGAAACCTACATCGATCAGGTATTTCAGCTGTGTCTCAGAGTCGATATTTATATTAATCTTTTCCCTATATGCGATCTCAAGATCTTTTTTAGATAAACCTGGCGCAGTAAGATAAATACTTTTCGGATCAACACCACAGTTTTTCGCTTGAAGCACCTCTCCTGGTGATGATGCGTCGAATCCTGAACCATGATTCTTTAGTAACTTAATTATATGTGGGTTAGAGTTTGCTTTTAGTGCGTAAAGAATAACGAGACTCTTTCCTAGATGTTCAACATATTCCTCAGAGAGTTTCTTGAGAAATAAAAATCTTCTCTCGATCTCTTCTAAATCATATATGTAGAAAGGTGTGTCGAGATCCTTGGTTATTTCGTATAGGTCTCGTCCTCCCATAATTATTCTACTACCTAAGATCTTCATAATTAACCCAACATATAATGATGCTATCTTCATATTAATTTAATTTATGTTTTTAATTTTTACTTACGAAGATATATAGGTGTTAATATGCTAAGCCAAATAGCCAGAATACTAGAGGAGCTAGTTTCGGCTCACCCCTACTTTCTCTTAGGCGTTGACTCTAGAGATAGAATTATTTATCAGAGCAACGAAGATGGATTTAACTCTATATGGGCTCTCGATCCTTCCTCGGGTGATAGAAAGAGGCTTTCTACGAAACCTATTCTCTGGACAGATCTTGTCTCTGATAAGAGAAATAGAGTGGTTTTTACGAGAGATGTTTCTCGGGGTAGAGAACAACAGGTTCTAGGCTACGTAGATCTTGTAAATGATAGAGAGTATCTATACGAGTCTATGAGGCCTCTGAGAATATTTGGTTTAGCAGATGATAGCGAAAAAATAGTTTTCACAGGAGCCACAGAGACTGATATCTCTATCTACATGGCTTTTGGAGATGAGGTTTCTAAATTACATAAGTTAGATGCATTTGCATTTGTCTCGGATGTTAGAGGAGATTTTGTAGTTGGGTCAGGTCATCTTAAGAGAAATCCTCTATCTACAGAGATCTTTGTTTATAGCATAGGTAGTGGAGTATTCAGAATATTTACTCCTAAAGAAGGTAGCTCGAATACTAATCCTCTCATACTAAGTAATAAAAAGATCCTTTTCTCCACAGACGCCTTCGATGGAAAAAACAGATTAGCTCTTCTAGATCCTGAGACAGGAGAGATTACTAAGGCACAGTTCAACGAAAAGGATCTTGAGAACTATAATGCTACCGAATACATATTCTATAGAGAATTTAATAACGAAATATATGTAATAGGTAAGAGAGAGGGTAGATCAAGACTCTTCATAGACGGAAAATTACTAAAGATTCCCGAGGGGATGATCCTGAGCGCTTACCCAGATAAGAACAAAATATACTTCACATACACAAGCTTAACAAAACCCCCGAGAATAATGGTTTGGGAGAAGGATTCAGTAAGAGAGGTAATAGGATCTAGGTTCTCAAGAGATATAGAAGAGAGATTTGGATCTGTTGAATTTAAATATATAGAGTCAATAGATAAACTAAGGATCCCGACATACCTCATTAGAAGCAATAAGTATGATGAAACTAGATCAGCTGTAGTCTATATTCACGGCGGACCATGGTCCGAGGTAGCTGATTCGTGGAGTATAATGATTGCCTCATTAGTGGCGATGGGTTTCAATGTAATAGCACCTAACTTCAGAGGATCCACAGGATACGGAGAGGAGTTCAGAAAACTCGACATAGGCGATCCTGGAGGAGGAGACTTGTTGGATATCGAGGCCTCAGCAAAATACGCCTTAGAAAATAGGTTAGGCGAGAAACTATTTGTCATGGGCTATAGCTACGGTGGATACATGACTCTCTGGACAATGTTTAATAGACCTGAACTATTTGAGTGTGGTGTTGCCGGGGCCTCAGTGGTTGACTGGGAAGAGATGTACGAGTTAAGTGATGCAGTATTTAAATCATTTATAGATACATTATTTGCCTATAAGAAAGAGTTATTGAGAGAGAGATCTCCTATACACAAAGCGGAGAATCTGAAGAAGCCACTCTGTATAATTCATCCACAGAACGATACTAGAACGCCGCTTAAGCCAGCTATGAGATTAATAAGCAAGCTAATGGAAACCGGGAAAGTATTCGAGGCTCACATAGTGCCTGATATGGGTCATGTAATTAGTGATATTGATGATGCAATAAAGATCCTTCTACCAGCATTAGTATTTCTCAATAGATGCGTTAGAGAATCAAAGAAGTAACATGAGGAGATCCTTTTGCATAGATATGTAGAATACAAACACACCTTCTATAGACCACTGCACCCGAGACCAACAGTTTTCGTAGGAACTTTGTGCCCTGGAAATAGGATTAATTTTATGCCGGCCTCATGGAATACGCCTGTCTCTGAGGAACCTCCCACGATAGCTGTTGCGGTTGATAAAAACGCATTCACTTATACATGCCTAGAGCATCATCCCGAAGCAACTATAAACGTAGCTTCATCGGATCAGTATCAATTAGCGTATGATTTAGGCACAGTATCTGGTAAGGAAGTTGATAAATTATCTAGATTCAAGATCGAGACTGCTCCAAGCGAATTAATCAAGCCACCTGGATTAGCGGGATCTATAGCAATATACGAGACACGTGTAGTGAGTAAGTTAGATGTTGGTGAAGTAAGAATATATGTGTTTGAGGTTCTTAAGGTGAAGGTTCTCGAGGATTATGTGACAGAGTATGGTCCTGATCTAAGGAAAACGAATCTTCTATTACATGGCGTAGGGAGAGCCTTCTACAAAGTAGATCCAAGGGCTCTATTCGCTAAGAAATCGTAGAGACCTAATTATTTTTCCGTAGAGATTTTTTGACCGATCCTATTTATTAGTCTGGCGGTGTACTCAATTATTTTAGGCACTGTGTCCACGGTTATATACTCATTAGGTGCATGTGCTCTTCCACCATGTCCTGGTGCTGTTGATATCATTGGTATACCGAGTTTTCTTGTGAACAAATAACCCGGTGCTGATCCTGGAATATTAGGTATCGTGTATACTTTTTGGTAACCCATTTCGCCATATACTCTCCTAGAAATCTCAACATATGGGTTCCTAGGATCAGTTCTACTCCAGGTGTAGGCGTCGTGCACATGGATCTCTACTAGGCTCGAGACACCTAATCTCTCAATAATCTTTTTAAGACCCTCAATAACGTCCTCAGGCTCTATACCTGGTACTAATCTAAAGTCTAGTCTAGCCACAGCCTCCGCGGGAGTTATAGTCTTTGTCCCAGGCCCAGTATAGCCTGATGAGAAACCATCTACGTTAACAGTTGGCTTGAAAAACACAGTTATATAGAGGGCATCTCCCGAGAGTCTGGCTCTATATATTTTGTAGGCCTCAAGTAATTCCTCGAAAGGCATAGCCTCTTTGATATCATCTAGATACCTGAGATCCTCCTCAGTGGGTGTTAGAGCTTTCTCATCTAACCAAGGTATCTTAGGACCCTCCAAAGGATCTATTAAATGAGAAATCACATGAGATAGGATCACAGCTGGGTTGTAGAGACCTCTACTAAAACTACTGTGAACATCATACTCAGAGATCTTAGATCTCAGTTCAATAAATACTATGCCCTTATTACCCAAAACAATACTTGGTCTATCAATTTTTCTCTCTGAAGGAATCGCGAAATAAACTAACTCAGATCCTCTTAACTCACTCTGTTTATCCTCAACAAACTTAGGCATTGAGGGACTACCTAGTTCCTCCTCACCTTCTAGAACAAATAAGATATCTAGTGGCACCTCTTCACACAGTCTAAGGTAGGTCTCTACACCTAGTAAAGCACTTAGTAAAGCTCCCTTAGTGTTGTAGGCTCCTCTTGCAATAATCTTATCCTCAACTATTCTCGCTTCAAAAGGTGGAGAGATCCATTGATCGAGAGGCTCCACAGGTTGAACATCATACATGTTATATATGATCATTTTCCTACGACTAGATCCCTCGATCTTGCCGTAGACAATTGGGTGCCCACCATAGACTAATTGAGTAGCCTCGCCACCTAGTCTCGTCTTAATAAACTCCTGTAGAAATGAGGCAGTTTCCTTGATACCTAGTCCCGACCCGGATATACTAGGCATCTGCAAGAATCTTCTGACTTCATCTATGAACCTATCCCTATTGTCTCTTACGTATTGAGTAAATTTGTTCGTGAATTCCTCGCACTGCATTTAATCACCAGGAATCTTGGTTCTAACTTAGTTATAAATAAATAGATAATAGTTCTCAGTTATTACAATAAAGCAACAAGCCTCGCTTTTTAGGGCGGGGATGGTTAATGTTTATAAGATTGATGCTGGTGTTAT
>ERZ1669248.445-NODE-445-length-20413-cov-10.213724_pt1 | contig 20413 bp, 22 predicted proteins | sample MGYA00579296_ERZ1669248 | MGnify/ENA primary metagenome ERZ1669248 (study PRJEB41166, sample SAMN08046057) | hot springs metagenome | biome: hot spring; feature: neutral hot spring; material: thermophilic sediment; isolation source: thermophilic sediment from...
ATATAGTGTAGAGACTATAACATCGTTTCTTAGAGCATTCTTCGATAGTGAAGGAAGCGTAAATAAGAACGGATGTATCTATGTTTACAATACAGATTTAAGACTTCTTAACTATGTCAAGGAATTGCTGCTGAAGTTGAATATAGAAGTAACAGGACCGCATTTAAATGTTAAGAAGGGTAAACCGATCTACGATAGAAAGAAGAGGAAAACATACTATGTAGATAAAAATGTTTATTGTCTCTATGTTCTAGCAAATTCTAGACGGAGGTTCGCTGAACTCATAGGATTCACTATTAAGAGGAAGATGGAGAGACTGATGAAAGCCCTCAACCCCCACCATTCTTTTTCCTATTTAAAATTACATCGAAGATGAATGAAATTAGCCCGGGGAGGGGTTCGAACCTCCGTGTAGCGGGTCTGCAGCCCGCCGCCTAAACCACTCGGCCACCCGGGCAGGGATAATTTACTTTCCAACTTATAGATTGTGAATGGGTATTTAAAAATTTTAGTATTCAATCTGTTATTTTCGGATGTGTTGAGAGTAGTATCTTGGTAGGAGATTAATTAAAGAAAACGATTGAGGGGATATATTATCTAGAAGAGGGAGGGATCAGGACAGCTATAATGAGGGCGGTCGAAGCTGCAACAAGGAAAGCAAAAGAAATAGCTGAAAAACTAAACAAAAAGTAAGGATTCAATCATAAAGCACATTATTTATCTTCTTATTCCTTAGTTAAGGTACTCTTAGTTTTCCTTGCCCTTTTCTTCTCTTTCTCTTCTTTTTTCTCAATTCTTCTCGTTAATGTATTCGGTAGTTGTATATCTTTATCATTTCTTATCGATGGGTGATGAGGGTCCACCATGATTACTTCAAACCATTTGTAGAGACCGTCCTCAGCAACCCAGTATGCTCCAAGCGGGTAGAGATTTGGATACTTCTTAACAGCATGGTTTATTGCTTCTTCTTTCATTGTTACGTTAACTTTGTGTTTAACAACTCCGATAGCTTTCGGTCTCCTACCCGCTCGGGGTCTAGGCTTCTGGAAGCCACCCCTCCTAACCCTTACTCTAACGACTACGAAGCCTTGCTTAGCTTTATAACCGAGTTGACGTGCTCTGTCAAGTCTTAGAGGTTTCTCAACTCTAACAACTGCAGGCTGCCTTCTCCATTTAATCATTCTTTCCCTCATCAACGTTTTCAATTCTTCAGGCTTTTCTCTCCAAAGCTCATTTAGCTTACTGTAAATCGACATCTCGTAGTCTCCTCACCATTATTCCACCGACTCTTATTTAACTTCTATGATTAGATCACACCGCACAATTCTCAAATATTGATCAATCAACCTTTAGACATAGTTTATATAGAGATTAGCTGAGGCTTCAGCAAACTCGTTGTAAGCTATTTTCCATTTATCAATATTTCACCACTGCATTAGCATACAATAATGGGAAACTTCAAGCCTGACATCCTCATCAATAGTGGTAAGCTAGTCTCTAATTCTCAGAAGAATGAATACATTTTTTCGGGGATGTATTTCCCTCTTATCAGTATTTTTTGACCGCATCTGGGACACTTATCCTCGTCAAGCCTAAAATATGTTACTCTATAATTTTTTCTAGAGATTAAGACTTTACTACATCTTGGGCATTTAGTATCTTCTAACCCTTCCATTCCTACATTTCCTACATACACATAATTTAAACCAAGCTTTTCAGCTTTCTCTTTAATCAACAATAGAGTAGTCAGAGATGTTGGAGGAGCTCGCCAGACATTGGCTGGATAATAACGATTCACATGCAATGGAACATCTGCCCCTAATATGTCTAAATGTTTGCTGAGTATCCAGTCTACGCATTCCTCAAAATCATTAAAACCTGTAACAACTAGGTAGACCATCTCTACATGTCCTCCTAGATCAATTATTCTCCTAGCATTAGAGAAGATCTTCGAGTGATCTATGGAGGCAATGGCCTTGCGTGCCTCAGGACACCCTTTAATATCTATGCTAAACCCGTCTACACCACTATCTATTAATTCTTGAATCGATCGAGAGGTAAAGTAACCATTTGTTACAATCGATCCATAGAGGTTGAATTTTCTTCCAAGACTAAATAAATCCAGTAAGTAATCGAAGAGTGTAGCAGGTTCATTAAAGCTTGAACATAGTCCTTCATCTCTATTTTTAAGAGCTTTCTCAACTAGTTCGTGGGGAGGTATTCTTTTAGCATCTTCAGGAGGGTTTGTGAAGCTTAGATGATGATTCTGGCACCATGGACAATAGAAATTACATGAATATCCCGAGAATGTTAAGGATGTACTATTCGGCCAGTAGTGGAAGAATGGTTTAATCTCTATCGGTCTACTCTCTATAGCGCTTATCAATCCATAGCCAACATGCACTAGCTTAGCATCAATATTTGCATAGTTCCTACATACTCCTCTATTACCTATAGTTAACCTACATCTTCTTTCACATACTTCACACTCTACAGCCTTATCTATATTCCTCCATAGCTTCGCATCCTTCACATTAATCAGTTAAGAATTTTTAATCCATAAATATAAAATTATTAGCCACTCCAAGTCTATGAAAAACGTTCTTATACGAAAAATTAATCAAGAGAATACTCAGTATGTCGATAAAATATAGCAGATAGGTTTCCATTTTTACCCATGTATTAAGTGTTAATACTGAGTCAGTGGTTAGATCTATGTTGGATATGCGTATTGAGAAGTTGTTGATACAGGTTCTATGTCATGCTACTGAGGATGAGGAGAAAGTAATGAAGGCTGTAGAGAATGTTGTTGGGATAGAGATGATGGATAAGATGAAGATTACTACTAATGCTTTGAAGGGCTACTATGGAGATCCAATATTGATGATCAAGTTTGAGACATCAGATCCTGAAACACCTATGCAGATTGTAAGAAGAGTCTTCTCCATGCTCTCAGAGTATGAGAGAATCGACGTTATTCAGAATTGTTTAGAGAGAGGGAAGCATGGTGGAAAACTCTATATCCGCTTAGATAAGCAGGCAGCCTATAATAATATATTGAGGCTCTCTAATAAAGACTCTATCAGGATAGAAGCAGCCATAAGAGGAGAAGTTGAGAAGCTGGCAAACAATTTACTTAACATAATTCAGTAACCTAGAAAACAAAATGTTTAAGTTAATATCTTCTAGAAAAGACGTAGTTCACAGTTGCGGGGATGGATGGTGGCGAGAAAATTCATTGATTTCTGGATACATTTAACAGGAGAAGAGGATCTATCTGAAATACTTTTAGAAGTAAAGAAGCTTGGATTCAAGAGCGTAGTTGCATCTTCAACCAGCGATAGCATATATGAAGAATTCAAGAAGCTAGGTGAAACTTATGAGGTGATAATTTATAGAAAGCTTGTTTTAGAGCCTGAAGATAGGATGAGCCTCCTTAAGAATCTAAGAAAGTTTAGAGGCGGCTACGAAGTAATCTCGGTAATATGTAATAACTTGGAGGTTGCTTTAACAGCTGCGAGAGATAGTAGAGTTGATTCATTAATTCTACCTCCAGGTAAAATGTTTAGAATCGATAAAGGTGTTGCATCACTTATCAGTAATTCTATTGAGCTGCCTTTTAAATGGTTTATAGATGAAGCTGCTAGGAGAGACTTCATAAGAGTTGCCAATGAAGTCATTAATTACTTATCTAGTAAGACAAGCATTATTGTTTCTTCTTATGCTTCTAAACCCTATGAGCTCTGCAGTCCTCACGAGTTAGCTTCTATACTGCAAGTTCTCGGAATAGAGAGAAAGACAGCTTTAGATTCTGTATCTACTATTCCATGGAGTATAATTGAGAGAAACAAGCTTAAGCTATCTCCAAACTATATTGCAAAAGGTGTATTAAAAATTGGTTAAAAGAAAGAAGAGATACATAATCGTTGAAGCACCTTCTGAACTATCATTAGAAGTATTCAAGAAGCTTATCGAAAAAAGCTATCTAGAATTATTCGGTGAATTCGGTTTAATTGAAGCTAACTTGAGAGTGATTAAGAAAATCGATAACAAGTTTATTATAGAATGCTCCCATAACTCTGTCTATAAAGTAATCTTATCACTCTCTTCTATTAGGAGACTGGATGGAGAACCAGTTCATCTTAAGATAATTAAGGTTGCTGGTACGATTAAGAAGGTGAAAGAGGTAATTGCTGAAGAATAGAGTTCTGGAAGCGTTATCTGTATGGATTCTCTCAATGGCTTTATTATTATCAACTGGGTTCATTAAGGTTCAAGGATATGTGTATTCAACAATCGTTAATATGTTAGCATTAGCTACCCCATCCATAATCTACTTAATTGTTAGGAGAGATGTCCTGACAAACATGTTGAAGACGTTAAAGTATCTTAGAATACGGTATACTCTACCGATAGCTTTAATCGTATGGATTACAAGCAGTATCCTAACATCTATAGTAGACATATATTATCCTCCTCCAACCTGGTATATTGAGAAGATTAGAAGTCTTACTCCATCGAATCTAAATGAACTCTTAATAGCATTATTAATGACGTGGTTACTGGTTGCTCCTGTAGAAGAATTACTTTTTAGATGGATCCTTCTTAAACCCATGGTCAGTCTCTTAGGGATTAGAGCAGGGGTACTATTGTCAGCATTGATCTTCACGTTTTCCCATTTAGATCCCTGGAATGTGATTTCACCATTTCTAGTTGGTCTAGCAGCTGGATGGATAATAGCTAGAGATAGTAGCATATTGTCAGCTATCATTATTCATGGAATCCACAATACAGTTACACATATAGCGAACATGCTTATCATTTTCTAGATTTGAGATTTACCGCATGCTGGGCAGAATATCCTACCTCTCAAAGGTTCACCACAATACTTACACACATCCTGCTCCTTCTTCCTAGACGCTTCACTTTCTTCAGAATATTCTTCTCTTTCCCTCTTTTCCCTCTCTTTCTCATACCTCTTAGCGACGAGCACTGCACCCTCAATCAATCCTACGAATACTGCGAGTAGAAGAACGTTTGTAAATAATCCTCCATCAGGCGTTATAATCGCAGCGACAACATATCCTATACCATATATCCACTTCCTATTTCTGGTTATAGTCTTTGTACTTAACAGACCAACTCTGACAAGTAGGACTAAGATTACGGGAGTTGTAAATACTGCTCCAGTAGCGATAACTACTATGAAGACTGTATTATAGAAATCCATGATGTCGACATAGGGTGCTGCACCAACTAAGTCGAAGAAGATCTTCATAGCTCTGAAAGTGAAAGGTGCAAGTACTAGGTAACCGAAAAATACTCCTGCTGTAAATAATCCTATGAAAGCTGTTAGGAAAGGATATATCATTCTTCTCTCATGCGGGTAGAGTGCAGGGTCAACATACTTGTATATCTCATATCCTATTACAGGGCTACTAAAGATTAAGCCGAAGACTAGTGAAGCTATGAAGTATAGTTCGAGAGGTTTGGTTATGGTTAAACCTATCAGGATCATTCCTTCAGGGATAACCTGTTCCCGGATGATGTCTAGGATTACGGAGATGAGGGGCTTATAGGCATAGATGAATTCCCAGCTTAAACTGAATTCTGCAGGGAAAACAAGCATAGCGAGAGTCGATATTATTACAGCTATCAAGCTTACTTTAACTCTATCCTTAAGTTCCTTTAGATGCTCTAGAAGCGTCATCTCTTTCATGTTAACTCGTTCCTTCAAATCGAATCCCTCACAATATCGATAGTCTATTTATCGATCTCTCCCATAGATTTGCATTAACTCCTAAATAAATGCTCTCTAGGTTATAATCGGAGTCTTAAAGTATACTGCATTTATGTTTTGATAGTATTTAGTCTAGTCTTTATCTCTTCAAGTAATTCTTCATTACTTTTTCCTTCAGGGTTTATTCCAAGTTCTCTAGCAATCTTCTCTATCCTCTCCCTCTCATCTTGCTGAGAACCAGATTTGAATTCTTTAACCATCTTTCCTATTCCACGGGCGAAATTCACAATTATATTCGGTTTCAAGAGAATTACCAATATAATAATGCCTACTATGATCCATTCAATTCCTTGTATGGACATTCTAGACCACTTCTACGAAGCTGTTTGAGGCTTCTTAGTCTTCTCAATTATTTCTTGAGCTATTTGATCTCTCGTCTTACCCTCAGTCTGAATGCCAAGAGACCTAGCTATCTCCAGTAATTTATCATCAGAAGATGGAGACTGAGGAGTTGAGACAGGTCTATATGATTCTGGATAAGATGGAGACTTCAACCCCGTCTCGAATTGCTTTATTTCTTCCTCTACTCCTTTAGAAGCTTTCTCGAACTCTTTCTTTGCTTGACCAATCGATCGAGCTAACTTAGGAAGCTTCTCAGGACCCCATAAGAATAGGACTAAAACTATAACTGCTACAATTATCCATTCAATTCCTTGTATGGGCATGTTCCCGCAAATATAGATACAACATCCAGTATTTAAGTAATTATATTTAAAATAATCTTAACATTTGTAGAAAATAATGTGATTGGAAAAGATGATCGAGTATAGCGAGGATCTAGATGGTTTTCATGATAGAAGTTTAAACCAGATTTTTTCCTGAATGTTTATTAAATGGCGAGTAAAGTCAAGAGGTTACTAAAGATTAGAAAGTTTAAGATTTATCATCGAACTCATCTGAAAATTCTTAGGTATATTATTATGCATGCTAGCTGTATGAAGTCTAGGAATGTTGATGCTAGCCTCTTCCATCTTAGGGCTAGTCTTCTAAACCCTCTTCGGAGAACACCTACTCTCAAGAAAACTCAGATGGATAGATTTAGAACTAATAACTAAAGCATACATATACAATATACTCTTAAACACAGTAACATCATAGAGAAACAAGACCTAAGCATGAGACAAGAGTATCAAGCCCTAAGAATTAGGCCACAGGGCAATAAACGATAAACCCTTAAATATTCTAAAACAATCTCGGTCTCAATGGTATTCGCATCGATTAAGCTAAATATACGGTACAGGAACTCTGGAAGGATTCACATATTTTGGAGGAAAGAGAAATGAGTGTGGTTTTAAGTAATGGTCATGCCGCTAAGATAAAGGAATTATCTAAAAGTTGGCGTGAGTATCTTAAGAGTCCTCTTGGAAGGGCTGAGTATGAAGATCGTAAAAGTAGGCTTAAGAGGTACATAAGTTTTCTTTCTAAGGATAAGATTGATGACTTAACAAAAGAGGATTTCGAAAAACTTCTTGGAGACTTATGGGCTAATGAAATGTGGGCTGATAAGGGTAAGCCTATGGAAAGATTACTTGAACTTAATAATAATGATTGGGGCTTTATTAAAAGCCAGCTTAAGGAGCTTTTATGGGCTGATAAGCCTATATCAGAGAGATACGATAACTTCAGACAGAACGTTAGAGGATTAGGACCAGCCTCTATTACTGAACTGCTAACGCTTGTTCATCCTGACAAGTGTATCATATGGAATAAGAGAGCTAGGGAGGGGCTTAAACATCTTGAGATGGAGAATATCGTTCCTGTGGACAAATATGAGATAAGTGGCGGGCAGAGAAACATTGTAGAATCATGGTTTCGCAAAGCTTAAACAGAGACTTAAAAGATTCTACAACAACTTCCCCTACAAAACAACTATAAAAACTATAATAACATTCCTAAACGCATACATGAACATATACAATACGATAAGAAGTTTGATAAGATGCTTAAGTTGACAAGCCCCCTAGGCAGAATAGAGAAAGAGTTATTAAATGGTTTCTTCAGCTGTATTTTGAATGTCGTCGAGAGAGTATAGGCATATTGTGAGGTTTCTTGGAACAGACTTGGATGGTTCCTTGAAGATACCTTATGCTTTAGCTAGAGTTAAAGGAATAGGTGTTATGTTGGGGTATGCTATAGCTAGAGCGGCAAAAGTAGATACTGAGAAGAGACTTGGCTTCTTAACAGAGCATGAGCTCCAGAGACTAGAAGAAGTTGCGAAAGACCCTCTTAAACATGGTATTCCACCATGGATGCTGAATAGGAGAAAGGACCCCGTTTCTGGGAAAGACCTCCAATTATATGGTTCAGACTTGGTATTCACTATTAGAGAAGACATTAGGAAAGAGATGATGATTAAATCATGGCGTGGAATTAGGCATTCATTAGGATTAAAAGTAAGAGGACAGAGAACAAGGACAACTGGAAGAGTTGGTACGGCAGTAGGAGTATCCAGGAGAGAAGCTAGAGCATAACTCCGCTCAAACAATAATCTATTGAGAAAAACTCTGTTCCCACATATATTCACAGTTTTATAGAGATAGAAAAAGTTATTCGAATACTATTTATCCAGGCAAGTAGATATTTGGTATGTTTTAGGAGTAGAGGTCTCTAGTCAATGATGCTCCTTTAACGAGGTTCTTTTCTTTCTGGTATGCTACTTCCCAGCTTCTAGTTCTTAGACCGCAATCGTTGCATGCAATAATCTTTGATTCATCTCCGTGTTTCTTAGCAGAATAATTTAACCTATCTCTAATTAGTTCAGGAGGCTCAATGAAGTCTGTATGTACATCTATTACTCCTGGAGCTACTTCAAGCCATTCAGCATACTCTCTAAAGTATTCTAAGATACTGTACCCTATTCTTACTTCATCTGATAATCCTAATTCTCTACTGTCTCTGTTTGCACATTCAATTGATATCTGATGGATTTTTGCTTCAGCAATGTATGGGAAAAGCTTTGTATAATCGCTATAGCAGACGTGGAGTGTTACTTTGACGTTTACTCCTTTTATAGATTCATTTAATGCTTCAATCATTAGTGGTACTTCCCAAGGCTTACTCGTTACAGCGGGCTCGTCTATCTGTATTCTGTTAGCTCCAGCTTCAACTAAGCTTACAATATTAGGTCTAATAATCTTCTTAGCTATATCTAGAACCATTTCTTCTTTTGCTTTTGATCTAGCATGCAGGGGATCGTCTAAATCAATGTATTTCCTTATATAGTATTCATCAAAAGACCAATCAGCTAAAGTATATGCTCCTGTCAAGGGGATTTTTACTTCTTTCCTAGCTTTAGATTTTACAAATAAGAATTCTTCTAAGTGATATGGTTTAATTAGTCTCGGAGAATCTATGAAGGCTCCCTTTCTATAGAATTCAGCATCCCAGACTTTTACTATTCCTAGAAACTTGAATCCTTCTACATATGTTAAAGGATGCTCATACATTTCAATCCGTTTCTGTTCACCATCCCATACAACGTCTAAACCCGCAGACTCGAAGAATCTTATAGCGAATAGTGAAGCATAATCATATAGAGTTGTAATGTCTTCTTGGCCCAGTTTACTCTTGCTTAGTATGGAGAGGAGTTGATCCAGATCTTCTACTTGGAGTAGCTTCCCCCACTTTACGGTTTCCTCAATGGTTTTAGCTGTAATCTTCTTTAAGAATGGTGCACGTGAAAGACTCCCTACTTCTTGTGTTGGGAAAAGCTTCAGCTTTCACCACCCACCCTCGCTACTATCTTCTCAATTAACTTAATTTTCTCATTCGCAATGTTTACTGGTAGAAACTCTAGCTCACAGCTTGGAGTAACATATAATGTTTCAGGTTCTCTCTTATCAAGATATTTATCAATCTTCTTAGCTAGTATCTCAACGTCTTCTATGAGACTGTTCCTCCCATCTACTATTCCTAATGCTATTTTTTCTATATCATATTCAGCTAGTAGATTCAGATTTGTGTATGTTAGGTCGAATCCCACTACATCGACTTCATAGTCTAAGACTGCTGGTAGAGCATTTAATCCATTACCGAAATATAGGTATATCATCTTTTCAGCAGAAACTCCTTTAAGCATTTCCATTATAGCGTCTCCTACAGATTCTAGAGTATCTCTCTCATGTTTACGCCATACAAGGGAGGGGCCGCTGAGCTGGATTTGACCAATATCATACTTTGCTTGAAGCTCTAGTAATTCTTGGTTAAGAGCTTCAGCATACTGGAAGAGTAGTTCATCCTGCTTAAACTTGCTCTTATTCTCTGAGAGAGATATGAAGGTGTATGGTTCAGGTAGTATCAGCTTCCATTTTCCCGGATCTACTAAGTCTGGATAAATGTATCCTGAGAGAATGCTGTTTTTCTTATGGATCTCTCCTGTTATTATTGGTTTTTTGTAGAATGCATTATTATCAAACCATCTTGCTAGTCCATCTATTTCTACTCCTAGAAGATTTCCAGCGATAGGTCGGAGGAGGTCATGCCATTCAAGCATTCCATCTACAATATATCTAAAGCCAGCCTCGGACTGGAGTTGAATTATATTCTTAGCTTCTTCTAAGATCCTCTTCTTTAATTCTTCTTCCTTAAGCTTACCCTTGAAATATTCTCTAAAGGATTTAATCAAGTACTCGCTTCGAGAGTATGCTCCAACCAGTATACCATAAACCTCAGTCATGCACTATATCTAACATTCTATTTACTTAATAAGAGTTCTTAACCTTTACAGCTGTAACTATTGAAGATACTAGAAAATAGAAATTTAGAGGGGGTTTATGCTTCAGCAATAGCTGTTGTCATCGTTATCGTTCTTTTTGGTAGTATAGCTTCTATTTCAGCCAGTATCTGGTTATCCATGAATCCTCTCTGCTTAAGTGTTCTAGCTCCCGAAGGGCATGAAGCAACACAGGTTCCACATCCTTGACATAATACTTCTTGTACGATTGCAGTCTTAGTCTCTTTATCAAACAATGCTGCACCATACGGGCATACTGATATACATATTCTACATCCTGAGCATAGACTCTTATTGACTTCAGCTATCACAGGCTCAGCTTCTACCATTCCTTTACTAAGTAGGGATAATGCTTCAGCTGCAGCTGCAGCTCCTTGAGCTACTGAGTCAGGTATGTCTTTAGGTCCTTGGCATGCTCCTGCTACGAATACTCCTCTATTAACAGTGGAGAAAGGTGCAAGTTTTGGATGTTTCTCTAAGAAGAACCCATTCTTATCGAGGGGAATATTGAAGATCCGGGCAAGCTCTTTTGCATCTTTTCTAGGTTCTAAAGCTGTGGCTAAGATAACCATGTCTGCTTCTATCTGCTGTACTCTTCCAAGCAGTGTATCTTCAAATGTTACAATTAGTTTACCGTCTTCAGATTCTGTAACCTCAGCTGCTTTACCCCTAATAAATATCACTCCTTCTTCCTGTACTCTCCTATAGAATTCTTCGTAGCCTTTACCATGCGCTCTTATATCAATATAGAGTTCATAGATTGTCGAGTTAGGAACTCTTTCTTTTATTAAGTGAGCAAGCTTCATTGCATACATACAGCAAACTCTCGAACAATATGTATGATAGTTTTCGTCTCTAGATCCAACGCAATGTATGATTACTATAGTTGATGGGGTCCTACCATCTCTCAAGATTATCCGTCCATTTGTTGGACCAGAAGCACTCGTAAGTCTTTCAACTTCAAGCCCAGTATACACGTTCTTGTATCTTCCATATCCATAACGTTTTATAACGGATGGGTCGAATACATCATATCCTGTTGCAAGAATAACTGCTCCAACATCTAATGTTATCTCCTCAGGTTTCTGTTCAAAGTTTATTGCTTTTGTTGGGCAGAATTTTTCACATACTCGGCATATTCCCTTTGTAAAGTAGAGGCAATGCTCTCTATCTATTGTGTATTTTCTAGGTACTGCTTGTGGGAAGGGTATGTATATGGCTTTCCTATAGCTTAAACCCATATTAAATTCATCTAAAACTTTTGAGGGGCACTTAGTAGCGCATAATCCACATCCTATACACTTGTTTTCATCAACGTATCGTGGTTTCTTAACTATCTTAACTTTGTAATTTCCAATGTATCCAGACACTTCTTTAATCTCACTATACGCTAAGATTGTAATATTCGGGTGAGATGCTACATCAACCATTTTCGGTGTCAAGATGCATGATGCACAATCGAGGGTTGGGAAAGTCTTCTCAAGCTGCGCCATCCTACCCCCTATCGAGGGTTCTCGTTCAACTAAGTATACTTTCTTACCTGAATTCGCTAATTTTAGAGAAGTTTCAATACCCGTTATTCCACCTCCAACAACTAGTACAGACTGGATTATGGGAACGTGGATTCTGTTCAACGGTTCATGAAGCTTTACTCTATTTACAGCTGCTGCGAGAAGTAGTTTAGCTTTCTCAGTTGCTTTCTCCACATTATCTGTAACCCATGAAACATGTTCCCGTATGTTAACCATGTGGAACATGTAGGGGTTTAAACCTGCTTCTTCACATACTTTCATAAATGTTGAGCCATGCATTGTGGGAGAGCAAGCTGCGACAACTACATTTGTTAATCCATACTCTTTAATATCTTTCCTGATTAGTTCTTGACCTGGATCAGAACACATGTATGGATAGTTTCGAGCTATAACTACTCCCTCTAAACTCTGTGCAAACTCTGTAAGTTTATTAACATCAACTGTTGAAGCAATGTTTAGTCCACAATGGCATATGTATACTCCAACTTTCCTATCCATTCACTTCACCTCTAGCAGCAACGGTTAAAGCTATCTTTCTATCTAGTCTTTCTGCGACAGCTTTACTGATACCTAGCTCTTCGATTGGAATATTAAATGAAAAACCAATTAACTGTGTAAAGTAGATTATGGGTATGTCTTTATCTAATCCAGCTTTTTCACTTAATCTTGTTTTTGCAATTTCTAAGTTTAGATGGCATAGAGGACATGCTGTTACTATGAATTCCGCCCCGACCTTAGCATATGATTTTAATATCTTCTCAATTACGTTTAATACTTCTTTTTCATTTGTTAACATTAACATTCCTCCACAGCATTTAGTCTTTAAAGATGATTCTACTGGCTGACCACCTATCCATGAAATAATTCTCTCAAGAGATGTGGGGAATTCTGGATCATCAAAGTAACCGTATGGTCTAGTTATTTGGCAACCATAATATGCAGCAATCTTCAATCCTTCTAATTTTTTCTCAACTCTATTCTTGACAGCTTCTTCTCCAATATCATTTACTAAGAAATCTATTATGTGGCGGATGCGTAACTTCGAGAATAATGGACTACCAATCACATTGTATTTCTCTTTCAATTCATTCTTGAGTTCCTTGTTTGTTGAGACCTCGGTTAACGTTCTATTTAATGATAAGAAGCAGGCTGGGCATAAGACGAGTATTTCAGGCAGATTCATCTCTAATGCTTTAGCGATATTTCTTACTCCTAGTAGATATGCTCTCTTCTCGTCTATAACTCTATACAAGTTAGAGCCGCAGCAATTCCAATCTTCTATCTCTTTGATGTCTACGCCTAGCGCTTTTAATACAGCTATAGAAGAAGAACCATAATATCTTCCCGTACCATATTTAGAGCAAGAGCAACCTGGATAGTAACTTAGATTTCTTCCAATCATGTTTATCGCCCCTACTTTATCTATGCTTTAACTTCATGTAGATTCTGTACTCTTTCAAGTGAGAATGATAGTACTCCATCTCTTAGTAATTTCATTGAGAGCGGCAGCATCTTGAGTAGCTTGAACGGGTTAATCTTTAGAGAGAATTTTATCATGAGGCGGGGTTCAGATATTCTACCATACTTATCAACGTATTCAACATATGTTCTCATTAGCTTTGGATATAGTAGGTTATCGGAGTATCCATTCTTTAAAGTAAACCTCTTTAAGACCGTCATGAATTCTCCAATGTTTATTTTTGCTGGGCAACGTACAGCGCAGAGATAGCATGTTGAGCATAGCCATATAGTCTTCGTCTTTAAAGCTTCATGTATCAAACCTTCTCTAACAAGTGTTACTATCTGTCTAGGGGTGTAGTCCATATATTGGCTGAGCGGGCATGATGCTGAGCACGTACCACACTGTATACATTTCTCGATAGCTGTACGGATTACGTGGTTACCTTCAGCCAATAATTCATTCTGATTGATCAATAGCATCCACCTCTATCCTCTCTTTTATACCAGGAGGTTTCTCCTCCAGTTTCATACTCCATTCTAGCGCATACTTTTCTCCCAGTCTATCAGCTGCAATTATTATCAAGCTACTTTCGATGTCCAAGACATCTCTTGTCAATTGAGTTATAATTCTTTGAAATTCAATCGATTCGCTCCTATTGTTTATATGATATTTACAATGATTTATAAGAGACTTACAGCATGTTAAAGCAGTTACTATTTTAGATGGAACATTTACATTCTTCTTCTTTAAATCGACAATAAAGTCCGCCAATGTCTTCCACCTATCCTCAATTTTCGATAAGACTTCTCGCCCATCGTATCCTGACCCTAGCACCATTATACACCGTATTAGAGTAAAGTCGCTGGGTTGTATATACCTTTCGTATTTTTTATAAACATAGTATATACCATTCTTTCTCGAATAGGAAGTGATTGTATATACTATAGGGGGCGATTAGGTGTATTTTTTAGTATATAAATAGTAACCTTAAATATTGATGAGTATATATTTTTATGTGATGATAGTTAGAAGATTGCAGAAAGTTGGTCACAACACTCTTTCGATTACTTTACCCAATCAATGGATTAAGGAGATGGGGTTGAAAAAAGGTGATGCTCTAGTTTTTAGTTTTGAAGACGATGGATCATTGAGACTTAGACCGAGCACAATTGTTGAGAAAGAAAAACAGAGACAAGAAGTTGTAATATACTCTGATCAATGTGGAGACCCATCACTTCTAGAGAGATTGATCATAGGTAACTATATTCTCGGATACGATGTTTTAAGAATAGTTTCTTCAACTAGTTTTAAAGTAAGTCATCTAGAAGCGATAAAAAGAGCAGTTGGAAAACTTATAGGAGTTGCAATCATCGAGGAGACTCCTCTCCAAGTAATACTTCAATGCATGGTTGAGCCATCATCATTTCCAGTACAAGTGCTCCTTAGAAGATTATACATTATAGTCTCAACAATGCATAAAGAATTATCTGATGCATTAAGAGAGCTAAATTCAAGCTTAGCTAGACAGATTGTTTTAAGAGAGCCTGAAGCTGATAAGATGCATCTACTCATCTCACGTCTGCTAACTATTGCTCAAACCAACAAGGAACTCTATTCAACAATAGGTATAGAGGATTCCCGTGACCTCATACTGTATAGGCTTGTCTCACAGAATCTAGAGAGGATAGGTGATTGGATAGAGAATATGTCTAAATACATTGAGTATCTAGAGCCGAATAAAAACTACATACAAGAAGAAGCATTAAGCTACCTAGTAGAAATGAGTAACCTATCACATACGATATGTTTTAATGCTATCAACTCCCTATTCACCGGAGACGTAGAGGAAGCTAACAATGTAATCCTCCAATACAAAGAAACATATCAAGATAGAGATTCACGAATAATGCATAAATTAGTAGAGTATGTCCAATGTCAACCATGTGGTCCGATGATAGGAGTCATAGTATTCGGTTTAGTAAGAATAGCAGAGCTCGGATCTGAGATAGCTGAAGCTGCAATAAATAGAGGATTAAGAAAACCGAGTAAATTTTCTGAAAGCGTTGTCGGAGACGAGGTTCTTAAAAAGCTGTATAGCTCTGAGGTCTACTGAATTGATCTTCTAAAAAGTATACTTTTCTTAGCTAAGAGTGTTGATGAGCTGCAATCGCTACTTGACCTAGCGCTATTCCACCATCATTCGCTGGATACTTTCTAGGTAGGAGAAGTTCCAGGCTAGATTCTTTAACTGCTTCTTCTACACCTTCTACAATGTACTCATTAACCGCTGCGCCACCAGACAGCAATAAGTATCTATGTCTTCTTCTAGCTGTCTTAATTGATATCAAGCCTAAACCGTATCCAATCGTTTTCTGAATAATGTATGCTATCTTACCCGTATCTACTCCTTCTAGCAACATTTCTAAAGCATTCATAATTATCGAGGTCGTATCTAAAACAGCTTTCTCCGAGTAATGTATCTTGACATCGAATGCTTCGTAACATTTCTCTGATGCAGCTTCAAGTCTTATAGCAGGTTCACCTTCGTAAGTCTTCTCAAAACATATTCCTAGCAGAGCTGAAGCAGCATCTAGAACTCTCCCAGTACTCGAAGTCATAGGAGAATGATAGATCTGTTCAAGAACCAGTTGAACTTCTTTTTCACCTCTAGGGAATCCTCTCTGAATTATCTTAAGCTTCCTTAATATATCTATTAATTCGTCTTTGTCGAGCTTTTTGCTCAATATGCCTGTTAGCATCCTTGCAGGATACTTAACAGCTAGGTCTCCACCAGGCATCGGCTGGAGTTCAAGATGCCCAACTCTTTCAAACTCTTCATAGCTTACTCTTAGTACTTCTCCACCCCATATTGTTTTATCTAACCCGTATCCTACACCATCTACAGCTATTCCTAATACTTCTTCCTGTAAACCGTATTCAGCCATTACTGAGGCTATATGTGCCCAGTGATGTTGAACTTTGTAGATCTCAGTATTGTAATTTTTAGCCCATTCTTCAGCAAGTATTGTTGAAGGATATCTCGGATGCATGTCTGCTGCAATAATTGAAGAAGCTACATCTATTCTGTAATTATCTATAAGGAATTTAAGATAGCGTTCTAAATCTCTAAAGCAGTAATATTCATCGACGTCTCCAATATACTGGGTTAACACGACTTTGTCATCGAATCCGACTGCTCCTGCACTTTGAAGCATCGCTCCAAAAGCTATTATAGGCTTCTCTAGCTTTATAGGCAGAGTACTCCACATAGGTGCATAGCCTCTACTCCTCCTCAAGATAGATATTCTTCCACGAGTAAATCTTACAACACTGTCGTCTACTCTGTTAACTATTCTCCTGTTATGTACTAGGAAGTAATCTACAAAGTTTGATAATTTATTCTTTGCACATTCCTCATCAATACACATTGGTTCTCCCTGAGGGTTACCACTAGTCATAACAGCAAATTTATCATAAGTATTCTTTAGCAGAAGATAATGAAGGGAGGTGTAGGGGAGAAAGATCCCTAATTGTTTCAGACCCGGAGCAACTAGTCGGGATATCTTCGCATCTTCACAAACATCCAACAATACTATTGGTTTCTCTCTAGATCTCAATATCTCAATTGCTTCACTACTCAATTTTACTAGTTTAGAGGCAGTTTCAATGTCTAGAACCATAACTGCGAAAGGCTTAGAAGGTCTCTTTTTCCTTTCTCTTAAGCGTTTCAAGACATCGTCCAATGTAGCTGAAGCAGCTATATGATATCCACCTAATCCTTTAACAGCTACAATGTATCCTTCATTGATTAGTCTTCCAGCATACTCTACCGCCCTATATCCATCAATAACGTATTCATAGTCTCTTGTGTAGAGAGTTATCCTTGGACCACATTCTAGACAGCTTATTCCTTGTGCATGGAATCTCCTAGCATTATTTGGGTCATGATACTCTTCTAGACACCTAGGACAGAGTGGGAAATCCCTCATACTAGTGTTTTCTCTATCGTATGGGATTTTCTCAATCATTGAGTATCTTGGACCACAGTAAGCACATGAATGGAATGGGTATAGATGAAATCTACTCGACGGGTCTAAGACTTCTTTTAAGCAATCATCGCATATTGAGAAGTCAGGCGGAATTATTGAACTCCTATGAGTTAATGGATCACTTTCAAGAATCCTGAATGTAGTATATCCTTCAACGGCTACATCAATCAACTGAATATTTTCTAAGTAAACAGCATCAGGTTTCTCTTTATTGAATAGCTCTAAAAATTTTTCAATATCTTCTTCTCTCCCCTCAATATGTATCTCTACTGCGCTTCCCCCAATATTCTTAACATACCCATTTACTCTAGATTTCGTAGCTACTCGGTAGATGAAGGGTCTGAATCCAACACCTTGAACTATGCCTACAACCACTATCTTAACGGCTTTCAACATGTGTAAACTATACTCCGTATTAGATTAACCTAACTCGATCACACTATTCCAAAATATGAGATGTAGGTAATCAATATATTTTAGCGTATCTAGAGTGTTTTGAGGAATGATATATGCATGAGTGGAGTATTGCGGAAGGCATTGTCACAGCTTTACTTGAATCTTTCAAAGATCAGAAGATTATAGAGGTTGAAGTGAGGGTTGGAGAACTTAGAGACCTAAATATAGATGTGTTGAAGGAGGCGCTTAGCATACTTTCTAAGGATTCGGGGCTTGAAGAGACTAGATTCAACATAGTTGTTTCGAAAGCATTCTTCAAATGTTTAAACTGTGGAGAAGAATGGGGTATGAATAAAGCATTAGAGATTCTTAATGAGATGCTTGAGATTGAAAATTATATAGTTGAAGAAGGAGAACTTGAGCCCCCAGTCCACTTTATACCAAGTCTAATCATTGGATACCAGAAATGTCCAAAGTGTAAGAAGGTCGATATCGAAATAATTTCTGGAAAAGAATTAGAGATCTCGAAAGTCTATCTAGGAGATGAATCATGATGAAATTACATTCTGATGCTGTCGGTGGTGGATTAAATGTTTGACCCGAGACTGAGTCTTCTCGAGAAGAAGCTGGAAAACACCGAGAATATCATATTGTTTGGAAGTGGGAAAGGCGGGGTTGGTAAGAGCGTAATCTCATCAGCTGCATCTTATATTCTTTCAGAGACGGGATATAATGTAGCATACATAGACTTAGATTTCTATGGACCTTCTAGTCAAAACCTGTTCCCAGTGGGTGCACAGTTTAAGGGTGGAAGAGGGGGTATAGAGTTACCTGTGTCTAACAATGTGAGAGTCATGTCTATTGGATACATGCTTGGAGACAAGCCATTCCCAATAACAGGGAAAGAAAAGATAGACCTCTTGATCGATTTATTCTCAATCTTAAACTTTCCCATCTTAGATTTCATGGTTATTGATCTTCCACCTGGAATGGGTGATGAATTAACTTTTACCCAGAGGCTTTTTAGAGATAAGATAAGTATGGCTGTTGTAACTACGGGTTCAGAGTTAAGCTTGAACGTAGTCAGTAGACTCGTAAAATATCTCAGGGTTGAAAACATTCACACTTTAGGGGTCATCATAAACATGGCTAACTTGTTTGGAGAGTATAGTCCAATTCAGATAGGACAGAAACTTCAATTGGAAGTCCTAGGAACAGTATCTTATTATCCAGAGCTTGAGCAATTCAAAACAGTAAAAGAGAAAATAGAGAATGTACCCGGATTCAGGAAACAGCTAGAAGGAATTGTTGATGGTATTCTAGATAAGCTGAATCTGTAATTCTAACCTGCTATGTTATTCTTTTGCAGTGTAGAATGCAGCACATGTTACTGTTCTTGCTACACCATCCATCATCCTTATTTTTTCTACCACCAGGTCTCCTATCTCTTGTATAGATGAACCCCTTACTTTAACTATTATATCCCACTCACCCGTGATTAAGTATACTTCTTCAACGTCTGGTAGCTCGGAGATCTTCTTAGCTAACTCTTTTTGAGAGACTTGGGGACCCGGCATAAATGAGACGAGAATGAAAGCTGTCGTAGATTTACCCAGCTTAGAATGATCTATCTCTATCGTGAATCTTTTTATAACTCCTTCACGCTTCATTTTGTTAATTCTCTCCTGCACCGTGGTTCTCGGCATACCTAGTTTTTCAGCTATTTCTCTAACACTCTGACTTGAGTCAATCCAAAGCTCTCTCAATATTAGTTTATCTTTCTCATCCAGGTTCATTCTCTCTAACTCCACTAAAATATCAAGCATCCTTGAAAATATTTCTTAATAAGGGTTTTACAAATAAATATGGGTTGGCCGAGATAACATGGCTTCTTCTAGGTTTTAATTGCTCATTCAACATCGTAATTATATTTATCTTGGCGTCGTTTTCATATAAATATATCATCAACCTTATCTCTTATATATGCGTACAAATCATCATTGAATACTTTACGAAGTTAACGAAAAATAGGTTCTTTATAATTGTTCCAGGTCTCGAAAGGCTTGACTACATTACTTTCGTGCGGAATAGATTCCTTTATATGCGCTGAATCCTGAGCGAATTAAATATTTAGCGAAGTTAGCTCTTTGTTAGGTGTATTGAGCCATATCTTTCGTCTCTCGCATTCCTCCACTGCTTCTGGATGAGCCCACATAGTGTAAATGACCTTTACGACCTTACCTTTCATCAGCTCTGGTTCATGTTCACCTATCTTACTCGATTTTCTCTCAAAGGTTTTAATATGTCTGGGGGCCAGTCTAGTTTTCGTCTCACCTAAGATCGTCAGCCTCCCATTAGATCTATATATGTCAAGCTCTACGTAGGGTGGTGCTGTAACCTTAAGCTTTCTGCATCACCTCCTCTATTATGGATATCATATTA
>ERZ1669248.446-NODE-446-length-20384-cov-4.676570_pt1 | contig 20384 bp, 22 predicted proteins | sample MGYA00579296_ERZ1669248 | MGnify/ENA primary metagenome ERZ1669248 (study PRJEB41166, sample SAMN08046057) | hot springs metagenome | biome: hot spring; feature: neutral hot spring; material: thermophilic sediment; isolation source: thermophilic sediment from...
TTGCCAAAATCTAAAAAGATTTTATTAAGACCTTCCCCAACTTCATAGTTTAGATCTAAAAATTTTTCTTTCTTTTTGAATGCTTCGATGGAAAGTTGAAGCTTCTCAGAAGAGTATATTCTTACTTCTGGCTTTAAATAATTGGAACATCTAAAACCCGGTATTATTGTGAGGTCTATCATTATGTGTACCTCCCCTTTTTATCCTTTTACAGCACCAGATATACTCTTTACAATATATCTTTGCATGGAAAGATATAGAATAATTATGGGTAAAGTTATAATAGTAGTTGCAGCCATTAATAATTCATATCTTGTGAAATATTGTCCTTGGAAGATAAATAATCCTTGTTGTACCGGCATTTTATTAGGATCTGTAAAGTTGACAGCTGCCAAGATATATTCGTTCCATGCAGATAAAGCATTAAAAATTACAATTGTAGAGATAGCAGGTAGCGCAAGAGGAAACATTATTTTGTAATACAATTGAAATTTATTACATCCATCAATCACAGCTGATTCCTCTAATTCCTTAGGAATTTGCTCAAAAAACTCTTTTAATATAAATATACTTACCGATAGACCAGAATTTATCATGGGCAAAATATATCCAATTCTTGTGTTTTGAATCCCCAATTTAACTAGTAGAACATATAGAGGAACAAAAGCTCCAGGTATTGGTATTAACATCATCATCAAAAAAGCATAATATATTATATTTTTAAAAGGGAAATTAAGTTTTGCAAAAGCATAGGCTGCAAGGGTAGAAACTATCACAATACCTACCACGATAGATATGGTATAGATAATACTATTGGTAAAATAAATTGAAAAATTGCCCTCTGTCCAAGCTTTTATATAATTTTCAAAATTAAGACTTTTGGGAATAAGATTTCTATTTAAATATACCTCTGAAGTAGTTTTTAAGGAAGTAGAAATCATCCATACCAAGGGAAACAAACAGGTTATGGCATAGGATATTAGAAATAAATGTATAAATATTCTATTCAACTTCACTTTCATTGTTAATAACCTCCGCTTATTTAATCTGTCCTTCTGAGCTTTATCTGAATTATTGATATGATAAATAGCATAATTCCTAGAAGGACTGAGAGGGCAGTAGCATAGCCAAACCTATAATTCGAAAAAGCTTCTTTATAAATTCTAAGAGCTGGAACTTCTGTTTCAAATCCAGGGCCACCATTGGTTAGAGGAATGACAATAGTTAGAAGTTGCATAGCTCCAAGTATAGTAAGAATTGAGACTATCATAAGGGTTCTGGACATTAAGGGAATAGTAATATAAAAGAACTGTTGCCAAAAAGATGCCCCATCAACTATTGAAGCTTCATAAAGTTCTTCTGGAATACCCTGTAAACCAGCCAAAAAGAGAATAAAAGATCCTCCAACTCCTTGCCACATAGAAGCAATAGAAACGGAAATTAAAGCTGTATGGATATCACTTAGCCAAGCTCTTTTAAATTGGGATAGATGAAGAATATCTAAAATTCCATTCAATATTCCATAATTAGGATCATAAATCCATTTCCAAATAAAACCTACTACTATCCCTGAAAGAATTGGAGGAATATAAAAAACCACTCTATAAAATTTAGAACATCTTATTCTTAAGTTTACAAGAACAGCCAAAATAAAAGCTATGGAATTCATAATTATTAATGCTAGTATAGCAAGATAGACTCCATTTTTGAGAGATTTTAACCATATAAAATCCCTAAAGGCATTTATATAATTTTGAAATCCCACGAAAGTCATATTTTTGGTCATGCCGTCCCATTGGAAGAAACTTAACTGAAAAGTTTTAAACAATGGATAAATACTAAAGGTTACAAAGAAGGCTAATGCCGGCAGAACGAATAGAAAGCTTCCTATCTGATCTCCAATTTTTCTCATAAAATCCTCCCTTATACTTCTAAAATTGAGAGGGGGGGGAATTTTATCCCCCCTTTTTTTTACTTATTGGTCTCATCCATTTCCTTTACTACTTCTGCACAGGTCTTCTGTCCTAAGATTATTAACTGCATACCCTTTGCAAGAATCTCTTCTGTACGTGGATTCTTGAATGGAGCTAAGTAGGAGTATACCTTGTCCATTCCCTTAACAAACTCAGCTATCTGTGGACCTAAAGTTCTTGGGTCAATGGTATTCTTGTTCGCAGGTAGGTTAAAGCTTTCTTTAGCGTATTTAGCTTGTTGAGGTACGTCGGTTAGCCATTTCAAGAATTCTATGGTTTCTTTTATATACTTAGAATCTTTGTTAACTACAAAATAAGCTCCAATTCCTCCTGGTATTAATGCTTGATAAGGAGCTCTTTCATCTTTAGGTGGGAAGAATACAAAGTAGTTCTTGAAATTGGGATTCATCATTTTGAATACTCCAATAGCCCAAGAACCATCAAAAATCATTGCAACCTGCCCGTTTGCAAACATTTGTTCAGCGGTTGGTAGATCCATAGTTGCAGTTCCAGGAGCAAACATACCTGCATCTCTCATTTCAACTAATAGATTGAGTACTCTCTCATATCCTGCTTCTTTGAAGGTTATCTTCCCTAACCTTGCAGCGTTTAGTTTCTCTTCTCCTAAGTATGCAAATTCATAAGGTTGTATCATGGTTAAGCCTGCCCAAGTCCCAAAACCTGTAGCGAAGGGGAGTATTCCAGCTTCCTTTAATTTCTTTCCATATTCTATGAATTCTTTCCATGTTTTTGGTGGTTTGTTAGGATCGAGCCCTGCCTTCTTGAATAGGTCTTTGTTGTATAAGAATTGCATGTTGTTTACGTCCAAAGGTATTCCATATGTTCCTGGTTCCACATTGTATCCATCATCTTTTGTAAAAGTTACTTGTGCTACTATGTTTTCAGGAAATCTTGAAACCCAATCTTTAATATAGGGTGTTAAATTTAGAATATTTCCTGCTTGAGCTAATCTTGATAAGTCACCTTTTAATCCTACCCCTGTCCACGCATCAGGTAGTGTTCTCGCTTGAGCTGCTGCTCTAATTTTTGCTCCCATCTGATCTCCACTGTATAATTGGAATTCTACTCTTACTCCTGTCTTAATAGTATATTGGGCTGCTAATGTTTTTAAAAGTTTATCCCTATCGTTTAGGTAGTGCCAAATTGTAATTTTCACTGTTTCCTTTCCATAACTTATAGACATCAAGAAAACAAGTGATAACACAAAAATTAAACCTAAAATTTTTTCTACTAACCTTCTCATTCTTTACCCTCCCTTTCTGAGATTTTGGTTCTAAATTTTTTAAAATTTTTGAATATTTGTAAATTCATCACCTCCTTTTAAAGTGGTTATATTCTTTAGGCTTCTTCAACAAGAACAGTGGATTTTTTGTAAGAATGTCTATTAACATATCAAACATCTGGGAAGCCTTTATCAATCTTATGGTAGAATTTCCTATATGAAAGATTTTCATTATACTTTTTTCCAAAAGCAATGATTCAATTTTGTTAAAATCAGTTGGGGGTTTATTCCAGTTATGAAGTCTATTTCTAACCAATATCTTCTCTCCATCATATCCAGTTATATAAACCTGAGTAAATTCTTCCTGTAAGTGATAAGGAACTCCGACAATTTCCTCACATGAATGAATAGATGTATTACTATTTTGATCTACACCTATCAACATAATGTATCCGTTTCTTTCAGCGTTTTTATAATATGGACTATTCTTATCACATGGACTTTCAGAAAATTCGTGCCCCTCTATGATTAAATCCCTCAACCCCCCTATTGCTGCTGCAGAATGGGTTGGGTGAAGAGATCTCTTAGCCTCTTTTCTTTTTCTAAAAGTTTCAGGTATTATTCCTGTCCAACAAGGCGTGTTATTTACGTCGAAGATTGGTGGGTTCTCTGGAGAATCAGTACTTTTGGCTGTAATTGTAGGAACTATTACAGTCCCCTCTTCTCCAACGCTTTCAAGCAAAGCATCTATAACTGTTTCTGCTCCTCCTTCTACATAACCAAAACTTCTTAAGGAACTGTGTACTAACATTATATCTCCCTCTTTGATTCCTTGCCCCCTAATTTTTCCTACTATATCTTCTTTTCTAACGAAACTCTTATTTGATTCCCTCATTTCAAGTTATCCCTTGTGTATTTTGCAGCACGTATGGTCCAGCCAGCTTCTGCTACATACCATGTCCAAGGATGTCCTACAGTGATATATTGAGAATTTACAGTATTTAAAAAAGTATTAACTCTTGATTTATCTCCCATTAGTGCAGCAACATAGGCTAAGAATGCCCAAGGGAATAAATCTGGCTTTTCCAAAGATGGCCATCCAGGGAAAAACTCGTTAAATTTTTGATATAAATAAATTGCTCTTTCACTTTTTGGATCTATGACACCAAAGGCTATTGGGAATAGCTGAGCTGTAGCATCAGGGTAGAAAGTGGACCAATTGGCTTCTGGACTTCCTAAGTAAGGATAATAACTGTTAGTTGAAGCATTCCATAGTTTACTTTCGATGGCGTTTAGTAAAGCTTCTTTATGAGCCTTATATTCATTAGCTTTTGCAGTATAATTAAAAACTGTGTTTTCTATAAATTCAGCTGCATTTAAACCTTCGTAAACCTCAACATTGTCCATTAAAAATTTTATCTGATAATCTGGTTTTGCAAAGGTAAGACCATCGGTATCTTGAACAGCTATCATGGCATTTATAATTTTTTCTATTTTTTCTCTGTTAGTTATTAGGAGGTTAACGTCATTGGTAACTTCATAGTACCTTTTTAAAAGAGAAATAAAAGTTGCAGCATAGGAATCTACAGAGTCATAATAATTCTTAGAAATTTCTGTGCCATCTTCCACATATTCATAATCGTATATAGTTCCAGAGAGCCCATTATAATCGGGATCATTTATATGGTTCAGATACCAAATAATCCATTTTTTAGCCGTATCTATAACTGCTGGTTTTGGATCTTCTAATAGTCCTAATACTGCTAAATTATTGAAATAAGGATGAATATTGTAAACTGCTTTACCATCATCGGTGTATCTTGCAGGACCTCCTGCCATTTTAATTGCACCATTTTCGATCTGTAAACTTATGATCCAATTTTGTTCAGCTTCGATTATGGTTGAATAATTAGGAGTTCCTGGGGGTGGATTTTGTGGTTTTCCAATACAGCCGCTTATTATTGGTAGTAGTATAAAAAGAGATACGATGTGAAGAATCAAAATAATTTCTTTTTTCATTTTTTAGGACCCCCCCTTTAAGTTCTATTTTTTAATCTTTCTACCCAATTCTATAAAAATTTTCTCCAAAAGTCAATATTTTTTTGAAAATTTTCTCCAAACATAAGAATAAAGTTTAATCCTAATTCACTTGTCTCTACCAATATGTATCTGTTTTAGGATTTGGAGCTATGAGACTTCCAATTATTGGGAATGATGAATCAAAAATTGATGAGCCAAAAGCAATAGAAATGATTAGATACGCTATTGATCATGGAGTAAATTATGTAGATACCGCGTATGGTTATCATGGAGGACAAAGTGAGATTTTAGTTGGAAAAGCATTAAAAGGAGGATATAGAGAAAAAACTTATCTTGCCACAAAACTTCCTGTATGGTTAGTCCATACAAAAGAAGATTTTGATAAGTTACTTAATGAACAATTGAAAAAGTTATATACAGATCATATAGATTTTTATCTTCTTCATTCTCTCTAAGGGAACATAGCAAAATGTATATAATTTAGGAGTCTTAGATTGGGCAGAGAAAAAAATAAAAGAGGGAAAGATTAGATATTTAGGATTTTCTTTTCATGATGATTTAGATACCTTCAAAAAGATTGTAGATGCCTATGATTGGACATTTTGTCAGATACAATATAACTATATGGATATAAATTATCAAGCGGGAAGAAAAGGCTTAAAGTATGCAGGAAGTAAAGGCCTTGCGGTAATTATTATGGAGCCATTAAGGGGAGGAAGATTAGTAAATCCACCTGAAAAAGCAAGAGAACTTATGGAGAATTTTAAAATTAAAAGATCTCCTGTGGAATGGGCACTACTTTGGGTTTGGAATCATCCAGAAGTAACTATGCTCCTTTCAGGAATGAGCACCTTAGAGCAGGTTAAGGAGAATATTGAAATTGCTGACAAAGCAGAAGTAGGGATTTTAACTCCTGAAGAGCTCCAACTTATCGAAAGAGTAAGGGATATATATTTAGGAATAAAGGCTATAGATTGCACTCAATGTATGTACTGTGTGCCCTGTCCATATGGAGTAAATATTCCTCAGAATTTTTATATTTATAAATGAAGGAGTAAGATATAATAGCTGGGAAGCTCCAAGATGGCATTATAATTATGGAATGAAGCCTGAAGAAAGAGCAGAATTTCTCAGGGAATGTAAAGAGATGCTTAATACCTGAATTTTAAACTTTTCTACTTCACTTCCCTTAATCTTCTTTACTATATACTCTCTCATCTCTTCTATAAAACCTGTTGCCTTCCTCCTCTTTTCATACTTTTTACAAATAAAAATAAAAAGTAAACTTTGGGAAAACTGATACTGTTATAAGGGGCATAATAACGTACTTATTATTGTTATTTTGAGGTGTGATAGTCACATTTACATAAATTATCCTTGGACCGCCTTTATTTATCTCATTTTGCAACTCAACACCCGTACTCACATAAACTACTGTTCCGCCTTCTCCCCCTGTAGTTCCGCAATTTAAAGTGGCAAATCCTACAAGAGAAAAGTCAGGAGAATTACTTGGATTTATTAAGGGAACATATACGTAAGCCTCAGAATAATCACTCTCAATGTTAGAACTAAAGGCCTTTATTCTATACCAATAAACTTTTCCAGATATCACATCTGGATCAGTATAAGACTTAGAAGATACATCTAAGGTTAAAAGCTCTTGCCAATCTCCATTCTCTTCTTTTTTATCAATAACATAACCTTGCGTTACCTCTGACTTCGTTGTCCAATACAATTTAACATGATTGTTTTCGTCAATAGATAAAGATAGCTCTGGTGCTATAATTAAAGGAGTTGTTATACTGACTTCATTGGAATAATCACTATTAACAGAAGAATTATATGCTCTTACTCTGTAAGAATAAGTTTTTCCGGGAGTTAGGTTAGAATCTATATAATTTACTGTATTGAATCCGACAACTGCAATTTGTATCCAATCTTTTTCCTCTTCTTTTCTTTCAAACTTAAATCCATCCTCGTTATTGGAATTGTCCTACCATGTTAGCAATACTCTTTTTTCACTTAAAATTTCTGCTTTTAAATTTGTAGGCACCGCTATTGGGGGTATGTTTGTAGAATCAGTAGTCTGCTTAGAGGAACAGCCTGAAACTATTTGCAATAGAAACATCAATAATATAATCCATTTTACTTTACTCCGCAACAAATTTATTACCTCTTTGCATAATATACAAAAATATTGCATATTTTATTCAAAAGAAGTATATCACCAATAATATTTACAGTCAAAGAAAAAATTAAAAATTTGTTAAAAATTTTAAGGTTTTTTAATAAATTATGCTAAAAGATCAAAAGAGGAAAATTAAGTTAAAAGGTATAGAAGAGAATTTTAAAGCACCTAAAAATAAAGAGGGGAGCAAATATGCTCCCCTTTGATTATTTAATCTCTACCTCTTTCCCCGCACCTGCACCTTTATCAAGAAGATAAGGAACTCTTAATTCTTTTAACTCCTGCGTTATATTATTATCTCCACATTCCCAATAAAGGTTTCCAGACTCTTTGACATACCCATCTTGAGGACTTTCAAATTGAGTTGTAATAGGCAGAGCTACAGTTTCAAAATAGTTATTTTCCACAAGAAGTTTTGCCCCCATTCTAGATGCAATAGCATAAAACTGTTCCAAACCTCACACTGGGATTTCTTGAATTTGTATTCCTAAATATATTATGATGGTAAGTAACCCTTGCCTCTGCCTCTATTTTAGAATTATCGCTACTTCCCACTTGAGTACATTTCCAACTATTTTCAAAAATATTCCAAGACACCGTTATGCCTTTAGATCCCTTTATTATATCAAGAAGTGCATCAACCTTATCTTTATCTTTTTCTCTTTCGGGAGCTACAACCATATCGCTGGATAAGGTACAATGATCTATCCAGACATTTTGAGATGCTTCAACAGTAATAGCATCATTTTTAGGATTTTCAACTTTATTTTTTATTTTCAAGTTTCTTATTATCACATTATTTACTCCCTTTAAATATACTCCCCAACCTATTATACTCGCATCAGGGGTAACTCCAATTATAGTTTTATTTGATGCAATATTTACTTGTCCCGTTTCTTTACTAGTATCTATTACTCCTTTCACAAGTATTATATAGGGTTCTTGAACTTGAGCGTAGTTCTTAAAATCATTCACATTATCAACGGTTACAATTTTTCCTCCAGCACCCCCTGTGGTGGCTTCTCCAAATCCTACAGGTTTGTCATTTAGGGTAAGTACATTTTCTTTAAGTTCTTCTTGGGAAAAGCCAAGGGCTAAAATTACCCCTAAAAGAATCATCAAAACAATTATATACTTCCTCATACTTAACCTCCTTAATTATAGCTCTTTTGGAAACATATTTTAGCACAGCAATTGTTTTTTCATAATAAATAAAAAAGGAGGAGAAAAATTAATCCCTCCTCCTTTTATTTATATCCATAATTAAACTAATCTTTTTCTTTTATAACTTTAGCTCAGCTGAGTTCTCCCAAAGACCATGTATATTGCAATAAGATGTTGCAAAAATCACACCATCCTTTTGGGTTTTAAAAACAAATTCTACTACGGGCTCTGAATAAACAGTACTTGTGTCAGGCCCTTGCACTGTGGCTCCATGGGCTACAAATTCAAATCTTCCTACATGATATGGGTATTTATCTCCCTCTGGCTGGAAGTATACCTCTATCCAGGCAATATGATGAGCAGTAGTATTGGGATGTGGAATTTCTTTTCCCACAGAAACTCTAATTCTAACACCTTTTTCTTTGTCCTTTTCTAATATCTCAATAACAGGAACATGCTTTTCTTTTGCCCAATCCGCACTTTGGAAAAGATCCTTTATGTTCACCATTTCTATCCCTCCACTTTGAGAATTATTTTCATCTAATTTTATACCAATTAGAGAGGGATTGCAACCTTCGAATCTTAATTTACTCCTTGTGTTATTTCTTTATATTTTTCATAATTTCTAAGCCATTCTTCAGTATTTTGGGGTTGATAAACTTTCATTTCAGAAGAATCTCTTATAATCTTTCTTGCCTCTATGATATCTTTAACAACCCCTTTTGTTATAGCTTGAACCACAATATTTCCAAGAGCAGTGGCTTCTTTAGGTCCTGTAATAACCGGTATTCCAAGAACATCAGCAGTAAATTGTGAGAGTAATTGGTTTTGCGAACCACCACCTACAATATGCAACACCTTAATCTTTTTATTTAATATTCTCTCCAAATCTGTAAATACATCTTTATATCTAAAAGCAAGTGATTCTAATATGCACCTTACGATTTCACCCTTTTTCTCGGGAACTTTTTGCCCTGTTTTCTTACAGTAATCTTGTATCTCCTTAACCATACTGGTAGGATTTAGGAAAGAAACATCATCAGGATTTATAAAATATTTAAAGGGCTTTTCTTCTTCTGCAAGCCTCGTAATCTCGGTGTAAGATAAATCTTCACCCTCCTTCGCCCATTCCCTTTTTACCCTCTGCAATAACCAAAGTCCCATAATATTTTTCAAAAACCTAAAAGTCTTATTATATCCTCCCTCGTTAGTAAAATTAGCTCTTAAAGAATCATTATTAATAATTGGAGATTTTAATTCAACCCCCATTAATGACCAAGTACCAGAACTAATGTAAGCCCAATCATCACCTTCTCCTGGAACTCCCACCACTGCACAGCCTGTATCATGCTCACATGGAGCTATAACATGAATATTTTTGACTCCTAAATCTTCTTCTATACCTTTATATAACTTTCCTATCACTGTTCCCGGTGGTACAACTTCGGGCATGATATCCTTTGGTATGCTAAATTTTCTTAATATTTCCTCCTCCCATCCATCCTTTATAGGGTTATAAATTTGAGAGGTAGTTGCTATGGAAAACTCCGTTTTTATCTCTCCTGTTAACATAAAATTAAAAAGGTCAGGCATAAACAATAGTTTATAGGTAGAATTAAAAAGAGAGGAATTTTCGAGAACCATGCTGTAAAGTTGAAAAAGCGTATTAATCTGCATTATTTGTATTCCTGTTAATTCGTAGATTCTTTCCTTAGGCATGACTTCAAAAGCCTTTTCAAGGATACCATCAGTCCTATGATCTCTATAACATACAGGTATGCCAGCAAAATAACCCTCCTTGGTTACTAACCCAAAATCAACTCCCCATGTATCAATTCCTATACTCTCTATATCTTTATACTTAGAGAATGCTTTCACCAAACCATCCTTTATATCTTGAAACATTTGGGTTACATTCCAATATAATCTTCCCAAAATATCTACAGGTCTATTTATAAATCTGTGAACTTCTTCAATGGCTAATCTTCCATCTCTCAGTATACCTACAATTAACCTACCACTTTCTGCTCCAAGGTCGATAGCAAGAAATTTCCTCTCTTCCATACGCCTCCCCCTTATCCTCTCTCTTTAATCACTTTTTCCATATATCCACTTTCCCTAAAGGCTTTTAAGGGATCAAGAGGAACTCCTATCTCCTCCCTAACTTTGTATATCAAAGGCATCACATCAGTTTCAAAAGCTTTAACTAAAGTGTTCTCAGCCATGACTATGTCTTGCTCCTCTTGATATCTTCTAAGAGCTTTTCTATTGACAATTAGAGCTTTAGCATAGGTCCTAAATATATTCTCTACACTTTGTATCATTTCCTCTATCTTATTCTTTAAATTGTGTGATTCATCTATCATATAAGCTATATCCATCTTTAAACCATCTTGCTCAGCAGAGACAAGTTCATTAAAGATTAAAAACAGTTCATAGGGATTAATAGAACCAGTAGTTAAATCGTCATCTGCATATTTCTTATTATTAAAATGAAAACCACCAAGTTTTCCTTCATCAAGAAGAATAGCAACTATCTGCTCAATATTAGTCCCAAGAGGATGATGCCCCAAATCCACCAGAACATAAGCTTTATCTCCAAGTTTTTTAGAAAGTATAATAGCGGTTCCCCAATCGGGAATATCAGTGTGATAAAAAGCAGGTTCAAAGAATTTATACTCTATTAAAAGCCTCATGTCAGGTTCCAAATGAGAGTATACTTCTTTTAAACTCTCTTCCAATCTGTGTTTTCTAAATCTAAAGTCATCTTGACCTGGATGGTTAGTCCCATCGGCAAGCCATAAAGAAATATCCCTTGAACCAAGTTTTTTCGCTATTTCAATACAATCTAAAATATGCTTTATGGCTTTTTCTCTTACTCTTTTATCAGGATGAGTTAAACTTCCCAACTTATAATCGTCATCTTGAAAGAGGTTAGGATTAATTGCTCCTGGTTTTACTCCAAGAGACTCAGCATATTTTAGAAGTTCATCCCAATCATCATACATATCCCATGGAATATGAAGAGCTACAGTGGGACATATCCCTGTTAATTTATGCACTATTGCAGCATCTTGAAGTTTCTCCTTTATATTCCTAGCAGATCCTTTTTGCTTAAAAACTGCAAATCTTGTTCCCGAATCACCATAACCCCAAGAAGGAGTTTCTATCCTAAAATTTTTTAACTTTTTCTCAACCTCATCCACATTGATACCCTCTTCTTCTAACATACCTCTTAAAATTTCATATCTCTTTTCATAATTCTTCATAAAAAATCCCCCTATTAATTTTTATTTTTTATCTATAATTTTTAGTTTTTATTTTCATTTTCTATTACTTTAAGGGTATCACAAAAACCCTTGAAGGTCAACAAAAGAACTCACAACTTTGAAACTGAGGTAGTAGCAATTCCAGTTTCCATATATTTTTGAAAGAACACAAAGATAAAGAATATGGGAACTAAGGAAAGCGTAGTATAGGAATTCCTGCTTGCTTAAAAATCTCAGGATCGTATACTAATCCTAATGCATTTACACCTAAATTGATACCATAAAGTTTACCGTTTACTATTCCAGGCTTTATGTAATTAGGAGCCACATCCTTGAGATTAATAACATTATTCTTTACAAAATCATCCAAAGGTAAAAGGAGTCCTTTATTTACCCATTCTGTGCAGCAGCCTGAGTGTTAAGTTTAGTCCAATAATCGCTCCAAGAAGTATATTCAGGAGTTATCTTTATGTAAGGATACATTTCAGAGGACAAATAGATTTGCTATAATAAAGTCATGAGAAGTCTTGAAAATAAAATAGCATTAATAACTGGGGCAAGTAGGGGGATAGGAGAAGAAATAGCAAAGAGACTTGCAAAAGAAAAAGTTAATCTTGCTCTTATAGCAAGAGATGAAAAAAGACTAAGGGAACTTAAAGAGAAATTAGAGAAGGAAAATATAAATGTTTTCATATTATCCATAGATCTAAGAGAGAAAAATGCACCAAAAACTGTAATAGGAGAAGTAATAAGACATTTTGAAAGGTTAGATATACTAATAAATAATGCAGGAACAGCCTTATCTAAGCCTATTATTGAAACTTCAGAAGAGGAATGGGATGAAATAATGACCATTAATGCAAAAGTGCCTTATTTTTTATGTAAGTATGCTATTCCCTATTTAAAGAATTCAGAGATTCCTACAATTATAAATATCTCTTCGGTGGTAGGGTACAAGGGTTATGTAAATCAAAGTGCTTATACTGCCTCAAAACATGCATTACATGGATTTACAAAAGTCCTTGCTCAAGAAGTCCACGAATATGGAATAAGAGTGCACTTAATTTCCCCAGGGGGTGTAGCAACAGATCTTGTAAATAAAGTAAGGCCTGATCTTGAAAAGGCATTACTGATTCAGCCCTCCGAGATCGCAGAAATAATTGTTTTCTTATTAAAATTTAGAAATAATGCTGTTATTGACGAGATACAAGTAAGAAGAAAAGATAATATCCCCTGGAGATAATCAACCTTTTTCTTTTAGTAGTTTTCTCCTATATTTTTCCACCTCTAAGCTGTCAATTTCTTCAATTTGTTCTTTTGTAAAGAAGCCCATCTTACCAAACAATTTTGCTACAAATATTGTCTTTATGGAATTCTCAATTAAGAGAGTTCTATAAAGCGCTTCTTTGAGATTACTTCCTACTGTTACCAATCCATGATTTTTAACAAGGACCCCATTATGATTTTTTATAACGCCTCCAACTACTCCTGCAAACTCCTTACCACCGGGCACCACATATTCTACTACAGGAATTTCTCCCCCAAGAAGAGCCACCATATCAGGTGTGAATAATTTTAAAGGTTCATCTTGAAAAGCATAAGCAATTGAATATATAGGATGGGTGTGTACTACTGCCTTAACATCCTCTCTTACTTTATAACATTCAAGATGCATCCATATTTCGGAAGAAGGTTTTTTATCACCTTCAATTACTTCGCCAGAATTAAAATCAACACCAATATAGTCATCTTCTGTGGCATCTTCAAAAGAAATACCGCTCGCCTTTATATAAACTCTATTTCCAACTTTTGCACTAATATTTCCTCCAGGTCCCACAATTAAATTTTCCTGTGCTATCCTTTTCCCTATTTTTACAAGTTCCCTTTTTACCTTCTCTATTTCAGAATTCATAATAAATTCCTCCTTTGGGAATATAATTCCTCAAATATTCAGCAGTTTCTTTAAGTTCTTTCAAAAGTTTTTCCTCAGTTTTCGTAGATGAAGGAATAATTTCAGCAATAAGAATAATTTCTTCCACAGGCTTTAAATACTGAGAAATAGGACTTTCTTTATAATGCTTGAAAGAGTATTCAATTGCAGAAAGAACTTTCTCAATCTTTACATGACCTATAGCGTTATACTCTTCAGTAAAGGGCCAATGCGCACTAGCATCCCTCGTAGTTTGTTGTAAATGAATTATAGGGGAGAATACTGCAAACCTTTTTAACCATTCTTCATAGGATAAATCTTCTCCAGAAAGACCATAGTGCATTCCAGCTTGATGTCCCACATCAATGGTTATATATATAGGAACACCGTCATTTTTTTTATTTACTTCAATAAGAAATTCTTCAGCCTCTTGAAGAGTCCAGGGTTTTTCACTGGGTATATACATTTGTTCATTAGATATACCTAAAAGTCCTTTTTCTTTTGCTATCTTTGCAAGTTCTTTAAAAGTTTCATAAACATACTTGATCCTTTCTCTTGTCTTTTCTGGATCTTGCAAAACTTCCACAGATAAAGCATCCCAATGTCCTCCAAGATATTTTGCCCCCATTTCTTTAACAATGTCCATAGCAGATATTATCCATTCCTTCATTCTTTGTCTTACTCTTTCATCACTGTGAGATAGACCATGAAACCTATGAGTTGCCATACCTGTGTAATAGTCCCATATTTTAACATTATATTTTTCTGCATATTCTCTTATCTTCTTTGCAGTTTCTATCTGATAAATTTTATCTCCACTAAAAAATGGGTCTAAAACATCACTACAAAAAGAATGATAGTCATATCCTAATTCCTTAGTAAGTTTTATAAAATTCTCAGGATCTTCCCACCTTCTTGTCAAAAAAGCCCCATTAATACCGATATCTATATGTACCTTCATTTCTTCACCTCATTTCTACCCCACCACTTACATTTACTGCATCTCCAGTAATATAAGAAGCTTCATCGCTTGCAAGAAATACTACTACATTTGCCACATCATCATAAGTACATGCCCTACCAAGAGGTATCTGCTTTAAATATCTTTCTCTTACCTCTTCTTTACTTATTCCCAATCTTTTAGCATATTGATCATAAAGGCTTTCCTTCCATAATGGAGAATCCAAAAGATCTCCTGGACATACCGCCACTACCCTTACATTATGCGGTGCAAGATCTAATGCAATACTTTGGGTAAATCCTATTCCTCCAAATTTTGAGGCAGAATAAGCAGAATTTCTAAAACTCCCTTTCTTTCCTGATTTTGAATTAATCTGAATTATTACTCCGGATTTCTGTTTTACCATTACCTTGGCAGCCTCTCTTGCGCAAAGAAAATATCCCGTTAAATTAACATCTATTACCTTCTTCCAATCCTCAAGAGGAAATTCCGTAATATCATGAGCAATTAAAATACCAGCATTAGCTACCATTATATCAAGTTTTCCAAAAGTCTCAACAGTTTTTTCTACCATATTTTTTACATCTTCCTCGTTAGTAACATCGCACTTGACCGCAAGAGCCTTACTGCCATATTCCTCTTCAATCCTTTTTGCCACTTCTTGAAGTTTTTCTACTTTTATATCAGCTACAGTTACATTACATCCTTCTTTTGCAAGTCTATAAGAAAGAGCTTCTCCAAGCCCTTGAGCTGCACCTGTAACAATTGCCACTCTATTTTTTAATCTTTGGCAATCACACATCTATTTTCTCCCCCCTTTTTAGTAGATATTCTTCAGCTTCTTTACACCACCAGCCATTATTATCCTTCACTATTTGAGCTAAATCTCTGTATATATCTTTCAATTCCTCAGGACCCTCTACACTTAATCTCTCAAAATCCTCTATTTCTGACAATGGAAATCTTATATGGGTATAGATTAACTTTTTACCCCCAGAGATATTAGGGAAATTTAAAAGCACATCTCTTGCTACATTAAGTCCACCTATATGGGTAATCATAGGGGAAGGGTCTATAACTCCCCTTTGTATAAGATCTAATGCTATTTTCATATCATCAGCATTACCACCCGATGTAGCCACAAAATGATGTTTATCATAATGAACCTTATAAAAATTAACACAAGCAATGAAATTATGATCAGTAGGTCCTGCAAAGAAGTTTAAGCAACCATCTCTTGCAAGAAGAGAGTCTGCCTCCTCAACCAGCTTAGGACTTGGATATAAAATAAAAATATCATCATATTTTATTTCTTTATAGGATTGATCTCTTGTTGGGTTCACAAACCTAATATCTATTCCCTTTTTATTAACTTCTTCTTTGGGAAAAGCCTTCATAGCTCTTTGCAACTTTGCATCATCAATATCAGTGATAACAAGTAAGCTTGGATTCTGAGGACCATAAATAAGATAGGCAAGAAAAGCAAGACCCATAGGTCCTGCACCACCAAGAATGGCAGTCTTCCCTCCACGTTTTATCCCCATGATATGCTCATAAGAATTTTCCCTAGTATGATATTGAGCATTCACAGCACCTATCACGCACGACAAAGGTTCTATTAAGGATGCTTTATAAAAAGCATCACCCTCATAAATTAAAAGACAATCTTGTTCCATAACCTCGTTAGGAATAACAACCTTTGTGGCAAGACCCCCCAAATATTTATATGAATATCCTGGAGCACTTAATACTCCTACAGGTCCCCTTTCATACAGCAAAGCAGGTTGAATTGTAAACTTTTGACCCTCCTCATATTTTCCCTTCCATTTAGACCCCACTTTCAAAATTACTCCTGCCATTTCATGCCCTACAATAACAGGATTTTTGTCCACATCCTTTGGAACTCTTGGATGATCCGGACCTTGAACAATTTCTTTGTAGGTGGAAGGACAACTGGTATCTGAAATTATCTCCGCAAGTATTTCATCTTCCTTAATCTCAGGAAGTTCAAATTTCTCAAGTCTTAAATCCATCTTCCCATACATTCTTAAAGCTATTGTTTCCATTCTTATTCCCCCTTACTCAATAATAAATCAGGATTCTCTAAAAACTCCTTTATTTTCATGAGAAACTTAGATCCGTATGCCCCATCTATTACCCTATGATCTGCGGAGAGAGTTATATCCATCATCTTCCTAATTTTTATTTCTCCATTAATTACCACCACTCTATCTTGAATAGCCCCACAGGTAACAATAGCTACTTCAGGGGGATTAATTATAGCAAGTATAGATCTTACTCCAAACACACCAACATTATTTACAGTAATGCTTCTATCAGATATATCTTCCACTCTTAACTTTCTATTTCTTGCTTTTTCTACAAGAGAAATCCTTTCTTCAAATATTTGAGCTATAAGCTTTTTATCAGCATTTCTTATAACAGGTACCACTACACCTTCTTCCCCTAAAGCTACAGCAAAACCCACATTTATGTCTTCCAAAAGCTCTATCTCTGTATCTTTAAATCGGGCATTTATTAACGGAAACTCTTTCATAGAAAGAGCAGTAGCCTTAATTATGAAATCATCATAAGAAATTTTTATATTTTTCTCATTAACAAAATTTGCTCTTGTCTCAACTAAGTTTGTAGTATCAACTTCGGCAATAGCGTAAAAATGGGGTATTGATTGCTTACTTTTTAATAACCTCTCAGCGATAGTTCTTCTTACTGTATTCAAAGGGATTCTCTTTATCACATTATTACCACTCAAAGTTTAAACCTCCTTACTCAGGTATACTTTCATCTAAGGTATCAGTAATATAAGCTAAGACAGTTCCTACAGGTACTGTTTCTCCCTCTTTCACAAGTATCTTTCTCAAATACCCATCGTATTCACTCTCTATCTCCATTATGGCTTTTTCCACTTCAATCTCCAATAAAGGCTCACCCTTTTCCACTTTATCTCCCTCTTTTTTAAGCCAAGAAGTAACAGTACCGTTTTCCATCACATCGCTAACCTTAGGCATAACAATGTTTTTAACCATAAATTCTTACCTCCTTGTTAGAATAACTTTTTAATTTCTTCTATAATTCTTTTGTCATTAGGTAAGTATGCTTTTTCAAGAACAGGAGAAGCTGGTGGAGGACAAAAAGGAGCGCCTATTCTTATTGGAGGTCTAATAAGAAAAGATGAGGCTTTTTGATAAAGTTGAGTTATTATCTCGGAAGATAGAGACATGAATTCCACAGCTTGTGTAACAACAGCAAACCTTCTTGTCCTCTTTACAGAATCAATAATAGTATCCATATCTAAAGGATAGAGACTTCTAAGATCTACTACCTCCAATTCAATACCCTCTTTTTCCAATTCCTCTGCTGCTTTTAATACGGCGTAAATCATGGCAGACCACGAAACTACAGTAACACTTTTATCATAATTTTTAGCTCTTCTCTTAATATCTGCTTTACCAATAGGGACTATATAATCTTCTTTGGGGACTTTTCTCTTGGACAAAGAAAGTAATAAAGGATCTTGAAGTAAATTTTGATGCTCTATATAAATTACAGGATTTTTGTCCCTTATAGAAGCTATCAATAAACCTTTGGCATCATAAGCATCTGATGGAGCAACAACTTTTAATCCAGGGAAATGGGTCAAAATTGACTCAATACTCTGAGAATGTTGACCTGCATATCCTTTACCACCACCAATAGTGGTTATTATGGTGAGAGGAATTTCCGCTTGTCCTCCTGACATATAGCGCATTTTAGCAGCTTGATTTGCTATTTGATCCATAGCAATTAAAATAAAGTCTATATACATTATCTCCACCACAGGCCTCAGACCTCTCATTGCCGCTCCAACTCCTGCTCCTACTATTGCTGCTTCAGAAATTGCGGTGTTAAATATCCTATCCCTTCCAAATATTTCTAAGAGTCCCTTTGTTTCTCCAAAAGAACCACCATAATCAGCTATATCTTCTCCCCACATTAGTACTCTTCCATCTCTCCTCATTTCTTGATATAATGCCTCAATAATTGCTTCTTTGTAGTTTATCTCTACCTCTGGATCTCTGTCCTTAAATTTTGGTTCCTTAAGCACTGTAACGTTTCTAAACTTCTCAGGCACAAAACTATCTATGGAGTCTTCTTTAAAAACATATTTTGTCATATCCTTAGGGTCGGGATTAGGAGATTCAATTACCTTTGCAGCAATATTCTCATTTCTCTGTCTATATTCTTTTTTCAGATTTTCAATCTCATGAGGAGTAAGTACTCCTGCATCTATCAACTCTTTCGCATAAATCTCCAATGGATCATATTTTTTCCATGCTTGTAACTCATTGTAGGTTCTATAAGTACCATTTTCTGGTTTTTCCAAAGTATCACTTAAAGAATGTCCCATAAATCTGTATCCCCAAAATTCAAGAAGAACTGGCCCCTCTCCTTTTCTTATCCTTTCCACGGCTCTTTTGACTGCATCTCTTACTGCAAGCACATTCATAGCATTTACTACTTCTGCATGCATACCATTCTTGCTATACGCAAAACCTCTCTCTGCAATAAAATCTATTCCTGTTACTTCGCCCCTTTGTTGTCCAGACTCACCATATTGGTTATTCATAACCATAAATATTACAGGAACTCCAAATTTTTTACTCATAAGACCATTAGTAAATTGTGCCATACATGCCATATTTATTGCCTCATGAGCTATTCCTGTATTCATTGCTCCATCCCCTATAAAACATAAAGTTACTCTACCATCTTCCATATATCTTGAAGCCATAGCAGACCCTACAGCTATTCCCATACTACCACCAACAATAGCATTTGCCCCCAAATGTCCTACACTAAAGTCCGCAATATGCATGGATCCTCCTCTTCCCCTACAAGCACCCCACTCTTTTCCAAAAAGCTCCCCTATTGCTTTGAATAATTCAATATCAAGGGCATATTGATAAAGAATATTTTTATTTTTGTTCTTCCAATCATATCCTAAAAAATTTGCAATTTCTTTGTTATTTTCAATAAAAGCTATCAGCTCCTCTTCACTCATATCTTTTAATCCAAAATAGCTTTTAGCTATGGCATCACCATGCCCTCTATGGGTACTAGTAATATAATCATCCTTCTTAATAACTGAAATTCCGCCTGTGGGAACTGCTTCCTGTCCAATGGAAAGATGAGTAGCACCTATATATAGATACCTAATATTCCCATATTTACCTTTATTAACCCTTAACTCATAGATCATCTCTTCAAAATTTCGGATCATAAGCATACATTTGAAAAGATCTATGCTCTCTTCTTTAGTTATGCTCCCCTCTTTTAATTCTTCTTTTAAAGATTTTCTATATTGAAACTTAGGTACCTTTCCACCTACCTCAATATATCCTGGTTCAAATTCTGGAAGTACAGGTATTTCTTTTGGCAATCTAAACACCTCCTATCTTACCCAGTTTTTTATTTTTATTTTCGTTTTATTTCAATTTTATTTTTTATTTTTTTTCATTCTATAGTATCATCTATAAGCACAATGTCAAGTTAAAATAGAGACTGTTCAAAAAAACAAGAGAAGTTGAAATAAGAGGATTTAAAGGGTATAAAAAG
>ERZ1669248.447-NODE-447-length-20357-cov-15.727170_pt1 | contig 20357 bp, 21 predicted proteins | sample MGYA00579296_ERZ1669248 | MGnify/ENA primary metagenome ERZ1669248 (study PRJEB41166, sample SAMN08046057) | hot springs metagenome | biome: hot spring; feature: neutral hot spring; material: thermophilic sediment; isolation source: thermophilic sediment from...
TTTTCGGTCAGTTTTTCACACCCCAACCTTTGGCTGCATGGATGGTAGAAATTGCGAAGGCTTTTGCACTAAATGCCACCGCCGCCTTAGACCCCGCCTGCGGAGATGGGATTTACCTATCTAAACCTTTGCAGAATGCGAGGAGGAGGAAATTATGCGGCTTGTAGGGTTAGAGACATCAGCGATAATGCCTCTTTTGGAAGTGACGCCGAGAACCTTGCCCATTCAGAAACGGATACTGGAAGTGCAACGAGCAAGCATTCAAAGGACGGAATTCGTGACTGACTCCTACTCTGTTGAAGAAGCCCGTCAGCAGGTAGAAGTTAGTTATTCAAGCGCTTTACGAAGTCTTGACAAAACTTTTCAAATTGCTCAGAGAGAGAAGGTGAGTCAGCCTACACTCCTTGCAGTGATATTCGTAAAATGCCTTGCCGAGAATTGGTATGGGCGCGAAGAAACCCTTCGTTGGTCAGATTGTCTCTTGTCGGTTTTTGCCAACACGCCTCTTCCAAATGAATTCTTTGACCGAGTAAGAGATGCTCTTACCTTAAAGCGAGACACATATTTGTCTATCCTGCGCACGGATGCCGAATACTTGGAGATTGACTGTAGCCGCATTTTACCTTATTGGGTAAGCCCAAGCCACTTGACCAATGTGCAGGTAAAGGTTCGTGTAGTCCACAACAGTATGTCGCTTTCCGATTTTTTCAATCTACTTCAAAACCTGCTCAGCGAACCCCTGAAGAAGAAACTGCGCGTGAATGAGGTTTCGGATTTGTTCCATCTGTACTCGCTTTATCACGACGCTGGAGTAAGGGAAGTATGGTCGTGCAATCAAAATTTCGTTAGACGCCATGAAAGACGCTTGGTCGGTTTGTCGGGTTTTGCCGAATTGTTTGATTCACATCATGTGCGCATAATTCGTATTGTGCGTTGACACTACACAAAACCTCTAACGGGAAAAGGAGGATGAGGGATGGCTGTGATTGTGTCGGTGAAGGCTCGTGAGATTTTGGATTCTCGGGGTAACCCGACGGTGGAGGCGGAAGTCGTTTTGGACAACGGTTGCGTCGGTTGGGCTGCTGTCCCGTCGGGGGCATCAACGGGTGAGTATGAAGCCCTTGAGTTGAGGGACGGCGACCCCAAACGCTACAACGGCAAGGGCGTTCTGACAGCAGTTAAGAATGTCAATGAAGTCATCGCCCCTGCCGTCGCCGGATTTGACCCTATTGACCAACGCAAACTTGACAAGACGGTGATTCAACTTGACGGGACGAAGAACAAGTCCAAGTTGGGGGCAAATGCTATCCTGAGCGTTTCGCTTGCTGCTGCTCGTGCCGCTGCTGCGGCAAAAGGTGTTCCCCTTTACAAGCACATCGCTGAGTTGTTCGGCAGCAAGGGGATTACCTTGCCTGTCCCTCTCATGAACATCATCAACGGTGGCGCTCACGCACAAAACAACCTTGACCTGCAGGAGTTCATGATTGTCCCTGTAGGTGCAACGACTTTCGCTGATGCGCTGCGGATGTGCTCAGAAATTTACCACACACTCCGAAAAGTGCTCATCTCAATGGGGCGAAGCGTGGGCGTCGGTGACGAAGGCGGATTCGCACCGACCCTTGACGGCGGCAGCGTTGAAGCGCTTCAACTGCTGATTGAAGCCATTGACAAGTCAGGTTACACACCGGGCAAGGATGTCTGCTTGGCAATGGACCCAGCAGTCTCCGAACTTTACGATGCCAAGAAGAAGGTTTATGTCTGGCAGCGAGAAAACAAACGGATGAACGCTGAAGACATGGTCGGCTTCTGGACAGAGTTGGTTGACCAATTCCCCATCATCTCCATTGAGGACGGCATGGCAGAAAATGACTGGAAAGGCTGGGAGTTGTTGACGAAAGCGCTCGGCAACCGAATCCAACTCGTCGGGGATGACCTGTTCGTGACCAACCCGCAGCGGCTTAAGAGAGGCATCAAACAAGGCATTGCAAACGCAATCCTCATCAAAGTCAACCAAATCGGAACCCTTTCCGAAACCCTTGAAACGATGCGAATAGCGAGAGAAGCAAATTACGCTTGCATTGTTAGCCACCGCAGTGGTGAAACGGAAGACACTTTCATTGCCGACCTCGCAGTCGGAACAGATGCTGGTCAAATCAAAACAGGAGCGCCCTGCCGAAGCGAGCGGGTGGCAAAATACAACCGATTGTTGCGAATTGAGGAGGAACTTGATGGCAAAGCCGTCTACGCCGGTCGCAAAGCCTTCATTGCTGTCAATTGGCGGCGCGTGAAAGGGGCTTAAACTTTTAGCGACGCTTCTGGCTAACTCGGTCGCAAATTTCTGCGGGTGGCAATGTGATGAACCGCCGACAAATCGTTTGGTTGAGTGCACTTTTGGTCTCGCTGGTCGCATTGACGGTCTTAACCGTTCGGCAGCGGGAAGAGGCAGCATATCGCCATTTGCCTTTAATGCGGTCAAGTTTTTCCGCACGACCTAAAGGGACAAAGGCGCTGTATCGGACTTTGTCTGAACTCGGCTTTAAAGTTGACCGATGGAGAAGGGCGTGGCGTCATCTTGACAACCAAAAGCGAAACGCCGTTCTGTTCGTGATTGAGCCGTTCACTTTGGTTTTCCCAAAGTTAGAAGATTGGAGGCGGTTGATTGAATTCGCTGAGGCGGGAAATTTGGTTTGGATTTCGGCTGAGATGGAGGAGACCGTTGTTGGTTCAAGCCAAAACCCTCCCGCAACCGTAAGGGGGAAAACGGCAAGAATTTATTTGCCCGCTGCTCCACAGAAGCCAAATCGCGCACGCATTCTGTTTCCCGCTGCTTGGTTAAAGGGCGTGAAGCGATACATTGTCAAGAGCCCAACGCGACTGAACAGCCCTTGGCATCCGCCTGTCCAGGCAACTTTCTTAGCCCTTGAACCATACCGCGAAATCCCTTTGCTCGGCGACAAGCGAGGGGTCATCCTAAAAGCCATCGCGGTGGGGAGAGGTTACATCATCGTTGACAGCAACCCATATGCGTTGAGCAACGAGGGCATCGGTAAAGGCGACCACTTTAGGCTCGTCCTCAATGTCGTCAGCAGCGTTGCAGGTAAGGGGGGCGAGGTTCTCTTTGACGAATGGGGAAGGGGTTTGGGAGAAGGCGAGCATTGGTGGTGGGCTGTGACGCCTGCAACGAGAGGTGCTGTTTTGCAACTGTTCATCGCTGGTTGTTTGCTTCTCATCGCAATAGGCGTTCGCTTTGGGCGACCCATTTCAGTCCCAACCCAACCCTTCAGCCGAACAGCCTTCGTGCAAGGTTTAGCCACTTTGCTTCAACGGGGCAACACACTCCAAGATGTGGTTGAAATGCTGGAATTGCAGTTTCTGCGCCAAGTCTTCGGTGAACCATACCTCTGGCGGTTGCCCGAGAGCGAAAAGGTTGAACAGAGATTGCTCTCCCTTCCACCCGCCAAACGACAGGAAATCCGAAGAATTTGGCTTTGGGCGGAAAAATTGCGACGCCAGCGGAAATTGAACGAGCGAGATGTGCTCAAATGGGCGAAAGAGATGCAAAGAGTTGTCAAGGTAACCCTTGAGGCTTACCGCATCGGGCATTGACAAGGCGAACTGTGACACTTAGGGCAACCTTTTGCGTATCTTTGGGCTGCAGCCTCAATGTCTACGCCCGCCAAATTTGCCACACTCAAAAGCCATGCTAAAACATCCGAGAACTCAACATGCAATGCCTCTGCGTCTCGTTGGTCGGTTTTGAGCAACCGAGCAAGTTCACCGACTTCTTCAACGAACCAAAGGAAAGTCCGTTCCAAGCCCCTTTGTGAATCGCGCTCAAAATAGGTGCTGCGGATTTTTTCCTGCAAATCTTTCAGGGTCACCAGACACTTCCCCCTTTCCCATCGTTTCGGCTCGGACATACAATTGTTAGGCGCACGAAAATTAACTGGCAAGGGGTGAAGGCGATGAAAGCGACTGCAATAGTAGCGCATGGCGGTGTTGAAGGGCTGCGATACATGGATTTGCCCGACCCACAACCAGGTCCAAACGAAGTTGTCATCCGCGTTCGCGCTTGTGCCTTGAACCACTTGGATGTTTGGCTTCGCATAGGAATCCCTGCATACAAACTTGAGTTGCCCCATGTTCCCGGCAGCGATGTGGCAGGAGAGGTCGTCGCTGTCGGCGATGGGGTGAAGAATGTCAAAGTCGGTGACAAAGTGATTGTCAACCCAAACTTAACTTGCGGCGAATGTGAATGGTGTCGGATGGGAGAGGACAGTATGTGTCAGTCGTTCGGCATCTTCGGTGCTAAATGTTGGGGCGGTTACGCAGAATACGCAAAGGTTCCTGCCCGCAACTTGATTCCTATGCCCGAGAACTTGAGTTTTGAGCAGGCAGCCGCTTTCCCCCTCACTTTCCTGACCGCTTGGCACATGCTCATAACCCGTGCAGGACTCAAACCTGGCGAAAGGGTTTTAGTGGTCGCAGCAGGCAGCGGCGTCGGGGTGGCAGCAGTCCAAATCGCCAAACTTTCGGGTGCCTTTGTGATTGCGACCGCTGGGACGGACGAAAAGTGCGAAAAGGCGAAAGAACTCGGAGCAGATGCTGTCATCAACCACAACCGTGAAAACATTGCCGAGAAGGTTCGCCAGTTAACCGATGGGCGAGGTGTTGACATCGTCTTTGAGCATGTCGGTCCAGCAGTTTTTGAGCAATGCCTCCATTCGCTCGCAAAAGGTGGTCGGCTCGTCACTTGCGGCGCAACGACTGGACCGACAGCGAGTTTTGAAATCCGCTACCTGTTTAGCCGACAAATCTCCATCATCGGCTCAATGATGGGTCGGACAAGCGAACTGTTGACAATTGTTAGACTTGTCGGGCAAGGGAAATTGAAGCCAGTGATTGACAGCGTCTTCCCGCTTTCCGATGCACCCAGAGCCCACGAAATTCTGGAGAGCCGAAACTTTTTCGGGAAACTGGTGTTAGTGCCGTAGGGATTGGGGAAACAGCCGCTTGTGGCAAGGTTTAACCTGTGAAACCAAACCGCAAGTTGGGCGTTGATTAAATTCTTCGCCTGATAGGTCGCTCTCGGTATCGCTCTTCAGCCCAAACATCAGCCCGCATGTGGTAGCCTCGTTCTTCCCAGTAACCGGGTTTATCTTCCGCCATGAACTCAAGGGCACTAACCCATTTTGCGCTTTTCCAACCGTAGCGGCTTGGAACAAGCAATCGCAACGGGTAACCATGCTCAGGGGCAAGCGGTTCGCCGTTGACAGCCCAAACTAACATGCCCTCCTCAAGCAAAACTTGCAAATCCAAGTTCGTCGTGTAGCCATCGTAACAATGGACCATGACGAACTTTGCCTCAGGCTTAGGCTGGGCGAGGGCGACCACATCGCGAACCCAAACTCCTTCCCAAACATCACCCAACCTGCTCCAGCCTGTCACGCAATGGAAGTCCGCCTCTCGTTGAACGGAAGGGAGCGAACGAAGTTGCTCGTATGTCAGTTCAACTTCTCGTTCAACGAGCCCAAACAACCGCAATCGCCAATTGGCTATGTCAATTTTCGGTGTGTCGCCGATGGACAAAACAGGGAATGTCTTGACGACCCTTTGCCTTGGTGGGACACGGGTCTGCTCATCCATCGCTTTTCACCTCATCGCTGTTAAACTTACGGGTAGGAGCACCTCAGCAAAGTTTGATGCTTTCGCTTGAGCAAGTCAATTTCAGGCTGTGGAGGCGAGAGGCAAATGCCGTTCCCGTTCCGTAAAGTCCACATGATTGGGATTGGCGGTGCTGGGATGAGCGCAATTGCTCTGGCGCTGCTTTCAGAAGGCATAACCGTAACGGGTTCGGATTTGGAGAGTTCAACCTACACAGAACGAGTCAGCCAAGCGGGTGGTCAGGTGTTCATCGGACACAAGCCAACTAACATAGGTGATGCTGAAGCGGTGATAGTCAGCAGCGCAATCCCTAGTGACAATTCCGAACTTCTTGAAGCCCAAAAACGAGGTTTGCCCATCTTGCACCGAGCCGATGCCCTTGCTCTTTTGATGGAAGGCAAGTGCAGCATCGCTGTTGCCGGCACTCACGGTAAGAGCACGACCACTGCGATGATCGGTCACATCTTGACGCAACTGGGTTACGACCCAACCGTGCTCGTCGGTGCGGAAGTGATCAACTTCGGCAGCAATTGCAAAGTTGGCACAAGTGAGTGGTTCGTGACAGAAGCGGATGAATCTGACGGTTCGTTTCTGAAACTCTCGCCAACCCACATCGTCATCACCAACATTGAACTTGACCATCCCGACCATTACGCCAACGAGGAAGAAATCGTCAATGCCTTTGTGCAATTTGCCGAAAGGCTCAAGGGAGATGGTTTGCTGGTTGTCAATGCCGATTGCCCACGAGCATCAAAGTTGCCGTTTCGGCTCAGAGAACCAGTTTGGTGGATGAGTTTCGGGATTCAAAGCGAAGCGGACTATCAAGCGAGAGGGATAAGGCAGTTGCCAGACGGCTCTTGGTTCTTTCAAGTCCAGCGGCGACCGAAACTTTTAGGTGAGGTCAGGCTGAAAGTCCCTGGAGAGCACAATATCGCAAACGCATTGGCATCGCTCGTTCTGTGCAGCGAAGTCCTCGGCGTTCCCTTCTCCTTGCTGGCGGAATCCCTTTCAACTTTTCAGGGCGTTAAACGCAGGTTTGAGATTGTTGGGAAAGTGAACGGCATAACCATCGTGGACGATTACGCGCACCATCCCACCGAAATAAGGTCGCTTTTGAAAACTGCTCGGTCGGTTTTTGGGGGAAAAATTTGGGTCGTTTTCCAACCCCACCGATACAGCAGGACGGCTCGGCTGTGGCGCGAGTTTGGAAACGCTTTTAAAGATGCCGATGGTGTTTGGGTGACGGAAATCTTCGCCGCCTCAGAGCGACCGATGGAAGGGGTTTCAGGGGCGCTGATTGCTAAAGCGATTGCGGAAAACGAACCCAATAAACTCGTTCGGTTTGAAAACGATTGGGAAGCCATCGTTTCGGAACTTCAAAACCTCGCCCAACCTAAAGATGCAATTTTGGTTGTAGGGGCAGGCAACATATACAAAATCGCTGCAAAATTATTGGTGGCGCTGTCTAATGCAGCAGGAGAAGGTGGAGGGGACGAGGGCGTTGGGCGTTAGACCCGTCCCGCACCTCGCCGACGGAGGGCGAAAACAAGCATGACGGAAATGGAGCGAAAGACCTTGACGAATCTTGTCACTGAGCCGCCAAAATTCAACGAACCAATGAAACACCACACGACTTTGCGTGTCGGTGGACCCGCCGATGCTTTGGTGACCGTTCATACACTTGATGAGTTGCGGAAAGTCGTTCAATTTGCCCGTGAAAGGGACTTGCCAATTCTGGTCTTGGGTGAGGGCAGCAACTTGATTGTCAGAGACGGGGGAGTGAGAGGTATCGTTTTGAGGTTGAGCGGTGAACTGACGAAAATCAACTTTGACACCAAAGAGATTGAAGTTGGCGGCGGAACATACTTGCCTCACCTCATCGTCAAGGCTGCCCAACGGGGGCTAAGTGGTCTGGAGTGTTGCACCGGCGTCCCCGGAACAGTAGGTGGAGCCCTCATCTCCAATGCTGGCACCGCCGAAGAGTTCATAGGCGATAAAGTGAAGCGAGTAACTCTCCTGACCCACGATGGGGAGTTGAGAACGGTTGAAAAGGATGAGTTGAGGTTCGGCTACCGATACAGTAACTTGAGGGAGTTGGGGTTGGTCGTTGTGAGCGTGGTGATTGATTTGAACCACGATGACCCGAAGGCAATCATGGAACGCATCCATCGCCGATGGCGTTACCGATGGGAAACTCAACCTGTCAACATGCCTTGCGCTGGTTGCATTTTCAAAAACCCTCCCGGAGATCGGGCAGGTCGGTTGCTTGATGCTGCCGGCTTGAAAGGCGTTCGCATAGGCGACGCCCAAGTTTCCCCCCTACACGCAAATTTCATCGTCAATTTGGGCAACGCAAAGGCGATGGATGTGCTCGCTCTGGCTGATTTGATGAGACGAACGGTCTACGAGAAGTTTGGCGTCAACCTTGAATACGAAGTGCAAATCGTCGGTCAGGACGAGTAGTTAACAGCGTTCAGCGATAACGAGGTTTCAAATGAGCCGTCAGTTCCTTCTGCTTCGCCGATTTTGAACGAGGACAGGTGATGTGAAGAGATGGCTCGCATTTTGGTTCTCATGGGTGGTGATGCGCCGGAGCGGGAAATTTCTTTGAGGTCAGGAAGAGCAGTAGCAAAGGCATTAGCCCGAAGGGGACATGATGTTTGGGCAGCGGATATCTCGTTCCAACACAAAGATTCCTTGCCTCCCAATTCCCCACCAGCCCCAAACCCTGAAACACTGCTGCGCTTATCCCCTATGACGCTTTCACGCTGGATTGAAATTTTGCGTCCCAACGCTGTCTTTCCGATCTTGCACGGTGGTTATGGCGAGGATGGGACTTTGCAAGCGATGCTGGAGTTACTGCAAGTCCCTTACGCTTCCCCTCCCCCTTTGGCTTGTCAACTGGCGATGAACAAGGTTCAGTTCAAAAGGGTTCTGCTGGCAGAAGGGATTCCTACAGCCCTGCATTGCGTTGTTGAGCGAAACCGTTTTGAGAAAGACCCAGAAGGGGCTATTGACAAAGTTGAGCAAATTGTCGGCTACCCGTGTGTTGTCAAGCCATCCTCCCAAGGTTCTACCATCGGCGCAAGCGTAGTGAACCAGCCCGACCGAACGGCTTTGCGAGAGGCTCTTGAGGAAGCGTTTCGCTACGACCCAGAGGCTTTGGTTGAAAGGAAGATTTCTGGCAAGGAGATAACAGTCGCTGTGCTGGGTGGTGGGGAGAAGGCGAGGGCTTTGCCAGTTATTGAAATCGTCCCCAAAACTGGCGATTTCTTTGACTTCACAACCAAATACACGCCTGGTATGGCAGAGCATCGCATCCCACCGTCAATTTCCGAAGAGGCTCAAAAACGAGCGCAAGAAATTGCGGTGAAAGTTCACAACTTGCTCGGTTGTCGGGCTGTCACCCGCACCGACATGATGGTTGACAAAAACGAGAACATTTTCGTGTTGGAACTTAACGCCATCCCAGGCATGACGGAGGTGTCACTCGTCCCTGAAGCAGCAAAGGTCGCTGGCATCAGTTTTGAAGACTTGATGGAGATTTTGCTTGAAGAGGCTCTCCAAACGCCTTTGCGGAGTTGGTGACCGAAAATGAGGAGGGGTCATCGGACTTTGACGAAATTCGTCCTTATCACAGTGATGGTGGCTCTCTTGACAAAAGGGATGGCTATCCGTCGCGTCGTTTGGGAAGGCTGCGCACCAATCGGGTTCGGCACTGTGATTGAGGTCAATGAACGGTTACTCGGTCGCCCAATTTGGCTCGTTTCGGAAAGACAGGTTCGGCGTTGGTTGGAAGGTGAATTGGTCGGACGAGTGGAAATTCGCCGAAAACTCCCTTGGACACTCGTCATAATCGCAGACCCGCCGAATTTGCTCGGCGTCGTCCCAGAAGGTTCACAAGGCTGGGTCATAGACGAACAAGGCAGGAATTGGAAGAAAGTGCCGCTGTCAGCCACTTGCTTGCCTTTCCTCATTTTACCTGACAATGTTCCAGTGCAAAAATGCATGTTGGCGGTCAAGAGGGTTTTGGATTTGTGTTACCGTGAAGGAGTTGTGGCAAAAGCAGTTTGGTTAAGCCAGTTCGGTGAGGCAGCAATCTACTTGCCAGAAGGCTTTTGGCTGCGGTTGGGGAACCCAACCGCTTTGGAGTTAAAATTGCAACTTGGCAAGTTGCTTCACAGAAACAGGCTCGTCCCAGCAAATGCAGTGGTGGATTTGAGCGTGCCAAAGGTCATAAGCCTTTGGGAGATGGAAAACAAGCAAAGAAAGGTGACGAAGCGATGAAGGGAACTTTCCCAAACGACCAAAAGTTCGCAATAGTGCTTGTCGGTTTGACTTTAGGTTTGCTGATTGGGCTTCAGGTCAGAACCTTAGGGCTTCAGCAAGCCACTGTCGGTTCATCTCGTGTGACCGTTTTGATGGAGCGTTTACTCAAGGCTCAAGAGGAAATCAGGCAGTTGCGCGAAGAAGTTGACACCCTTCGCCAGCAAATTCGCGATTACGAGCGGGCAATGGCTGAAGGTCGGGCGGCGACGGAGCGAATAACGGCTGAACTTAACAAGTTGAGGGTGATGGCAGGGTTGACGAAAGTTCGCGGTCCTGGCGTCATCGTTTGGCTGACAGACGCTTCAAAACCTCTATCGCCAGAGAACCCTTCTTTGGGCATTGTTCACGACACTGACCTTCTCATGATCGTCAACGAATTGCGCAACGCTGGTGCCGAGGCAATTGCCATCAACAACCAGCGGGTCGTTGCTACGACGGCAATCCGATGTGTTGGGAACTTAATAACTGTCAACGGCGTCCCTGTCACCCCACCCTACGAAATCGCAGCCATCGGAGACCCCAACAAACTGAAGGAAGGTTTGATGATGCCCGAAGGGATTGTAGAGCAATTAAAGGCGCTCGGCATCCCCATCAATGTCTACCAACGGCAGGATGTCATTATTCCATCACTGAGCGTTACGCCGCGACTTGAACTCGCTCGTCCGATAGAGCAATAGCAAAATTGTCGTGCAGGAGTGATAAACATGTGGCTTGGGCTTTTGGCTTTGCTCATTGGGCTTATTCTGGGTTTGTGGTTGCCTTCTCTTGCTGTCCTGCCTGTAACTTTGCAGCAGCAGTTGCCCAATTACTTGGGTTTGGCGCTGCTTGCTGCCATTGACGCAACCTTAGGTGCTTGGCGAGCGAACATGGAAGGGACTTACGACACAGGCGTGTTCCTATCGGGTTTCTTCACCAACATGGTTGCGGCGGCTTCTCTGGCTTACATTGGCGATTTGCTGGGAGTAAACTTGGCGTTGGCAGCGGTCGTTGCGTTCGGGACAAGGATTTTCAACAACTTGGCTGTCATCCGAAGAATTTTGCTCCAACACTGGCGACAGAGGGCATCGCGGGTGGGGTGAGAAAGGTGTGTTGTATCGCTCAACCGCTCCAATTGTGGTAGGGTTGGATGTTGGGACGACAAAAGTTTGCACACTGATAGCGAGGGTTTTGCCCGAAGGGTGGGATGTCGTCGGTTTCGCCACCGTCCCCTCACGGGGCGTCCAACGAGCAACAATTGTTGATTTGAACGAGGCAACAGCAGCAATTGTCAATAGCATTGAACGAGCGGAGCAATCCTCGGGAATAGAGGTTCATTCCGCTTGGGTCGGGATAACTGGACACCACATACAGGCTTACCCTGTAGAGGTGACCCTTCACCTTCCAGACGAAGGGGGACAAATAACTCAAGAGCATTTGGAAGTTTTGGCAGAGAGGGCAAGAAAGGCAGCAGTTATCCCCGAAGACCATTCCGTTCTGCACACCATACCGCGCCGGTTTTTCATAGACGGGTTTGGTTCAATAAGGAAACCTTTGGGGCTTTCCGCTCGCGAAATCAAAATGCAGACATTGCTGGTGACCGCAACGACTTCCTTCATGCGTAACTTGGCAAATTGCGTTCACCAAGCAGGAGTGGAAGTTGAAGGCATGGTTTTAGAGCCCCTTGCGGCGGGCATGTCGGTCTTGACGGAAAGCGAAAGGGATTTAGGGACAGCCTTAATTGACATTGGTGGTGGGACAACGGATGTGGCAGTGTTCCTTGAAAACACCTTGGTTGACACTTTCGCCCTTCCCGTCGGTGGCAACCATGTCACAAGGGATTTAGCCATCGGGTTGCGGACACCTCTTGAAGAGGCTGAAAGGTTGAAAATCACTCACGGCTGTGCCCTGTCCGAAAAAGTAAGTTCCGACGAATTTGTAGAAGTCATGGAACTCGGCAGGGGCAAGCCACGCCCCATCCCCAAAAAAGCATTGGCTGAAATTATTGAACCGAGGATGAGAGAACTTTTTGAACTCGCAGCAGGAAGATTGGCTCGCAACGGTTGGTTCCCGTTGCTTGCTGGAGGGATAGTCCTGACAGGTGGCGGGTCACTCCTTGACGGCGTCGCTGAATTGGCACAAAGTATTTTCGGCTTGCCAACGCGAATAGGGGAACCGATGCTCCCTCCCGGAGCGCCGCAAGATTTGAAAAACCCAGTATACGCCACAGTGGTCGGGTTAGTTCTTCATGGCATTCAACATCACCGAGCCACTTCAGAAGTCACAACCTCTTGGTGGCAAAGGCTGGAGAATTTCTGGAAGAGACTGAGAAGGTGGTTGCCTTGGTGAGTTAGAGCGCAAGGGTGAGAAGGTCATGGCAAAGGAGATGCAGACCGTTAGGCTCGCTGTTGTTCCTGCCGCTGGGATTGGTTCAAGGTTGCTGCCATTGACAAAAGCGCAACCCAAAGAAATGCTGCCTTTGGGAAGAAAGCCTGTCCTTCACCATGTCATTGAGGAACTGGCGGCGGCAAACATCCGCAGGATTTTGCTCATCACGGGAAGAAGGAAACGGAGCGTTGAGGATTACTTTGACGAAGATGGCGAACTTCGCAATTTCGCCCCCGATAGGGTTCCGACCGCTGAGGAACTTGGTGTCACTTTGGCATACATGCGCCAACCCAAACCCCTTGGGAGCGGTCATGCAATAAGCCTTGCGTCAAGTTTCACAGGCAACGAACCTTTTCTCGTCGCCTACGGCGATTGCGTCATTTGGGAGGAGCCTAAAGGTTCGCTTGTCAGAGAAATGGTGGCTGCGCATGAACGCTTCAGACCGGCTGCAGTAATCGCCGTTCAAAAAGTCAACCGCTCGGAAGTCAGTAAGTATGGAGTTGTCGCTGTTAAGCGCTGGGAAGGAAACATCGGCAAAGTTGAAGCCATTGTTGAAAAGCCCTCGCCAAAGGAAGCGCCAAGTTGCTACGCGGTCGCCGCAAGATACTTGTTCACACCGAGAATTTACAGGGCACTCAGCGCCACCAGACCTAAGGACGGAGAATGGCAGTTAACGGATGCGATCCAGAAGTTGATTGAATGGGGTGAGACCGTTTTGTGCGTGCGATTGGGGGAACGCAAAAGGTTTGATGTCGGCAACTTCCTCAGTTATTGCGTTGCCTTCGTCCATGCTGCCCTTCACGACCCCGAATTGGGGCAAAAGTTGAAGAAAGAACTGCAACGGATGCTGCGACAGGGTCTTTGAAAGGGGATGGGCAAAAAATTTTTGGGGCGAGCGGCGGGACTTGAACCCGCGACCTTCAGGGCCACAGCCTGACGCTCTAACCGCTGAGCTACGCCCGCCACCATTTTTGGCATATCAAATTATGCCACAACTTTCGCCTAACGGAAGTGGCGCGCCCGGAGGGATTTGAACCCCCGACCCCGGGATCCGAAGTCCCGTGCTCTATCCTGCTGAGCTACGGGCGCACCTTTTCGCACTAAAAAGTTTAACACGACGACCTCACGCCTGCAACTTCCGCCCAGTGTGTTTGGAAAAGCCTTTCTAAGTGGCTTTCCCACAAGTGAAATCAGCCTCTGGGAGAGCGAGGCTCCCGCCAAGCCGAAAGCAAGGGAGGGCGAGGCTCCTGCCGAGCCGAAAATATCGGCAGATAGTGAGATGGGCAGGTAGGCAGGTCGGATGAAATTGGGCTCACCGGGAGGTTCGCCCTCCCACTTAGGTTGCCCACCAATGAATTGGTGGGCTAAGATGTAGCGTCAGGGCTTGTCCACGACGATTAACGACCGTCGCCAAAAAGGGGCGACGCTACCTTATTCGGCTTTTGCCGACCGCTCTTTACTCAAAGGGTTGGTGGTTGTTAACTTTGCCCTAGCAAACTGTAGGGGCGGATGAAATCCGCCCGAAGAATTCTCGGGCAGGTTTCACCTGCCCCTACATTGCGGACGAAATTCCTCCACAAAAAATTTTCGGACAGGCTTTTCCTGTCCCTACATTCTTTGTCAAAGTAGCCCTGCATTTCAATGCTGGGCAGGTGGAGCCCCCAAAAATGCTGAACCGATGAAGTTTGGGCTCACCTAAGGGTTTGACCAACAATTGGGAATTGATTTCCGAACACACTCACTTCTGCCGAAAGTCCTGTCGCGAATTTTTTGAGCCAAAATGAACTCGTGAGCGGTTGGGAAATTGACTACTGAGGAAGCGATGAAAGCGCTTGCTAAATTTTTGTCCGAGAATTGACAGGAGGGGACAGAGATGGGTGAAAGACCGCTAAAGGCAGCAGTGGTTGGTTGCCGAATGGGTGCTCTCCACGCAAAGGCTATGGCTCAGTTGCCCGATTACGAAGTAGTTGCAGTTTGCGATATTGACGAAGAGAGAGCGCAAGAACTCGTTGGAGAACTTGGAACCGCAAAGCCCTTCGTCAGTTATGCTGAGATGCTTCGCGAAATTAAGCCCGATATTGTTGCAATTGCGACACCAACAGCCATTCACGCCGAACAAACTTTCGCTGCAGTTGAGGCAGGGGTGAAAGGCATTTGCTGTGAGAAACCGATGGCAACGAACCTTGCCGATGCAAAACGAATGGTCAATTTGTGTCAAGAGCGAAAAATCGCCCTGATTGTCAATCACCAAAGACGCATGGGCAACGAGATGGTTGCAGCGAGAAATTTAATTGAGCAAGGGGCAATCGGTGAAGTTCAAATCATTCGCGCCCATTGTGCCGGCGATTTCCTGACGGACGGAACTCACGCCGTTGATAGCGCTCTGTGGCTTCTCGGTGACCCAAAGGTAGAATGGGTTTTCGGGCAAGTGGAACTTCCAGAGAAGCCGAGATTGCGCTACGGGCATTTGGTTGAAAATTCAGCGATAGCGGTTTTTCAAACTGCCGACGGCGTGCGAGTGGAAATCTTTTGCGGCGAAGCGAGGGAGCGCCACAGGGCATATCAAGATTACGAAGTCATCGGCACGAAAGGCAGAATTTGGAGAACTGGTGACCAACCTCACCCGAACCTGTTCATTCAAGATGCCAAAGGCGGTTTGTGGGTCGCGCAGGTTGTGAATGGAGTTCTGCGACCTGCTCCAAGCGATGAAGGGCTGTGGCGACCAGTTGAGGTTGAACCTGATGATGCAATTGGAGCGATGAAACGCTCCTACGAGTTGCTGGCAAAAATGGTGCGGGAGGGAGTTGATAAGGTTGACCACCCCCTTGCCGCCGAAAAAGCACTGCGAGGTTTTGAAGTCGTTATGGCAGTTTACGAATCTGCAAGGTTGCGCAAGAGGGTTTGGTTGCCACTAAAACAGGATAGGTTTCCCCTTGAATTGATGACGAAAACCGAGGAGGTGTCCGGCTGATGGTCAATCGCCTCAAAGGACTGATTTTCGCCATCGTTCTCCTTCACTCTCACGGACTCGCAAGAACTGTCAAGGACGACCTCGGCAGGTCGGTCAAAATTCCTGAACGGGTCAAAAGGATTGTATCGCTGGCGCCAAGCGCCACCGAAAATTTGTTTGCCATCGGAGCAGGTCACCTTGTCGTCGGTGTAACTTCCGCTTGCGATTATCCGCCGCAGGTCAAGAGATTGCCGCAGGTGGGAGATTTCATGAAGCCGAGCCTTGAAAGGGTTGTTGCGCTTAAGCCCGACCTAATTGTCATTGTCAGTTCCACCATCCCAAAGGCAATTGCTGACGAACTGCAATCAAGAACGAAGGTTCCCGTGTTCGTGTTTCAGCCTCAAACTGTCAGCAGCGTTTTGCGTGGGCTTTTGACTTTGGGTGAATTGACTGGACGAAAACAGCAGGCACGGAAACTTGTGCGAGAACTTGAGCAAAGGCTCAAGGAAGTTGAGCAACGGGTCACCGATAAGCCTCGCCCGAAAGTTGTCGTGGAAATTGCCCCGCCACCTTCCCTCATGGTCGCCGGTCCCAAAACCTTCATTGACGATGCAATCTCCCTTGCAGGTGGGGAAAACGCCTTCAGTGACGCCCTACAACCGTTCCCCCTCGTCAGCCTTGAATCTTTGGTCGCCAAAGACCCCGATGTCTACATCATCGCAACCAAAGGCAAGACGAACAAGCGATTGCTTGACGAAGTTAAACGAAGGTCTGGATTTGCAAACTTGCGTTGCGTTCAAAATGGTCGCGTTTACGGGATTGACCCCGATTTGGTTTTCCGTCCGACGCCTCGGTTAGTCAAAGGCATTGAGGAACTCGCAAAGTTGCTACATCCCAAATGAGCATGTGGACCTTGACTTTTTAAGTCTGCTCAATAGTGCCCTCGCCTGCGCTTAAGTTCCGGGTATGAAACTGTCGTCTGAGTGCAAAGAAGCGACGAAAGCGGCAATAAGTCTCGCTGCGTTCTCTAAGTCGCTCAACGCTACCATCTCAACGGGCGAGTGCATGTAGCGGTTGGGGATACTGATTAGACCTGTGGCAACACCTGAGCGGCTAATCTGGATTGCGTTGGCGTCAGTTCCTGTCGGTCGCGAAGCGCCTGCGAGTTGGTAGGGTATGCCTTCCTTCTCAGCGGTTTCAACTAACCTTCGGTAGACAACGGGATTGATGTTCGGTCCTCTGTAGATGACAGGACCTGCACCCAACTTTATGTCGCCGACCTGACGCTTATCGGTGTTGGGATGGTCAGTCGCGAAGGTGACATCAACGGCGATGCCGACATCGGGAGCGATGCCGTAAGCGCTTGTAATTGCACCGCGCAAACCAACTTCTTCCTGAACGGTGCTGACCGCAAAAACCGCAGCCTTAAGTTCGCTTTTCCGCTCGCTCAGCAACCTCAGTGTTTCCATAACCGTCCACGCCCCGACTTTGTCGTCAATGCCGGGAGCATTGATGAACCCATTGCTCATCTCTCGGACTTCCAACTTGAAGGTCACGATGTCGCCAATTTTGACTTTCTTTCTCGCTTCCTCGCCGTCTTTCGTCCCAATGTCAACCCAAATTTCGTGGAACTTGGGAACTTGCTTTCGCTCCTCTTCGGTGAGCAAGTGGATTGGTTTTCGGGCAATTATTCCGTTGATCGGACCTTCGTTTGTCCAAACCACAACGGGTTGCCCGATCAAAACTTGCATGTCAAACCCGCCAATGGGGTTGACATACAAAAAGCCTTGGTCGTCAATGTGCTGGACCATCAAGCCGATTTGGTCACAATGACCAGCGAGCATCACCCTCGGCTTGCCCTCGGGATTAAGCGCTGCGATGACATTGCCGTGAACATCGGTCTTAACTTCGTCGGCGTAATTTTTAGCCCATTCCCTGACAACCTCCTGAACACGCTCCTCATAGCCCGACGGGCTTGGCGTTTGAAGCAGTTGGAACAAAAATCGCTTGCTCTGTTCGTCCATAACCGTTCACCTCCAAAAGCAAACATTGTGGCACTTTAAGGCGGAAGTGTTTGCCCTTCGCATCTAAGATTGTCTGGGTTTTTGCAATTCATGCCAATGGCTTGAGCGAGAGCGCATAAAGTGCACCCGCAAATATTTTTCGGCGGCTGTGTTTCCGCAGAAATTTCGGACAGGCTTTGCCTGTCCCTACATTGAAATCCGAATGCCAGTTTCCGGGCAGGTTTCACCTGCCCCTACAGTTGGATGCACGCCAACAATGTTTGTTGTAAAGAGCAGTGGCTTTAGTCAATTTCGTCAAGTTCGTTCATGCTGACTTCTTCAAGGACGATTGCTGAGCCGAAAGGCAGATGTTCGCGCCAATGAGGTTCGGGTCGGCTCAAAATCCAGAGGACAGGGTAAGGGGGCGGGGCGGTGGGATAGTCTCCCATGCCATCTGTCAAGTAGACGACTGCTTCTGGAGTGGGCGGCTGTTTGAACCTTTCAAAGGCGGGGCGAAAATCCGTTCCGCCCCGACCTTTAAGTTCTCTTGCCTCCGGCAAGGAGACGAACGGCGGGAAAATCTCGTCGCTTGTCACTTCGGCATCGCAAGTGACCAAACGGATTGTCAAGCGAGGGTAATCCTTGCGGATGGCGAGAATCTCTCTCCAAAACTGCTCAAGTTGCTGGGAAGTGATTGAGCCTGAGGTGTCAATGGCTACGCCCAAAATCCCGTAGCGTTCCCGTTGCGGCTTGGGTAGCAAAGCGACCGATTGATAACGGCGTGAAGGCGGATAGTTCCAATGGCTTATGACCCTTTGCTGGACGAACTGGCGCAAAACTTTTCGCCAAGGGACTTTTGCCTCACCTTTTGCAATTACCAGTTCGTCAACCCAAGCGGGGACAGTCCCGTGTCCATAAACGCTTTCGGCAAACTCTGCTGCTTCCTTCAACCATTGTTGCCATTGTTCGGGAGTTGGTGTATCGGGTGCTGGTGGCAAAAAATCGCAGCCAAGTTCAGTTTGACCGTCCGTTTGCTCCCCAACAGAACTCCCTTTACTCTTGCGTTCCTTCGCCAGCAGCAAATACTTTGCCTCTGTTGACATCTTTTCCCACTGTTCTTCCCTTAAGCCGAAAGTTTTTGGGTTGACAATTACTGCAAACTTGGGCAAGCGCTCAAAATCGGGTTCAAGAAGCCTATTGACAGTGTCATCGGAGGCTATGTTCCAAGCGTGAGGGTCTTCTTTGTCCGCTCCGCGCAAAGGGTGCGATAAGGCTGCGTGTAAGGTTTCGTGAGCGAGCAGAAAAGTCAAATCAGCGTCGGAAAGGTTTTGCAAAAACTGTGCCCTGTAAAACACTCGCTTGCCATCGGTGGCGGCGGTGTAGAGGCGCAATGAATTTGCTTCTTTGGCGTTTAAGACTCGGTGCTCCAGCCTCAAAGCCAAAGCGCCGTAAAAAGGCAGTTTAACCAACAGCGTTGAAAGGCATTTCCTAATCCGCTCTTGCTGAGACGGCATCTTTCACTCGCCCCTTTACAAAAATTTCGTTCACCTGTTTGATTCATTGCGGGCGTTATCAACTTGCGGCAACTTCCGCCACTTTCTCCATTTTTCGCCCAAAGGCTTCAACTTTCCGCCGGGAAAAGTGTCAATGAACTCAAGCACCACGCCCTCAAACCTGCTCCAATCAAGTGCCAAAACGATGAGCGTCCAAAGGAGTGAAATCCTGAAAGCGAAAGGAGCGTGGAGGGAGGAGAGAGCGAAGGGTGCGAAAACCGCTGGACAAGCCACAGCCATAGTCATGGATTTTGTGGGAAACCTCCACACCAAAGCGGTCGCCACAGCGAGGTAAAAGGTTGTCAACTTGAATGGGATGAAACCTGCAGCAGTGATGCCGAAAAGGCTGCCAAGCACCATCACCATATCCAGAGGGAAATCAAACCGACCCAACAGGGTGGGGGTGGGCGATTTTCGGGCAAACCAGCCATCCAAAATGTCGGCTGTCCAACCTACCAAGAGGGCATAAACTATGATTGTCAACGCTGCACTTTTGTCCTCGGCACTGAAACCCACCCAAGCAAGATATGGAGCAAGAGCCAATCTAAAAATGGTCAGTCCGTCGGCAACCCAAGCAGCCATCGCTGTTCACCTGTAAGGGATTGTAACGCGATGGCGAATGAGGATGTTTGGAAAGCCTTTCTGAGCGGCTTTGTAATGAATGAATTCAGCCCCTGGAAAGGAGAGACGCCTGCCGAGCCAAAATTATCGGCGAATCGTGAGATGGGCAGGTAGGCAGGTCGGATGAATTTGGGCTTCTTCCTGAGGGTTCAAGACGCCAAAGCGCCCAGAGTCAGATACTCACAATAGAGAAAGAAAACGAATAAATTAACAAAATCAAATATTTCCTTTAGTTGTTTTATCTAAAATATTCTTCCCAATATGTCCAAGGTGTCAAAAGTAATCCGTCTTTGATATTATGTTTAACTAAATTACATTCGTTTCGAATAAATTTTACAAAATCTAAAAATTCTTTCTCTTGTATTCCATAACCAGGTATTTTTATTATGTGTAAATTATTGTTTTGTGTATAATATATTAAACAATTCCAAAATCTACAAAATGCGCCAAAGAATATAGAAGGATAAAGTTTTAATTTAACGATATTTTTATAGTTTATAATTATTTTTCTTTTAAACAAGTCTTGAAAAATTAGTTCTGTTTCTGTTAATATTATTTTTGCATTATAATACCAAAGTTCTTGCATAATACCTATGATAATTAATGGCGACATAAAAATCATGGAAGCAAATACTATTCTTAATACTACAGTAATGTCTGCTTTTACGAATATATAATTTAATATAATTGGTGTTATAATGAAAAGTAAAGCTACAGTAAGTTCAATAGTTCCAGATTGATTTTGATATTTTAACTCTTTTACGATCTTTTCTTTATTCATCATTAATAACACTCCTTTGTATTCAGTGTAGCTGAAATTAGGAGTTACGCAGTTGACTGCGAACTCCTTTTCGCGACATAATGGTAACACAA
>ERZ1669248.448-NODE-448-length-20352-cov-8.414495_pt1 | contig 20352 bp, 22 predicted proteins | sample MGYA00579296_ERZ1669248 | MGnify/ENA primary metagenome ERZ1669248 (study PRJEB41166, sample SAMN08046057) | hot springs metagenome | biome: hot spring; feature: neutral hot spring; material: thermophilic sediment; isolation source: thermophilic sediment from...
CGCTGAAGCTAGTGAGCCTGCACAGGGGCTGGCCATACCCATGGAGATGTTGGTGGGGAAATGCTTATATGCGAGATTAATTGAATAATGAATCAAAGAATTTTTAGGTTGACAATTAGGTTAATGAGGCTTGGACTTGATATAAATTTTGTTAGTCTTATCACATTTCCTCCTATATTGTTTCCCCTCCATAATCGTTTTAGGTCCCCGTAGCGACCTCTCACGACTTCCTCGAGCACCCTCACCGCCCACCGGGGTGGATGCTGAGAACCCGGGGTCATCGTTAGGTATATTGGTCTTCAGGGGTTTATAGATCTCATGTAACCTTTAACTGAAACTATTGCTGACTCTACTTCGATTCGCATCCAGCTAAATGATTCTTAAATCAAGATCGCATCAAGACGGTGTTACCATTTCATTAACTATTCTTCCATCCCTATAGGTTACCTTTATAATCTTTAACCAATGAGGGTCTTCATTAGGATAATCTGCTCTAAAATGGCTGCCCCTACTTTCACTTCTGAGTAGTGATGCTAGGGCCACCACCTGTGCTATCGTTAGTATGTTCTCTAGCTTAAGATAATCTATTAGATCGACTAACGATTGTATAGATACGGATTTTGATCTTTCATATATCCTCTCCAAGTGATTAATACAATAATTTAATCCATCCTTAGATCTAATTACTCCCGCATTACTCCACATTAACGTCCTAACTTCATCGAGCAATCTAGATGGATTGCAACTTCCTTGCCTATATCCAAGCTTAGATAACACGTCATGTATAGGTTCTGATGTAATATGATTGGGTGTAGTTACATCTCCCAATGCTAATTTCCCTACTATATCATATGCCGCCCTTCTAGCGAATACGATGCACGCAGTTAGTGCATTCCCCCCAAGCCTATTTGCTCCATGAATACCGCCAGAGACCTCGCCGACAGCGTAAAGGTCCCCGAACATGGTTTTTGAGTGAGCATCTACCTCGATGCCACCCATAGAGAAGTGAGCTGTGGGTAACACTTTAATCGGGCTTCTCAAACCGAGTTTCATCATCAATAATGATGCAAGCCTATTTAGCTCATCACTTAGATCAAGTTCTGGATATAGTGATAAGGCATCATCAACTCCTAAACCGCGTTTAACCTCATTAATTATAGCGATAGATAGAGCATCCCTATGATATACTATCGCTTTACTTAAGCTTCCTAATCCGTACTTAGATATTACGTCCTCGTTTAATCTATTGACCAACTTGCCCTTAGTGAATGGAATCATAAACGGATACCTTCCAGGCTCCGCTATGCCTAGCGGGAAGAACTGGATGAACTCCATATTAATTAACGGTAATCCGAGCCTAAGTGCTATGGCATGACCATCGCATGAAAGCTGTTGGGGGTTATCACTCCGTGAGTATATATTTGAGATGCCTCCAGTCGCTAGCACAATAATTGAGGTATTAATTAGGACCTTACGGCCGTCATTCAAGATGCATACTATGCTGTAACCACCATCATACCTTGCTATATCCGCTACATTACAGCCTTCCAAAACCTTAGTATTCCTCAAGGTCCTGACATATTCCTTGAATTTGTTTATCAATTCCTTACCTGGGTACAATTCGTCGTTAACAGCAATAACCCTTAATGTACCCTTAGTTACTTTAAATTCAATGCCTATCTTCTTAAGACTTAGGACGCTTTCTACAGCCTCTTGAACCAATATCTTCACTAGGTCGATTCTATTTAGATATCTACCTGCGTTCAACGTATCTTTCAGGTGTTCATCAACGGTATACCCACCAACCGGGCACCTAAAGGCTGCAGCCGAATAATATGTTGAAGTACCATAACCTATAGGCGATTTAGAAACCAACGTAAAACTCGCTTCTCTCTCAGAACGAATAAGCGAGGTAGCAAAGTATATCGTTGATAACCCAGCAATGCCAGTTCCAATTATGGTTACATCGCTACTATATACCTTATCAAACATCGCTACTAACCATTAAGTTGTGAACACCACGTATTTAAAGTTTCAATTTCCTCATAATAATTCATTAACTCCTTCCCACCATAAACAGCTAGGGAGGCTGCCGCGAGTTTAGCGATAAATTTAAAACTTCTAAACATTCTTAATTACTTTGGATGAAAATGGAGAAGCTGTACAAGCTCAGCGAGTTCGCTAGGATCATTGGCGTCAGCCGTAGTGGCGTGTTAAAGTGGATTAGAACGGGGAGGATCAGAGCCATTAATATTCATGGCAGGTGGTACATTCCCGAATCAGAGTACAAGAGGTTGGTTGAGGGCGGAAGCAATTGAGCAAGCAGCAGAGACCCTTGAGGGGACTGTGGTCTTAGAGGGCTGGGCTAACAGAGTCGGTAGACAAGCCCTTAGAGAGGTCTTCGAGGCATACAGGAATATGTTAGGAGATGCTGAGCTGTGCATTAGAGCACAGGGCTTCACAGGCTACTCTCCACAGAGCATTCTACCACGAGTTCAGGGAGAAGTACCCATGGTTACCGACAAGGGTCATCAAAGGTTGCTATAGAGATGCCGTTAGGAGGGTGAAGTCATTTGGGGGGCTGAGGAAGAGGGGCTAGCATTAGCCGATAAGCCAGCCGCGAAGAATATTACGGTGATCTACTCCGACTCACAGGACTGGAGGCTGGTAGACGGGGATCGTCGAGCTCAGGACGCACAAGAGCTGGATAAACATTGGGCTGAGGCGTCTCTCAGATGGGAGCCCCGCAGCGTTGGGCTCAACGGGATCCCATGAAGTGTTGGTGAAGCTAGCGAACCGCACTGAAGATCGACCCTCGCTCATGGAATTAAAAACGATTAAAACAAATTAGAAGTACCGTGAGCGGGGAGACGCATTTCTTGTAGGATTAGGTGAAAGTTATTTTAACCTCCTTAATCAAGTATAATAGGTGAGTGTGACGGCTGAGGTAGTTAGGGTTTACGAACATCAGCTGTATAGGAACGTTTACGTAGTTGAACTTGAGGATGGCAGCTCGAGGTTAGCAACTAAGAACTTAGTCCCAGGTAGAAAGGTTTATGACGAATGGCTATTTAAACATAATGATATTGAATATAGGGAGTGGAATGCGTATAGAAGTAAATTAGCGGCTGCGCTGCTTAAGGGTATTAAGGAACTCTTGATACTTCCTGGATATAAGGTATTATATCTGGGAGCTGGTAGTGGTACCACAGCAAGTCATGTATCAGATATCGTGGATTTAACAGGTAGAGTGTATGCAGTTGAATTCGCGCCCAGAGTTATGAGAGAGCTAATAACTGTTGCTGAGGAGAGGAAGAACCTAATACCGATATTAGCCGATGCGAGGTTTCCTCAGAAATATAGGTACATCGTTGATCTTGTTGATGTGATCTACGCTGATGTGGCTCAGCCTGATCAAGCTAATTTAGTGGCACTTAACGCTAGATATTTCCTACGCGATAATGGATACCTATACCTAGCTATAAAGGCTAGGAGCATCGATGTAACTAAGGAACCGGATGAAGTATATAGAAGGGAGATAGATACGTTGAGGAGAAATAATTTTGAGATAATCGATGTGGTGCACTTAGATCCCTTCGATAAAGATCATGCGATGGTCTACGCATTATATAGAAGAAGATGAGGTAAGTTTAAATTTCCGTTTAATAATGAAATAAAAGGAAGATATTATAGTATGGTCGGTAGTATTAAAAATCCGCATAGTGTCGTAGATGATAGGAAGCAGGAGCTTAAATTGGCTTTTGAGAGCATTAAGGTATTGTTGCGTAGATGTGGGTACGAATCCAAAGTAATCAACTTCCCAGCAAATCATAGAGAGCGATCTATAGATCTTATAGCAGTTAAGGACGATATTAGGTTATTAATAAGGGTAAAAGTAGGTACGAAGGGCATATCCAGGGATGAGACGGCGGATTTAATCAAAGCAGCATCAGCTATTGACGCCTTACCTATAGTTTTAAATAATGAAGCAACGTATGAGGATGTGGTTTCGGAGAGGGAAGGCATTTATGTTATGTGCAGTAAAACGCTAAATAACATACTTAAGGGAACTAACGATGTATTTATATTGGAGAGGAGAGGAGAACTATTAGTTAGGATAAATTCTAGGAAGCTTGAGAGTTATAGGTTAGCTAGGGGTTTAAGCTTAGGTGATTTAGCTCTTTTATCAGGCGTATCAAGGAGGATGATATTTGAGTACTTAAGGAATGATAGTAACGTTACATTAAATGTTGCTGAGAAATTAATAGAGATCTTAGATGAAGATATAGTGGAGCCTATTAACATGGAGACGTTAAAGACGTTATTTAATAAGGCACCGTCTGATATTACTGACCCTGAAGTTAATGAGTTATTAGGCATCCTAAATGTTAATGACTCACACATATACAAGATAAATAAGTCAGCGCCGGATTATATACTGAGACGTGTTGATTACCAACCAAATGTAGGTTTCATAATTAATGGCAGAAACATGACTAAAACTCCATTTAAGTTTATAGTCAGAAAAGTACTTGAAACAGATAAACTAACGAGTATAATTTCATCAGACATCACAGTAATATTAAGGGATGATGCAAAGAAACCGTTGGTGGATGAGCTATCAACTTATAATCTAAATACGAATAAGGTCTCGATAATAGGATGTAAGTGATTACAATGTACCTATGCTTGATGTACTAACATTTATCTAAGGTTCTCAATAACCGTTACAACTGAAAGGTGATGTGGAACCACGGGTTTAAAGTTCTCAATACCACAAGCTAGCGTTCTACCTAGACTATAAGCTCTACGGGAAGGGGTTAAGCGTTGTGAAACTAGACGCCAGGGAGACGTCTATCACGTATCCTGTTTGCAGCTACGTGGATGAAACTAATAGGGTGAGCAGGGATCGCCCCCAAATGCAGCAAATGCGGCCTCACTTTTAACGCACAATGTGTTGCCCGCTTAAACCTCTTCTCCTGCCTCAATGACGGAAGATTAGCCACCAGAGACTGAGTGCTGCACCTAATCAACCGTAAGGCGGGCCAAGCGGTGCCCGCCAATGTAGCTCCCGATGAGCCAGCGATAAGTGGGCGGGCGTTGAGGGAGAGCCCATGCCCAAAGAAACCAAATAACTAAAATAATTGAGAAAAGCTAAAGTAATGGGCATGGGCTACCACTCCCATCCTTTAGGGCTAGGAGGAGGTCAGTGAGGTATCGCTTATGAATATAAATACCTTAGACAGAGGCTTGGGGGGCAAAAAGATCGTAGTATTAACTGGTAGGCCCGGCATAGGTAAAACTACAGTATTTGCTAGGGTTATATCTAGGCTTAGATCTATAGGCTTAATTGTTGGAGGTATAGTGTGCCCTGAGGTTAGGGTAGGCAATTCAAGGATAGGATTTAAGATCGTTGACCTGATGAGCGGGGAGGAGGGTTGGTTAGCACGTTTATCAGTAGCTTGTGCACAACAAAAAAGGGTTGGGAAGTATTGTGTAGAAGTTGATGACGTCATTACTATTGGTGTGAAGGCGTTGAAAAAAGCAATGCAGTACGCTGATATTATAGGTATTGATGAAATAGGCCCTATGGAGCTGAGCGTGCCTCAGTTAAGGGACGCTATAATAAGTACGCTTAGCCATTCTAGGAGAGTATTAGCTGTAGTGCATTTAAGGTTAAACGATGAGTTCATTATAAAATTATTAAAGCCAGCGCTTAAATACGAAGTTAACCTCTCCAATAGGGAAACGCTACATGAAGAGATACTTAACGCATTGCTTACGTAGTAATCCTATTCCATAGATAAATGAGCTAATTATAGGTAATTATAGCATAAGAATATTACTTCTGAAATAAAACAACTAATTAGATATGGGGATAACGATGGATAGAGAGCCCCTAGAGAATAAGATATTAGAGGTAATAAAGATGAGGGGAGATGAAGGCATTGTACAGAGTGAGCTGTGGAGTATCCTTAACATTAACGGGAGAGAAGGAGCTAAAGCGGTGTCAAAGTTAGTTAAAGCTGGATTAATTAGAAAGGTGCCAATCGTAGTTAAAGGTAGAAGGACTTACAGACTGGTATTTATAGGTAAACAGTTCAATGGAGTGAAGTTATCGATCAAATTGAACCCCGTTGCTTCGATACCTTGCTTTTTATGTAGGGATCTAGAAAGGTGCGGACTAGGCGGATATTTTAATCCGCTATCATGTAATAAGTTGACTATGTTCCTTCATGAGTAATGTGCTTTATGGCTTTGAGGATCTCATCGAGGTCAGCATTAGTCTTAATACCTACTGGAGTAAAATGCGTTCTACTCACCTCGTATCCTAGGTCTTTTAGATAATTAATGATATCAATGATCTTTGGCATATTTAACTTGTATTTGCTAGCAATAACGTTTATGTTATAATAATAAGGTATTTTCGCCTCATCCTTTATTAACGACAATAACTTAAGTATATCGTTCCGCGTACTTAGATAATTATAGTCCTTATTAACATCATCGATAGCGTTTTTAATGATGTTGGGATCGATTATATCTCCAACCCACAGAGGGCCTATTAACTCGGTTTTAGAACCACATGATGGGCACCTAAGTACCCCAGCTTCTATATCCCTACTATAAGTTCTAAAGAGGCAGTTAATGCAATAATATATAAATCCGATATTCTCCTTAATTACTTCATGGGCTTTTAAGGCACCCCTATTTACCCCAATTACTACCCTATAATAGTAGTCATGGTAAAAACCGATGATAGGTTCTATATACCTATCCATTTCAGCAGCCCTTCTTGCAATATAGCCTAATAGTATCCTAAGTCCTACCTCATAACTAAAGTCCGTTTTTATTAGCCTACAATCATACTTCCTAGCACCAGCTAATGGCTTGGAACCCGAAAGCGTAGCTACATCAGTAGCCGTAAGTCCTATAAACCCACCCCTTCTTACGCTCCACAAAGCGCTCCTAACGAATGGCACAGGGCTTCCATATGGATCTATATCTATGTAATCTAATTTCATACGATTCCTTTTAAGCCTGTAAAGAAGTATGTTAGCATCCTCCAAATATATATGAACTTTTTCAACAATATCATTTATTTCAACATTCTTTTTAATAATCTCTACAGCCTTAGGATCAGCGTCATTAAGGACACACGTACCTACGTTAGGTACCTCAATTACATACCTAATACCTCTAACACCCGTCCCAGCTAATACATCAGCCACCATCAACGAATCTAATCCACGGGCTTTAACTAAAGAAGCTAGTACTAAGACGCTTAGATCCCTACTAAGCGTTGCTCTAGGGTTATAAAATACTGGAGCCCATGAGGGCTCGTAAACTCCATCAGGCCTCAAGAATAACTCAGGTCTAGGGATCATCAATTTGACTTTGCCTTCAGATATGATAGTGTAATCCATGAATCTTCTCTAATTACTATAGGTACTAACTTTAAAATTCCAAAAGCTACAACTACAGCAAATAAAATACTAATAACTATCTTGTCGCGGTCATTATGGCATTAATAGTGCCGTAGCTATTAATGCTATACCCATAATCGCTAAGACCAAAGTAAATTGATTTACCCTAAGGTTCAATAGCCATTTACCTAATAACGCTAAGCCCTTGCTCATATATATTATCAGGACAACCCCAATTAATATGAGGCCCGTGAGGGCTAAGAACTCGGCATTCGATCTAATGGTGGTAATCCAGCTAAACCACTCACCGATCTTTATAAGTACTTCAGTGCCCATCTTAACACCATCTCTAGTGCTTAATATACAATTAACTTAAAAGTGTAGTGCCCCTACATTTCATAATGACCTGCTTCGGCAGTACTTTGGCATTTTATACACATAACACCTTAGAATACTTATAAGCTATACCAACTTTATTAATATCAGGTCATATTCATGCCTAAGGAACGTCTCTTCGGTACTGACGGTGTTAGAGGCATTGTTAATCAATGGCTGACCCCTGAGAATGCATTGAGATTAGGCTTAGCAATAGGTTCTTACTTTAATCAAGGCGCTAAAATATTGGTGGGTAATGATTCTAGAGCAGGTAACGCATTCATATTAAATGCCGTAGTATCCGCACTAGTATCTACCGGCATTAGGGTATTTTACGCTGGCCCAGTACCTACCCCTGCACTTCAACTATATGTTAAGAACCACGACTTTGATGCAGGTATTATGATCACCGCCAGCCATAACCCCCCCGAATACAGCGGTATAAAGGTAATTCTAAGCGATGGCGTTGAGGCTCCGAGGGAAGTTGAGGAAGCAATTGAAGAAACATACCATGAACTACGTTTTAGGAGAGTTCATTGGTCTCTACTTGGTTATGATGTTAAGAGAGTTGACGACGTAAATACTTTTTACGTAGAAAGCATAATTAACCATTTAGACATCGACTCGATATCTAAAAAGAACCTGAAGGTCGTCGTTGACGGAGCTAATAACGTTGGATCGTTAACTACGCCTCAATTGCTTAGGAGGTTAGGTGTTAAGGTATTGACAGTGAATTGTGATTTATCTCACATGCCTTATAGGGAGCCCGAACCAACTCCAGACAGCTTAAATGAGCTCTCACTCATCGTAAGGAGCGTTGGGGCGGATTTAGGTATAGCGCATGACGGTGACGCTGATAGGGCTGTATTCATCGATGAGAAAGGCAATGTACTACTTGGTGATAGGGTTGGAGTGCTCTTATGCGAGTACGTATTGATAAATAAGGGTTTAAATATACCTAAGAAGGTTGTTACAGCTATATCCTCCAGTACCATAGTTGAGGAAGTACTTAGTAAGTATGGCGTTAATGTGATATGGACTAAGGTAGGTAGTATAAACATAGCCAGAACTATGATGAAGGAAGGCGCTTTTCTAGGGTTTGAGGAAAACGGCGGTTTCATATATGGATTGCACCAATATGTGAGGGATGGAGGCATGACTGCGGGTTTGATGGTTGAATATTTAGCTAAATCCGGGTTAAGGCTAAGTGAGCTATATAACCGCTTGCCCAGCATGTACACTATTAAGACTAAGGTCAGTATAGATCGAGGCGATAGAGGTAAAATCGTTGAGATAGTGAAGCACAAGTTGACCGAGATGTTTCATAGTGACCTTATTATGGATATAGACGGCATTAAGGTAATTAATCCAGATTATTGGATATTAGTAAGACCTAGTGGTACCGAACCTTTAATACGTATATTCATAGAGGCTAGAAATAAGGAGCTAGCTAATAGGTTATTAAGTACAGTAATTAATATTATACATGGTGCATCATAACGATGAAGTACTCATTAATCAATATAATAGCATGCCCTATGTGTAAGAATTTCCCACTGAAGGTAATAGTTTTTAGTGAGAGAACTTACAGTAGGAATATAGCTGTGGAGAAGCCTTTCTGTGACTTGTATTGCGGGTTACGGGGTAAATACGTAAAGGAGGCTGATACCCCATGTGAGGAGTGTCTAAAAATTGAGGTAGTTGATGGAATAATAGTTTGTGATAAGTGCCTTAGATGGTATCCAATAATAGATGAAATACCTAGAATGTTGCCTGATGATCTACGTAAGGAAGCTGAAGATAAGGATTTCCTGAGGAAATATAGCGATAAGATTCCGAAGGAGGTATTAGAAAACGGTAGACCGTATAATCTAAGTCATGATACCTTATAAGTCCAGTAGTTACTACGTACTTGATGTGGTAGCATGGCTTCAAGGCTTTCAAGGCTATTATCATCTTTAAGTACATTGAGTGAATGGGTGGACATGCAGAGGAAAGCTGTGGAGCTCTTCAAGCAGGTAAATGACTCCGTCAGTGCATCTGATAGACTAACATTAGTGTTAGTAACTCGTCAGGCATTTCAACACATGATAAGAACTTTAAAAGCGTTTGATCAATGGCTTAATGATCCATTCATACTAAATTATGTAACCAAGGACATGTTGGTTGATGTTTGGTCAACAACATATAAGCTATTGAACGAACTAATAGAGCTAGATATAAGGCATACATTAATGGTTAAGGAAATAGCTGAAAGAATGATCAAAGAAGGTAAGATCCCCGTATTCATGGAATTAAGAAGCTATGAAGAGGAAGAACCTAGACGTCCGACATCTCCTCTCTAGCCTTTATATTATATACGTTAGCGCATTATAGTAGAATCAGAACCTAGCTGAAATCATTAAATCATCGCTTTTAACCTTCATCATCTATCGATAACTTTAATTCTAACCTTAATAAATTATGACGTCATGCCCCTTAAAGTCCATCTAAGCCCGTTAAATGCCTTGATGACGTAGTGGATGGACATTGCCCTTAAAATTTATTATTCGCTTCATACAATTAAAGTGAGGGTTGACATTGAGATGCCCTAAATGCGGCTTGGATGTGCAACCTGAGAAAACATGGCAACTAATATCACCATTGCCCGATTCAGAGGGGCGGATAACTATAACTATAATGGGTTCATTTAAATGTAGTAATTGCGGCCATATATGGAGAGGGGTTGTTAGCAAGATCAAGGCTGGTGGAGATAACGTTGAAGTTGAAGGAAGCGCGTCAAAGAGAGTCTTAGAAGGTAAGGATAAGGAGAAGAGGGAAGGCCAGGTAATAGAGGTAGATCTAAGTGATTTAGATGATATAGAATCTGATGAGTAGAGTGCACTAATGCGTAGGAAGATCATAAATATAGCTGTTAATTCGGTTATCATAATAATATCCTTCGCATTTATTTTAGCTTATATGTTTGGTTTCATAGTTTTAGGTGTAGTAGAAGGCCCTAGTATGGAACCACTATTTCAAACGGGGGATTTAGTTATAATAATTAAGGTTAATTCTAAAAATAACATTAACATTTATAATAATGGTATCGATGTAAACGACGTGATAGTATTCATTAAAAGTAATGGTAAAGGATTAATTATACATAGAGTAATCTCGATGGTTAACCTAGGCAATAGAATATATTATGTGACTAAAGGTGACAATAACGCATTGCCCGATTATCAGGAATTCGAGGGCCCAGGCGTACCGAGCGAGAGAGTGATAGGTAAGGTGCTGGAGATCTGCGGAATACCGTTTAAGATCCCGTTAATAGGTTATCTCCCAATAATAATTCGGCAATTTACAGCTGAAAGCCTCACCTTTTAAGGCGGGAATGAATGCTTATAAGCCTCATATCCTACGTCCTTCAGCGCTGGTGGGTGCTGATAGCACTAAGATTTAGATGGGGGCCCTAGCCGCCTCAACCACTCAGCAGATGCAGCCCGAATAGATGTTGAAGATCTCCGCCCTAGGGGGATCCTAGACCTTTAGGACGAGGGAGTCAGAAGCGGATGCCTCACCTCTCTGAGGTAGAATGAATCCCTAAAATATGGCCTGAGCCGTAATTAGCGGTTAATCGTATCTCCAAGTCCCTAAGCGGGAAAGGTAGAGCTAACCACCCTCTATTCATGGTAAGGAGCACTGCTGGGAGGTTTGAGGATACGTCTCATAGGCTTAGCCCTGACAGGGCCTCCTACCATTGCCTCCGGACGACGAAATTTAATTACATGCCCGCCTAGTACTGCCTGAAAGCTGCCTCGAGGCCCGCCAACATAAGGCTCATCACTAAAAACGAAAAGATAAAAACCCTAAACCTCATCGTGGGAATCCCCTCAGAATATGAAGGAAGTTAGTTCCGTTGTCGTTTAAATAAACCACAAGTACAATATCCACGTATTTGTGCGGTAGTTAGGAGATGCCGACACTTAAGTTATGATGAGTAAATGTTCTAAGTTAGTTAGAAATTCTATATAGTCCTACTAAGTACTTAGCTACTTCCTTACAGTATTTACCTGTGCTCGGTAACCTACTTATCCTTGCCAGATAATTACTCCATTCGATACCCAGCCTACTTCTCCATACTACATACTTATCCTTAATGTTCTTATATGCTAAGTAATGATACTCACATAACCATATGCCATCTACTAACTTATGTGCGAAATTCCCACAGACGTTGCACTTAGATTCAACACTCATATCAAGTAAGCCAATTATACTATTCCTATCCATACCATCTATAAACGCCTTAAACTTGCTGAGATTGGTTCTAATAAATTCCTTTGCATTAAGTACAACTTCCTTTCTCGAAGCTCTACCCATAACTATGTTATTCATTAGCTCCTCAAACTTACGTGTTAATTCTACATTTGAGAGATCGTTGAAGAACTTCTTTATAATCTTAGCCACGTAGAACCCTAAATCTGTCACTTCGATATACTTAGATGACGATTTCAAGTACTTTCTCCTAAAAAGCGTCTCTATGATTTCCGCCCTGGTTGCCTCTGTTCCTATTCCAACGGATTCCATCCACCTAAGAAGGGATGCCTTAGTATATCTGCTAGGTGCTTTGCTATATACGCTAATTAACTTAACTTCACTTACCTCGATGACATCGCCTACTTTAAGCGGTGGTACATCTTTCGTAATTATATGGTAGAACGGGTAAAACTTTATCCAACCAGGACTGATTAGATTCAACCCGTTTAAAGAGAATTTAAGTCTATCATTAAACCTTAATACATAACTTATCTTCCTAACTAGCGACTTATCGGCAAACGAAGCTAAATACCTTCTTACTATTAAATCATATAGCCTCATTCTCTCGGGCCCTAACTTCCTACTTGGTATGTAGCCAGTTGGATATATTGCTGGATGTGCTGGATCATCCTTATCCCCCTCACAAGGAATTAACACCTTTCTATTTAATAACTCATTAGCTAGTACCCTATACTCTTCAATCCTACCTAAGCTAGAGATTATAGCCCTGTTATCTAACCCCCTAGGTAGTTTCTGGCTATTAGTTCTCGGATAGCTAATTAATGAATCCAAATATAGATCCTCAGCTACAGATAACGTCTTATATGGAGAATAACCGTAGATCCTTGATGCTTCATACTGTAGGTCAGGTAGATTAAAGGGTGGGGGAGGATCAATCGCTTCATCACTTACCACCTTATCTACGACTTCTATGGCGCCCTTCCTCCTAATCTCATCACATACGGTCTTAGCTATATCTATACTATCGAAGTATCCGAAGTCGTTTTTTAATGTGTAATCCTTGCCATTAAACCTAACATTAACTCTTATGGAGAACTTAACGTCAGGTACGAAGGTAGCTCTAGCTACGTAGCTATCAACAACCTCAACTAAGGTCGGCGACTGAACTCTGCCGGCACTTAATATTAATCTCTCATTATACATCTTTCTAAAAACTTCAGATAACGCCCTACTAACGTTAATACCCCAAAGCCAGTCTAACTCATGCCTACAGAGACCAGCTTCAATCATATTCCAATCTAATGGCATTAAGTTATTGAACGCCCGCCTTAATTCATCCGGCGTTAGACTGGAGAACTTCATCCTCTTAGCTTTACTTAAATCGCCGACTTTAGATATGATCATATAACCTATAACTGAACCTTCAATATCGTAATCGCAGGCATTGATGAACTCTATAGCCCCCCTAGCTAAACTACTAATTAATTTAAAGTAGTTAGTTAAATGCTTCGAGTTTCTATCCCCATACCACCGAGGTATCCATTCATAATTAATTGTAGGGTAGCCTCTTTCTTTAGTTGATAACGTGTATAGGTGTCCTGCAACACCAGCGACAACAACTGCTCTATTGCCTACCCTACCAACCCAGTACGGGATTCCATACAGCCTGTATCTCTTGCTTAAGCCTAGAGCTAATGCTATCTTAGCTGCAGCTCTAGGCTTTTCAGCGATTATTAGTGTATAGCCCCTCAATTTAGAAGGCATATGATCATACCTACAACGACGGAATAGGTACTGTTAGAATCAGTAGGATAATGTAGATGATCAGAACTATGGCCTTAATATTCTTAGGTACGTAGTTGCTTAGCATATTGGCAGCCCCTATATGTGGTCTTAGTCCCGTAAGTAATAGAGCTATTAAGGCAAAGAAGGCCATCCACAAAATATTGACATTAAGTCTTAGAAAGTAAATCAACGATAAGATTATTACAGTTAACGCCGTTATGTGGCTGATGGCTGAATGCATTTTAATTGATGTAATGCTCCTGATAATATGTCCTCCATCTAGCTGACCTATAGGCAGCAAGTTCATAAAGTGAATAATTAGCATTATTAGGGACGCAAAAGCAGCAGGGCTAATAAAGACAACGTATTTTTCATTTAATGAATTGTTGAAGGCAGACATGGTTAGGAGGGCAGAGAGCGGCGCTATACCTAGCGGCTCGGCAATCCCCTCGCTTAACGCCATCTGAGCGATATCCAATGGTATTCTAGGTGATAGAAGGTAATTGATCACGAATAACGCATAGGACGTTATAAAGCCTAGTAAAGGACCTGAAATACCTAGCATCATTAAACCTATTAAATTCTTAGGAAAGAACCTCATTTCAACTATTGCACCAAATGTTCCTAATGGTGATACTAATGGCGCTGGAATTAATAATGGGTATGATGTTGGGACTCTATATCTTTTAGCCACAAACCAATGCCCAAATTCATGTGCTAGTAGAGGTATTAAAACACATATAGTGAAGAGGGAGGTTTCATAGTAGATACCCCAGTTACCTATTGGCACCTTAATCATAACATATAGCCTATTGATGTAATCGCTCACTATGAAATAACCAGTTAAAATGGTTGATGCAAGCGTAGCTATGAATAGAGCTAGCGGTAAATACTGCAGAGAGGGCTTTCTAATGCGCCCAGCACCTAAGTTAAATATCTTAATAACCTTGACTCCATTTACTTCATAGATCAATGGATAATACTCTCTTTCAATTAGTTCATCATATAATTTATTAAATGCTACTTCCACCTCATACTTACTTGAAAGTACGACATATTCGACATAATTATCTTGAACACCGCTTTCGACTACATTAAAGTAATTACTTACAATAAAGTAGATCTCATTCGTTTCATTCAAAACCTAAGCACCTGGGCTTGGCTGACTTCTTTCCCGCCCTAAAGGTCGAGGCTTTCAGTTGTAAGATATCTTGCCACCCTAGAAGCTGTATACTGATTTTTCAAGCTCTAAAAGTCTCTTAGCGGATATTAATTCTTTCTCTCCATTAGGCTTTGTTCTAACGATTGTTATAGGTAAAACCCCCCTCTTCAATTCCTCCATGGCTATTATTACGGGATCCTTGGGCAAATTACTAACATCGATTAATGGAGGTGCACCTAAGGAGAGCTGAAGAGCTCTAGCACCGACGATCCTCGCCTTCTCATATCTGGTGAGCTTGGGTGGTCCTATCCTAATGCCCGTCATCTCGCTCAATTTCCTCAGTATTGCATGCATACTTATTTAGACCTCTAACTCAATCTTTATTTGGATTCAGATTTAAATATTAAGATAGTTAAGTGGTTTTGAATAGATTATGAAAAGGGGATTCAATAAAAGATGTAGCGTTTTTAATCAAACTCGAATTTACTCTTCTCCCCCTCTTCTCCTTCCTCCTTCTTACCTGCCTTGCCTTCCTCTTTCTTCATTGGTGATGCAGCAATTATGTCATCTACCTTAAGTACCGCAGCCGCTGCCTCAGTAGCTGCCTTAATTACCTGCTTCTTAACTGTTACTGGCTCTGCTACATTGATAGCTAACATATCCTCAACTACCTTTCCATTTATCACATCGATACCTGCATATATCTTACCTTCACTATGCAACTTCCTTAACTCCATCAATGTCTCTAGAGTATCCATACCAGCGGTTGATGCTAGCACTACGGGTATCTCCTCAAGTGCCTCAGCAAAAGCCTGGATCGCTAGCTGTTCCTTGCCGCCTACGCTTTCAGCGTATTTCCTTAACTTCATAGCTAGCTCTATTTCAGCGGCTGCACCTCCAGGAATTATCTTAGGATCTCTCAATACGTTTCTAGCTGCATGTAACGCGTCATTTAGGCTCCTCTCAGCCTCATCCACCACCATATCATTAGCTCCTCTAACTAGCAGGGTTACTGCCTTAGGATTCTTACATCCCTCTATGAATACCATCTTATCATTCCCCACACGTCTCTCCTCAACTAGTTCAGCATATCCTAGGTCCTTCTCACTCAGATCCCTTATACTAGTGACTATCCTTCCTCCGGTCGCTCTCTCCAACTTCTCCATATCAGACCTCTTAACCCTCCTAACAGCTAATATGCCCTTCTTAGCGAGGAAGTGCTGGGCAACATCATCGATACCCTTCTGACAGATGACGACATTAGCGCCAACGGCGGCGATCTTCTCAACCATATCCTTTAACATCTTAGCCTCCTCATCAAGGAACGATCTAATCTGCTCAGGGGATGTTATGTTAATCTTTGCTGTTATCTCCGGCTTCTCTATCTCTAGCGGGGCATCAATTAAGGCGATCCTGGCCTTCTCGACCCTCTTAGGCATCCCGGGATGGACGACCTCCTTATCTAATACGATACCGTAGACCAACTGGGAGTCAGCTAATGAGGCACCCTTCTTCTTCTCTATCTTTATGTTATCTAATCTAACTTCATATGTACCATCACCTCTTTTCTCAGCTGCCGCCACGGCAGCTGAAATAACCATGTCAATTAATTTGTTGATTAGGTCGGGGGTTGCTAAGTACTTACTAGCTAGGGTCGTATGCAGTACCTTGCTAAGTGTAGGCTTAACTCTACTTAATCCCTCAGGCGTCTCTAAATTACCTATGTCAACCTTAACCGCGATCTCATCAAGTATTTCCAGAGCCTTAGCCATGGCTTTTTTATATCCCTCAATGATTATAGTTGGATGAATATTCTGGTCGAGTAATGCCTCAGCCTTGCTTAGTAATGCTCCTGAGAGAACTACAGCAGATGTGGTGCCATCACCTACCTCAGCATCAACTGCCTTAGCTGTCTCAACTAGCAGTTTAGCTGCTGGATGCTGGACTTCCATCTCCTTAACGATTGCTGCACCGTCATTAGTAACTGTTATATCTCCAAAGCTGTCGACAAGCATCTTATCGAGCCCTTTAGGTCCTAAACTAGTCTTCAACACCTCAGCTAAAGCTCTAGCAGCTATTATGTTATTCCTTAATGCATCCCTGCCCTGCGTTCTCGACGTACCCTCCTTTAATATCACGACAGGTATTCCATATAGCGCAGTCATACTTCAATCCCTTGAGTTCTATTTAAACTACTTCTATATAAATTTTAATGAAAATCAGCTCAATCATACTCCTGCAACTGAAGGCTTCACCATTATGGTAGGGAATGAAGGCTTACGAACCTGCGCCTCTAATGTGCTTAATGATATGTGCCGATGGTATCTAATGATAGGTTGCCTAAGGAGCCGACGAGGGGTAGGTGGCTCAGAGAAATCCTGGCGGGAGAACTTCCAGCCCGCCGGCTATCCTCCAGATGAAGAATGTAGATCCAAGCGAATGAAGGGGGTCTTTGCTGTTTTTCAGGACGGGATCAATCCTTCTTAAATGCTTTTAAGTAACTCGATGAACTTACTTAGTGTCTGCGTCAGCTCTGGATTATTCATTGATAGATCATTAATTAACTCACGTAATACCTTACGTGATGCCCTATGACATATCGGCGTGGGTGGCATCAGCAGGTCAATATCTAAATTATATATGTTCCTTAAATAGGAATAGGCGTAAACCTCACTAGTAGTTAACTTATAGAAGGGAATAACTGCTGTGACACCATCTACTTTAAATGAGTGCATCAACCCTGCGGACTTCAGATCCCCATCAAATAATGAATTAACAACTACTTCGCTGACGTCATTAAGCGTTAATGGCAATGCAACTATATTAATACTTACGGCTACAGCTATTTTAAGGCATAACTTAAGGTAGTCTCTAAAGCTAGAGTTAATGCTAGGAATGCTACTACGGAGCGGTATTATGATGTGTTGTATGCCATCACTTACTTCATGAACTTTAGATAGTTGCGTAACTATATGGACGTCATCTAAAGCTATAGATAAGGCATTAAGTACCCTACATCCATATGCCCGCTCAATCTTGTTAAGTACGTAGGAGAGTGTAAGGCCCTCTACTAGCTTATCTAAGGTTGTTATTACGAGTATTAAGGTGCCAGGTTTTAATTCTTTTACCTCCCTCAAAGACCTCTTTACTGATTTAATTATCGATCTTTCAAAACATGTGGTACAAAGCCTCTCTCCTGAAGACCTTCTAAGATATACTGCCTGCCTCCTATTACATGAGGAGCATCTACCCCCCACATCATACCTCAAGTCTATCAAGCCGTTCCTCCCTAAGCAACATTCTTAATTTAGTTACGAATTCATTAAATGTCTCATCATTTAACTCCTCCTCCAATATTCCAAGTAGTTCCATGACATACGGATTTAAGTAATCAGGGCCCTCAATAACTTGCTGCCTTAAATTCTTAACAAACTCCGTTACCTTTACTTGGTCTACAACATTAAAGTGCTTTAGAAATGCTATGAAACCAGCTAAAACGGTTAAGAAGAAATTGGCCTTATCTATGTCACCTTCATCCACATATTTAGAGTAAATCATTAGCACATCATTTAAGTCCAACTCCACTTCCATTAATTAACCCCCTTAATGTCGCACGCTCGGTAAATTTATACTTTATAGCCCGTGATTTGCTGCCTCGACAAGCTAAAAACAGGAATTTAAGGTACATCACTAACATAAATCTAAAGAATTAAAGTCATGGGCATGGACAGCCACCGATACTGATCTAGGTGTTTCATGACGAGTATCGTATTTAAGGAAGTAGTAATTACATTGAAATATTTCAAGGCTTAAATATAAGCTTAATTCCGTATTGGCTTAAAACATCCCTCACGCTTATCCTTAAGACGTAGTAATCCGTCTGCAAGTTGCCGAAGTAGTTCTCTTGCTCAAATACATTCCTGCCTTTAAAGTATAGCCTTATCAAAGGTATGTAGTTAATGTCCTCAGATATCCTTATGCTAACATCATCCTTCACATTATATATTGCAAAACTAATAACGTGACCGATCTTTAACTCAAGTTTAGAAAACAACTTCCTTAAGTATTCCTTAGCATCCACGTCATCATCGATAAACCCTATTAATGCTATGTCATTACTTGCTACAAATCTCCTGAATTCATCGACGCCTTGCAATTCCCTCATGTAATCACTCCCCGCACATTCTACTATTATATACCTTCCTAATTAATTCCTTTTCGCTCCTATCTAAAATTATCTCAATATCTGTGACATCATCCCTAACGCCCTCTGGATGTTTAATCCCGCTATTATTGATTAGTACGTAATCATACCTTAGTAAATGTTCTAGTTCGCTACAGCTTTGGTTCTGCAGGAAGTCAATTAAGAGAGAATCGAAGTTGATGAACTTCTTTAACGTCTTTTCATCAATAACGCTCCCGCAGACTATACAGGTCATATCCCTAATTAGGGAATTGAAATGACATACAGGACACTCCATCGGCAAATTCTTAGAACGTAATTCAAGCCATGCTAGTCTCCATAAACCTCTTAATGGCTGAAGAACTTCATCCCTACCCAACCTAATGGCCTCCCTATATATCCTTGGGGCTGCACTTATGATCAGCTTACCTATGTTATTGACTACGAAGTCGAGTTGCTCAGGACTTAAATTATCCTTAATGAAAAGTAGTGATTGAGCTATTAATGGAAAAACGTTCTCGCTATACCTTCTAAATCTCTTAACTATGGTCTCTACGTCAGGCCTTGAAGAAGAAGAGCCATAGAGTAGCTCCATCGGCTGTCTTAATAGTTCAACGTACTCCTCCCTACTAAGCCCTAATGAGTCCAACCCTAAATTTGATACCAATTCATCTAGGTTTTTATCTAACCACGAGTCTATATCCACCTCTTTCCTGCTCTTACTTTTTTTCCTAGATGTACTAATAGATGTTGATTCACTACTAACATGTGACTGTCTCTCGGGTTCAGTACCCTCCCTACTTTCCTTACTTCGTTTCCTCCTAGGCAATTCCCTCCCATAATACTACATTACTAACTTACTTATTAAGTTCTGACCCCTCTATTCATGGTAAGGAGCACTGCTGGGAGGTTTGAGGATACGTCTCATAGGCTTAGCCCTGACAGGGCCTCCTACCATTGCCTCCGGACGACGAAATTTAATTACATGCCCGCCTAGTACTGCCTGAAAGCTGCCTCGAGGCCCGCCAACATAAGGCTCATCACTAAAAACGATGTGAGGAAGGAAAGCCCGCCTTAAGGGACTATTGGCTTAGTTAAAAGTTTATGAGCTTTTTAGCCACCATAGATGCTCGACCGCCTCGATGACGGCGAAGCGG
>ERZ1669248.452-NODE-452-length-20211-cov-14.452570_pt1 | contig 20211 bp, 13 predicted proteins | sample MGYA00579296_ERZ1669248 | MGnify/ENA primary metagenome ERZ1669248 (study PRJEB41166, sample SAMN08046057) | hot springs metagenome | biome: hot spring; feature: neutral hot spring; material: thermophilic sediment; isolation source: thermophilic sediment from...
TCCCAAACCGTCGTGAACCACCAATCGTGATACCAGTCCCGCGTCACATCAAACACGACGAGGTTTTCGCCTTTGCGCAGGTTCAAGATTGCTCCGTGTTCGTCAAAGGTTGCGTCCTCGCCGTTGACTCGTGCTCGCCTTGCGCCGAAGCCGATGCCGCCGATGGCTCGGACGCGGACTTCCATCGCTTTTGGAGCACGAACAACTGTCAAGACCAAGCCCGTCAACCCGTGCGGGTTGGAGGAGCGGTCGCCGGGAATTAGGTTGGGACGCAAATCAACGCTATGGACGATGGTGGGTGGCTCAACGGTTCGGACTCGCAAAATGCGGGTTGGGTAAACGGGCTCCATCGTCAGAAACGGGATGTTGCGTGGCACTAACTTTTTCCACGGTGCAATCCCGACCTTGCCCAACTCAATAGCCCGCTGCCATTTGCTGTCATCAAACTCCGCCGTCGCCCAATCACCCGTCCCGCGTCCCTCGTCCCGCGTCCCGTCAAAATGCTCCACAAAGCCTTGTTGGCACGAAATTCTCGGCGTCCTTCGGTCGTAGGCGGGATGAGGCATCACTTTCCAAGTTCGGTCGGTGGCGACGGTGATGTTTCTCCCGCGCTTTGTCGTCATGTCCAGTTGAGCCAACAAACCACCACGACCGAGCGGATATTGGAAGTTCGCCTCGCCCGGTTGAATGACCAAAACGCCGATGGCGTTGCGTTCACCAGGGCGCAAATGCGGTGTCAAGTCGTAGGTGTCGTAGAACCACGAATGTTGCCAGCCACGAATGGGACCGTTGCCGATGCGTTGCCCGTTGACAAAAAGCACATAGCGAGCGTCGGCAGTTATCCGCAAAGTCGCCGATTGCAAATCTCTCGGCACATCAAACGCCTTCCGCGCGCACAAGTAAAAATTCCTCGGCAACTCATCATCCTTCGTCCCTCGTCCCCCGTCCCGCGTCCCGTCAATCCAAATCCACTTTGCCGTCCACGATGCCATCGCCTCTTCACCTCGCAACATTGAATTTGCTGCGACTAAAAGGACGATGAAAGCGACCAAAAGCACATTAACCACACCCTCACGGCAAAATTGCCGTTAGAAAAGTATAGCAGAGCCAACGGGTTGCAGTTCAAACATGTGAGCGCTGGAGGTGAGGGCGATGAAGCGACGGCAGTTGCTGAAAGCGATGACAGGGACAGCGTTGGCAAGATTGGCGACATCAGAAACTGGGCGCAGCAAGTTACCCGTTCGGTTTGTTTCGTGGGGCGGGATAGGTGCGCTGAGTCGCATAAAAGCGGCTGTTCGCATGGGTATTGACACTCATCGGCTTCCTTTGAGCCCTTGGTCAGACGAGGAAGGTCGTTACGACTTCAGTGCCGCTGACAAGTTTTTGCCTGCCCTTAAGGAAGCGGGAATTACGACCATCGTCCACATTTTCAATCACGGCATCCCCAAGTGGTTTTGGCGTCAGCATCCTGATGCTATGCCTCGCAACGAGAAAGGCGAGACGGACAATTCCTACGGTTCAGTTTGGCATCCTCTTGTTCGCGAGAGGGTTCGGCAAGGCATTGCTGCTTTGCTGGATTACCTTGCTGAGCGTGACCTTTTGCGCTTTGTTGACGGGATTGAGGTTGGTGTTGCTTTTGAGGGGCAGTTGTCTTTCATGTGGCACCACTTTTGGGCTTTTGACCCTCACGCCCTTTTTGCTTACCGCTTCTTCCTTCGTGGGCGCTATGGCGACATTTCCCGACTGAACGAGAGTTGGGCGACCAGTTTCCGCTCTTTTGCCGACATCATCCCGCCTAAAAGGTGGTCGGAGACGACCGAGTGTCGCGATTTTCTGGACTTTTACCGACAGAGCCTTTTGGACGCTGCTGAGGACTGGAGCAATTGTGTGGCGGAGAAGTTTTCGCCAAAGGTTTGGCTTTGGCTCTCCCACTTCATCGCTCCTGACCAGCGCCCTTACGCTGCCCGTTACCCTGCTTTTTACCTGCAGCGGCTGAAGAAGTTGAACCGAGCCGATGTGGCAATTGTGTCCGTCGTGCCCAATTGGCAAACGAAAGAAGAAATCGCCGAACTCAAGGGGTTGGGAGTTACGGTTATCGGTGAGTGGCTAATTCAACCGAATGCTCAGGAGCAAAAACATCAGGCGCAGTTGGCGTGGGACTTGGGCTGCGACGGCTTCTTCGTCGGCGTGTTAGAGAATTTGGCGGACGAAACCGGCAGCCTTACCGAAGTGGGACGAACCACACAACTTGTTATTGAGCGTTGGCGAAACGGGGTGGGACCTTAAGGATGTAGGGCACGGCTTTACGCCGTGCCGACAAATTTTTGTCGGCGCAGTGTGAAACTGCGCCCTACAAAACCTGATTTATTGCGTGTAGTGCTTGCGCCCAGCCTAATTCGCGGTTGAAGCCGCTTCCGCCGAACATCACGGTTTGTTCAAAATGCCCATGAACAAAACAAGCCCTGTCAGGGAATCACGGATGGCGAAGAAAAATGGATGGTCGGCGATGAGATTAAAACGCTCTTTTGGTGGAAGCGCTAATCCCGGCATTGGAACTGCGGTGGCAGCAGCCGCCTCTGTTCCCTCCTCGTTGACCTCAACAAAGGCTTTATGCAAAACATCGTCAATCCAAACCCGAATGCCTGAGCATATCCCTGAAAAATCTGCACGCTTTCTGTCAAAGGCGATTGCCATGTTCATGGTTGAGAGCGGTTCCTTCAAACTGACCGTCCCATACTCCACCTTGAATCGCGGCATCTTGACATCGCCGTCCATCGTTTTGAAACCTGCTATCCATCGCTCCCAATTTTCTCGGTTCAGCGTCCGCAAAAAGTCCGCAAGCGATTTGCCTTTGTCGGGCAAGAAGAGGTAAAACCTGAGCCGACCAGTTTCTCCGTAGGGCAAGCAAACAGCCTGAAAGCCCTCGCCGCGCAAGTATAGGAACTTGCCGGACTGGCTCATCATCGGAACTTTGATTTTCCTGCCTGTCGGCAAGTGGAAGTCCTCAGGTTTGGTCAAGCGCTTGTCAAACTGCTTCTGCCACAAGCCCTTGAAGTAGACGGCGTTCGTTATCACCAGAACGATAAGCGGGTCAATTCTGTCAACCAAGTGAGCGATTTTGCCTTTCGTCTTCCGAGCGACCCAATCGTTGATGGCTTTTGCGGTTGTGAGGGGGGCGATTTCGGCGTCAAAGAATTTTCGGCTCAAACTCAAAAACTCCTTGCGAAACTCCACACCCTTTCGCAGCCACAAAGCGTTTGCCGAAAGCAACTCGGTCTTTGCTTCAAGTTTGCCAAAAAGTCGCCGAAGTTCAAGGTTGGCGCTGTTAACATCCTTGTCGGGGATGCCTAAAAGCGCCATTGTTTTTGCCATCGCCTTTTTGGTTTCGCCAGCAGCACCGTTGTAAGCGATTGTCAAGGCAACCGCAATGCTGGATGGCGCAATGAAAACATTGGCTTGAGCAGCGGGCAATGTCAGTTGCTTGAAGACACGGAAGCCGAACTCGTTGTAGGCGTTGACGACTCGCTCGGTTTCGGGGGAAACTTCCTGCGGCGCTTCCCAAGCGACTGAGAGGGCGAGCAAGGCGATTGCGACGAGGGAAGCGAAAGTCAACTTGCGCATCTTCGCTCACCTCTTCATGCTCTGCTTGTCAAGCACTGCTTTCCACAATTGCATTTTGCCGCAAACTATTGAAGAGAAGGGGTTGTGCCGAAACAATTTGCGGGACAAACTTTTCGCCTGAGTGAGAGGAGGTTGAAGATTTGAGGCGAAAGGTTTTGAGAGTCAGTGCAGCATCGTTACTGCTGCTGGCAATAAACTTGACAGTTACTGCTCAACCGCAGACACCCGAAGTGAGATTTGACTGGCATTGGGGAAGTTGGAGGATTGCGGTTGTTGGCGACCAAGTTACCGTTCACCGCCACCAGACAAAGGTTTTGACTTTAACTCCCCCAGCAGGCATTGGGTTTGAAGGGGGGCACTGGCGCGGTCAAACGGCGACTTTGAAGTTTAGCGGGGACAGTGGAGAGGGAACTTGGTTCGTGGGGCTGACGATAAACGGGCTGAACTTGGTCGCTCAACATTCCCTCAGGTCACCGTCATCAAATGTGTGGCGTCTGCTGGTGGTCAACCCTAACCTGTTTCGCGGTGCTTCCAGTTTACCCACATCGGACGAATGGTCTGGGGTGACGATTTTCGGAGCCGTTACGCTCAACATCGGGGGCGCTAACGCTCAAACTCGGTGGCGGCGGACTTCCGAGGGATTAGTGGCGGAACTCGTTTTCCCAACCAGCACAAAAGTTTTCAATGCTCAGTTGGAATTGCGCTTGCCACCCCATTGGCTGCTGGTTGAGCAACCTAAGGGCACCGCCACACTTTACCCGATTGACTTGGTTCAAGGTGAGTTTTGGGAGTTGCCGATAATCCCGAAACCGAAATGGGTGCGTTGGAGCGATGATACTTTCAGGTTTGGGCGACAAGTCTTCATCTTCGTTGCAGATGACTCCTTCCTCAAGGCAGCGGCGAACCTGAAAACCTACTTGCAAACCCGATGGCTTCGGCAAGTGATTGTCCGAAAGTGCTCCGACGAGTTACCTGCAGAACGAGGAATTGTCTTTGCACCACACGATAGCCCGATGAGGGAACGGGTTTTGAAGGAGGCGACAGTTCCCAAAGATTTGCCGAGGGAAGGATACATTTTGGTTTCGTCTGCGCAAGGCGTTTGGATTTTCGCCTCTGACCCTGATGGCGCTTTTTGGGCAGTTCAAACCCTCAAGCAACTCGTTCGTTTGACCGACGATGGGGCTGTCATAGTGCCTGGCGTCGTCATTCACGATTTCCCCGACTTTTCCTTCCGAGGCGTCCATATCGTCCTTGACGATTACTCACCCGAACTGCACGGCAGATTGATTGAGCAAGTTTTTGCGCCCTTGAAGTTCAACAAAATCGTCATGCAAGTTGACCACATAAGGTGGGAGAGGCAACCTGAAATTTGGCAACCTTGGTCGCTGCCGAAAGAGAGCGTCAAGGAGTTGCTGAAGAAGGCTGAAGCCAACAACATGGAAGCGATCCCGCTGCTTCCAACTCTGAGCCATTGCGAATATCTGTTCGGAAGTTTGGCTGGGGGTGCACCAAAGGTGAATGAGGACATAGCGGAAGACCCAACAACCGCCTACCTCTACTGCCCCAACTTGGAGAAAACTTACCGCATCGTTTTTGACCTGCTTGAGGAACTCATAGACCTGTTCAAGCCGAGGTGGGTTCACATCGGTCACGACGAAGTTTTGAGTCGTGGACGGTTTGCCTCCTGCGTTCGCTGTCGGGATATGCCTCCGCATTTTCTCTTTGCGGAAGATGTGAAGCGGCTTTACGAGTTCCTTAAAGGGCGGGGCGTTAGGGTGATGATGTGGGGCGACATGTTGTTGCGACCAGATGAAGCCTATGACGCTGCCCATGGGGGTGAACCCCACAACTTCTGGCTCGCCCGCAAATTGATTCCACGAGACATCGTGATCGTTGACTGGCATTACCAACCTGCACCGAGATACCCGAGCGTTAAGGTGCTCAAGCAGGAAGGGTTTGAAGTCATTGGGGCAACATGGCGAAACCAGCAAACTATCGTTGAGTTCAGCAAGGCTGCGAAGGAAGCGGGAGCACTGGGGATGATTCAGACGACATGGACTGGTTTCGGCAACAACCGAAACGCCTTGCGAGATTTTCCTGACCAATTTTCCGCCTACATCGTCGCCTCTGAGCAGTTTTGGAACGCAACCGGGTCAGCCCTTTCTCGTGGTTACTCCGCTTGGAGTGTTTTTGAGACCTTGTGGCGGGGACCAACGGTTCAACCGATGGGAGGGTTCGTTGTTGATCTGTCGCCAGCAGCGAACATGACAGTTGCCAAACTTCTTGGCATCCCAACTTCGCAACTTGCGGGGAGCAGGCGCTGGCTTAACCGAAGGCTCTTTTGGCTGGCGTCAGACGAAAACGGGAGTTTGAGAGCGATTGCCTTAAAGAGCGCTTGGCTGACAGGCGCCCCCAATGAGGTCGTCATTGAGGTGAACGAACCGACAATTGAACTCACCTTCATCCACGCAACCGATATCCCAGCAGCAGAAAACACCGTCGTCGGTGGCTACGAAATTTTGCTTGAAAGTGGCAAAGAAGTTACAGTGCCGCTTCAATACGGTCAACAAATACGGGCTCTGACGGACGAGCAGCCTTTGAAGGACATGAGAGCCACCTTTGCGTGGAGGTGGAGAACGGCAAAAGGGACTGTCTCGCTCAACGCCTTGACAGTTCCCCTTGAAGGTGAAAGCGTCGTCCAAAAAATTCGCTTCTATTCAGCCCAAGAGGAAGCGGCACCTTTGCTTGTTGCAATCACTGGTGTCTCTTCCATTTCAGTTGCAGAAGCGCTCCCGTAAGTTTTGAGGGCAAACGGTTTTTGCAAGACCGTTTTGAACCGAGTAGGGCATGGCAAAAACTGGCGGGAGCGGATGGGAATCGAACCCACCCACCGCCTTTTGGGCGGTGCACAGGATTTGAAGTCCTGGGAGGGCACCAGCCCTCAACCGCTCCCGAACAAGCCCGATAAAAGATTAGCACGCCCAAATCGGAATTGATTGGGGTCGCTTTCAAGCCCTAAAGCGAGCGCGAAGTTATCGGTCGCTAAGCGTCAACATACTTTCTGGGCAACCGACGAAGGCAGAGAAATTTGCGAGAGTTTCCGAGGTGTCCAAAGATGCGTTGGGCGTGTGGAACTCAGTGCTTGGAGACAGAATTCCAGCAGGGCAAGGTGTCAATCAACACATTCCTGTCAATTGCCTCTTTGCTTGGCTTTGAAGGCGTTGAATTTGACGCAAAGCACTTACCGTCTATCCGCCCCAATTACGCTCAAATCCTTCTGCAACAATTGGGTGAACAGGAACTTGCAACCGCTGTCATCAGTTATCAAGTCACGACACCGAAGGCTTTGTCAAAATCGGTTGAGCCAATCATGACTTTCGCCAAGATGCTCCGTTCCAGAGCCCTGTGTTTGGTTGGCGCGGCGGATTGGAACTCGTTAGCCGATGAAATCAAGGAGTTGGCTCAAGTTGCAGAGAACTTGTCCCTTCCCTTAGGGCTGTCGCTTCCGACCGAGATAGGCGCTTCCCGAAAACTTTGCGATTTGCTTGACGACATTGCTTCACCTTACCTCGGCGTTTGCATGGAAGTGGAGGCAGAAACGAGCCCTGAAAACGAATTCTGGCAAGACTTGGTCACCGTCGCCCCTTTCACCTTGCATGTCCATTTGCGATTTTCCAAACTCGCAAAATCCCTAACTTGGTTGCCCGTCATTGAACTTTTACGCGAGGTTGAATACGAAGGCTTCATCAGCATCGTCCAAGTCCCTGAACCAGCCGAAGAATCGTTGAAAGTTCTGTCAAGCCAACTCTCCTCCTTCGCAAGGTAGTTCCCCAATCATCGGGAAACCTCTCACCGCACACCTTTAGGTGAAGCGCAGCACACCTTTAGGTGAAGCGCAGCCCGAAATCCACCCGACCAACTTCCACTTGCGTTTTTGCCCTTTGCTTGCATCTAAATTACGGAGGCGCAAACGGGCATGGATGAGAAGGAGATAGTCCGCAGGGCAAAATCGGGCGATGTCGCTGCCTTTGAGGTTCTGGTGCGTCGCTATTGGGAGAAAGTTTACCGGTTGGTTGAAAGCATGGTAGGACAACCAGACGCCGAGGATGTGGTCGTTGAAACTTTCGTCAAAGCATGGCAATCCCTTCCGAATTTTCGGGGGCAATCGTCCTTTGGAACTTGGATTTTCCGCATCGCCGTCAACCAAGCAAAACAATGGTTGCGTAAAATGGCAGCAGTTCAACTTGAGCCGCTTGATGCCGAATGGGATGACGAGCCAATTCCGCTGTGGGAAGTTGAAGCCATCGCTTTAGAGCGAGATTGGCAGCGACGGGTTAAGACAGCCGTCCAAAACTTGCCAGAGCATTTAAGGTTGCCGCTTTTGCTCCGATTTTGGGGCGAACTCTCCTACCCAGAAATCGCTCAAGTTTTGGGCATCAAGGATAGCACCGCGCGAATGAGGGTGGTAACGGCATTGAAATTTTTGGCTGCAAAGTTGGGATTGACGGAAAGACCGAATAGGGGGCGAAAGCAATGAATTGCCGCCAAGTCCATCATTGTTTGCTCGCTTGGATTGAAGGTGACTTGGACGAAGCGAGTTGGCTCGCTGTGGCTCAACATCTGGACAGATGTGAGCACTGTCAAAAAGAGGCGCAAAAGTGGCAACAGTTGATTGCAGGTTTGAAGGCAATTGCAAATGCCGACAGTGTTCCGCCTATCCCGCAGCGCCTTTGGCAAAAACTGAAACCTCACCGCAAACGGTTGCCGTCCCTTGCAGCCATATTTGCAACTGCTTGTCTTGCGTTTTTGCTCGGATGGCATGCCCGCAGTATCGCCTTGCCGCATCAACCTTTGCAATCCGATGTGGGCAAGGCAGTTAGGGCGAACGCAAGAACTGTGCGGGAGCAAGGTAACATGCACAAAGGTCAACGAGCGCTCTCGTTAAGCGCCCCAGCGAAAGTTTACCATCAGGAAAGTTCACGGCAAAAAGGCGAAATGTCTTCGGACGGTTTTTCACCCGTCTCAACGAGTTTTCGCCGCTCGCACTTCCTAACACTCAACGGAGCAACAGCAATGGCGTGCGGTCTAAGTGATGCCAACTTTAGAACGAACCACAGCCTGCACTCAAGCCACTGGACGCTCAAAAGCGAACCAATCGCCAATGAGTTGCAAGTGAGCGAAAACGATGGTGAACTCAGCGCCGAGTTTGCCTTAGTTTTCGTGCCAATTGAAACGCTCATGCCTCAACCGCAGCCTTACCGAATTTTTGTGCAAGTGATTGACCCACAAACTCAAACGGTGCGGACAGTCAAAGTTGACAAAACTGAACCGCAACATGTTGTCGCTGAATGGAGCGAAGTGAGTGGCAGCGAGATGGACAAGTAGGCAAATGGGCATTAGGTAGGGCGAGGCTCCCGCCGAGCCCAAAATTCTCAAGCCTACAACGCAGGTTGTTAGCATTGAACGGAGGTGAAGGAAAATGCGATGGCGCATTTTGGCGTTGTCGCTTGTTGTGAGCCTTTCAAGCCTATGGTTCGTCTGGGGACAAGGCGAGAAGCGGGTAACCATTGAACTGAAAGACGCTCCCATTGCTGACGCCTTTGACCAACTCTTCCGCGCTGCTGGTGAAAACTTTGTTCTCCAACCTGGACCGCCGATGCAACAGAAACTGACAATGCGCCTTGTTGATGTGCCTTTTGAAAAGGCGCTCAACTTTCTGTGCGATTTGGCGGGATTGAAGTGGGAACGCAAAGAAGGCGTTTATTTCATCACGCCTAAGATGCCACCTGTTGGCGTCAGTATCACTGCAGGCGCTCCCCCTATGGTTTTTGGTCCGATGACTGGCGGTGCAATAGTTTCGGGAAGCCCACCAGTGGCAGTTGTCGGCATGGGAATTGCACCACCCATGACGCTGCCAGGGACAATACCTTTCAACATCTGCACCCGTTGCAGACAAGTGGTCATTCGTTCGTGCCCGGAATGCAAACGACCGATGGATTTTCACTGGAACTTTTGTCCCTTTGACGGGACGAAGTTGCCACCTGCGCCCCAAAATTGTCCCAAGTGCGGTGCGCCTTTGCCTAAGTTGCCAGCACCACCTAAGTTGCCCAAACTTGAGGGCGAGGAACGGAATCAACCGAAGCGATAACTTTTACGGAGGTGATTTGAGATGCGCTTGTGGCAGGGGGTAGTATTGACATTTGCCGTAGTTACTGCCTTTGCCGCATGTTGGTTAGTCCGCAATGTCTCGGCTCAGCAAAATTCTCAAACGGGCATGGTTGCTGCGGCTCAACCAATGCCTGCCCCTCAACCACCGTTTCCGGTAGGACCAGGCGGTCAACCGCCTTTCGCAGGACCAACGCCAGGACAACCGCCGGTTTTTGGCGGTCCGATGCCGCCTTTTGCTCCACCGCCGGCGGCAATTACTGCTAACTCCGACTTCGTTTATCTCGTCTGGGGCAATATGCTGCTTCAATTTGATGCCAGAACCTTGAAATTGCTCAGGCGCATCCCATTGAGGGGCGAGTTTTTAACAGAGAAGCCCCAAAAACTCGCCCCGCCCGAAAAGAGAAAGCAGGAGCAGCCGAGAGAGGAACAAACGAAAAGAGACCAGCCAAGCCAATAACGATTTGAGAGAGCGAGGCTCTCGCTGAACCCAATTGGGAGGCGAACCTTTAGGTGAGCCCAAATTTCATCCGACCTACCGACCTGCCCATCTCACAATTTGCCGACATTTTCGGCTCGGCAGGAGCCTCGCCCTCCCAAAATCTTAGCCCAGCATTGAAATGCAGGGCTACTTTGACAAGGAATGTAGGAACAGGCAAAGCCTGTCCGAAAAATTCTGCGGGCGGATTTCATCCGCCCCTACCCCTTTTGTTCTGTCAACCATCGTTTCACCAATTCGTAAAGGCGTCGCTGCCGATGAAGTGCTGCAAGGTAGAGTTCGTGGTGCTTTGGGTTGGGTTCAATGGTTTCACCTGTTTGAGCGGGTGCGTCGGAAAGGTTTCTCAAAATCCCCATTGCCTCCAATGCCATCAATGCAGCCCCGCGAGCGGATGCTTCCGGTTCAAGGCATAGGGTGATGGGTTGTCCCAAAACATCGGCAAATATTTGCCGCCACAATTGAGAGCGAACTAAAGCCCCGCCGGTGGCGACGATGCGACTAACGCTGGGAACTGCTTGCTTGACCAGATCGTGGATGAGCGCCATCCTCAAAGCGACCGCTTCCATAAAGGAGCGCAAAAGGTGCAAAGGCGTGTGGTGCAAACGAAGTCCAACCAAGGCGCTCGGCACATTTGCATCCCATTCGGGAGACCTCTCACCGAGCAGAAAAGGCAAAACTGTCAAGCCATGCTCGTCAGGTTTCATTGCCGCAAGTTGGGTTTCCCAATCATCGGGCAACCTGAGCATTTCCGTCAGCCACTGGAAAACGATGCCGCCATTGCTTTGAGCGCCGCCAATGAGGTGTCGGTTTTTGTCAGCGCGATAATGCCACAAGCCAAAAGGGGGCTTGACATTCGCATCAGTCGTCATCACTCGCATCACTGAAGTCGTCCCGACCATCAACGCTGCTGTGTCCGGCGTAACGGCGCCGCTTCCGATGTTGCTGCAAGCACCGTCGCCCAATGCGGGAAACCAAATAGCGAAAAGCAACGAGCGAGGGACAAGGGACGAGGGACGGGTGATTTGCAACGGCTCAAAGTCAACGATGGGCGAAAGTTGCTCGCGGGCAACGCCAATGGTGTTCAAAGTTTCGTCGTCCCAATCGTTAGTCTCGTGGTTGAACAGCCCCGTGCCTGATGCCATTGAAATTGAGCAAGCGGTTGTTCCGAGCAATTTCAAGTGCAAGTATTCGCCGAAACTGAGCCAACGGCAAACTTGCCCTGCGATGTCAGGGAAATTTCGCCGAAACCAAAGCAACTTCGCTGGCAAAAAGTTGGTGTGCAGGAAACAGCCTGTTCGGGCATGGTAAGCGTTTTCGTCCAAGACTTGTTTCAATTCATCCGCTTCACGGACGCATCGGCTATCAGCCCAGAGCAGAAAAGGCGTGATTGCATTTCCGTTTTTGTCAACACCCAAAATGCTGTGCCAAACGGTGCAAAGGGCGACAGCAGCGATGCGGTTGGCGTTTAAGCCGAGTTGCTCTACAACGGCGTTCATCGCTTGCACCGTTTGACCGAGCAGCCAGTCAGCATCCAAGAACGCCCCGCCATCTTGTGTCGTTTGCGGCTCGTAACTGACCTGAGCCTTCAAATTTGGCATCATTTGACCGCACTCGTCAAACACCAAAACCCTGAGCGAAGAAGTCCCGATGTCCACACTCAAAACCCAACTTCGCTCCATCTCCATCACCCTTCAAAGATTGCCATGATGGCAAGCAAAGTCATAGCAAAAGGCAAGCAGGTCGGTTATAATTTGAGCAACTCAGCGTAATTGTATAGTGAGCGCACATTTTCAAGGAGTGATTGCGATGCGAACGGCGAGACTGATTTGCTTAGCGCTGTTGGTCATTGCCACAGCGGGGGCGAATAGGATAGCGGCAATACCAGCGCTGCAACTTTACATAGAAGGCGCAACTTACGACCACCAAACTGAAACTTGGGTCATCACCGAACCTGTGTTCACCTTGTGGGTCATCGGTAATGTTGAGCAATTTGGGACGATTTATGATGTCAAGTTAGCAGCGGCGGTCAAAAGCAACGAAAACGGCACGATAAGTTTGACGCCGACAACAGCATCAGCATCGTTGGTGACTGACCCATCCACGCCGCCAACCCCAAGCCCGACAAGCAATTTCCCTTCGTCCGACGGTGCAAGACCAATTATGCATGGCGGCATCCCTTTGCCCTCTCATGGAATTTACGGTCCCGGCGTCAAGTTTTACGAATGGTCATTGGGTGACTTTACTTTGACTGATTCGCCGATCGGAGACTTCAGCAACGGCTTCCCGACCGAGTTTCCGAAGACGGGGCAAATCAACGCATACATTGTGGAAGTCTCGGGCTTTTCTTGGGTTCACTTTGACGCCTACGGTTACATCATCAAACCCAACCCCGGCGAAAAGCCTGTTTTTGCTCCCTTCTCCCACGATGTGCAATACACCCCTGAGCCCAGTTCTTTTGTTTTGCTCCTTATTGGCGGTGCAGCCTTACTTCGGATGAGGCGACGACGAACAAAGGATTAAACGAACCCGTTCACAAGTTGCCGTAGGGGAACGGAATGAAATCCGCCCGAAACGCTGTAACCAACCATAGTAGGAGCGGCGTCAACTGCGAAAAATTATGGGGAGGGGCGCCAGGCATGAGAAAAATTTTTTTGCAGTTCGGGGCTGACGCTCCTTCCTACCAGATGCCTCATGCCTCTTCCTGCGTCGGTCTGACCACTATGGTGACGCTGGTGATGATGTCGCCGTTTTTGACAGGAACAAGTTGACGACCCTTTGCTGCTCTTCCCATTCGCCTCACATTTTCCACAGAGATGCGGAAAACAATTCCGCGAGCCGTCGTGACGAGCACTTCGTCATCAGGGCGGACAACTTGGACGGCAACCAAGTTGCCTGTCTTTTTGTCAACGCCCATCAAAATCAAGCCTTTCCCGCCACGACCTTGCGGGCGGATTTCTTTGAGGGAAACCCGCTTGCCGTAGCCAAACTCGGAAACGACCAAGACCGAATCGTCGTCGGGTTCCACCAAGTCAAAAGTGACAACCCTGTCGCCTTCCTGCAGGTTAATCCCGCGAACGCCTTGGGCTTGTCGTCCCATCGGGCGAACTTCGTCTTCCTTGAACCGAATGACCATGCCCCTCGCCGTCGCCAGCAAAACTTCCTTGTTGCCGTCCGTCCACTTGACGCCGCAAAGTTCGTCGCCTTCCGCCAGTGTGATTGCTTGCACGCCTTTCGCCAGCCTTGTCGTGAACTCGCTTAACGGCGACTTTTTGACCGTCCCGTTTCGTGTCGCCATGAACAAGTAACCGCCGCCGTCAAAGTTGGCGATGGGCACGGTGGCGACGATTTGCTCGTCGGCATCCAGTTGCAAGAGTTGTCCCAAATGTGTCCCTTTCGCTTCCCTGCTTCCCGCTGGGATTTCGTAGGCACGCAACTGGTAGCAGCGTCCCTTGTTGCTGAAGAAAAGCAGGGTGTGGCGTGTTGAAGCGATGACCAAGTCAGCCAGAACATCTTGCTCCTTGCGGCTCAAGCCGATGGTGGTTTTCCCTCGTTTGCGTTCCAAGTAGGCATCCAGCGGCAACCGCTTGATGTAACCGTCACGGCTTATGGCGATAGCGATGTCTTGCTCAACGAGCAACTCTTCCATCGGCACATCGGCGTCTTCCGCCTGTGCGACAATTGCCGTCCGACGATGGTCGGCAAACTGCCGCTTGACTTCCTGCAACTCTTGCTTGATGATGAAGTCAACTTGGCGCGGGTTGCGCAAAATCGCCTGCAGTTCCTCAATCCGCTTGATGAGGGCTTCATACTCCTCGCGCAACCGTTGTTGGTCAAGGCGGGTCAACTGACCGAGTTGCATGTTCAAAATGGCGTCGGCTTGCTGCTCGCTCAACTTGAAGTGGCGCATCAATCGCTCACGGGCTTCCTCACGGCTTTCGCTGCGGCGGATGATGGCGATAACTTCGTCAAGGTTTCTGGCAACCAGCCGCAAGCCTTCAAGGATGTGGGCTCGCGCTTCGGCTTTTCGTAACTCAAACTGGGTTCGGCGGGTGACGACCTGACGGCGATGGTCAATGTAGTGTTGCAGGATGTCTTTGAGGGTCAAAACTTTCGGCTCGTTGTTGACGAGCGCCAGCAGGATGATGCCGTAGTTGACCCGCAAGTTCGTCAGTTTGTAAAGTTGCGCCAAAACGGCTCGTGGGTTGTAATCGCGTTTGACTTCAACGACGATGCGCATTCCCGTTCGGTCGGTTTCGTCATTGATGTCGGCAACGCCCTCAAGTTTGCGGTTTTGAACCAAGTTGGCGATTTGGACGATGAGTTGCTCCTTGCTGACGCGGTAGGGCAATTCGGTGATGACGATGGCGGTGCGACCGCCGGGCAAGTTTTCAATCGTCGCCCGACCTTGCAAAACAATCGTTCCTCGCCCTGTCGTGTAAGCCTCGCGAATTCCTTCCTTGCCGACGATGATGCCGCCCGTTGGGAAATCGGGACCGGGCAAAAACTTCATCAAATCGTCAATGCTGGCGTTTGGGTTGTCAATCAAGTGAAGCAGTGCGTCAACGACTTCGCCCAAGTTGTGTGGCGGAATTTCCGTCGCCATCGCCACAGCGATGCCCGTCGCCCCGTTGATGAGCAAGTTGGGAACTTTTGCCGGCAGCACAACCGGCTCCATGTGCTTTTCGTCGTAGTTGGGTCGCCAGTCAACCGTTTCCTTGTCAATGTCTTCCAGCATCGCCATCGCAATGGGAGCGAGACGGCATTCCGTGTTGTGGTTAACGAAGCCGTTGGCGACGAAGGAGTGGCAATCGCTGTCAACGCGCACCGAGTAAACTCGTTGCCAGCCGGCAGGCTCTATCGCAACGATGCGGTCAAAGAGGTAGCGCTGCTGGGCGAGGAAAGCAACTAAAAGCCAATCGTCAGCGGGAAGGGCTTGCGCCAATTTGGGCAAGGCTGCGGTGAGCCTTTCTGGTCGGTCAAAGTTGTGTTTGCTGAGCCATTCACGATGGCGAAGAGCAATTCGCCGAACATAAGCGGCGAGGAAGGGAACGAAGTCGTAGCGAGCCAGCGCTGAACCCGAAAGGGACGCCAAAACTTCTTCCAACGCCTTCTGCTTTTCTGACGAAACGAACCCAATCTGGTCGGCGAACCTTTGCAAGTTGTCCTTGCCCTGAATGCACAGTCGCCAATCCTTGCGCTTTCGGTCAAAGTAGCGGGTGCAGACGATGCCGAAGCGCAAGAGCAAGATTTGCACCTGCTTGATAAGTTGCTCGCTTTTGGAGCAAAGGGTGACGCGGTAGAGAGTGCCGCTGGAACGCTCAACCGAACCGTCACCCTCAAACAACCCTTGAAGGAAGGAAGCCACGACCGATTTGGGCGAGCGCAGGACGACAGGCGGGATGGAACGCTGAGCCGATTTGCCTTTCAAACCGAGATTGCGCAGGAAGGTGATAACCTGCTTTGAGACGATTTGCATCTGCCAGAAAGGTTGCTTCCCGAAACCGACGGGCGGACGAAGTTGTTTGTGAAGTCGGCAGGTCGGGAAGACCAAACGCCAAGTCGCTTCAAAGGCGTCGGCAAATTCGCCGGGTGTGATGGTGAGTTCAACGACATTCTCTCGCACCGTCCCTTCCGCCACCAAAGCACCCAACAAAAACGCAAATCGCTCGTCCAAATCCGATGGCAAGTGATGGCGATGAGCGCGGGAACGAGGCGAAAGTTGCGGGTGGTAGGGACAAAGGTCAACGGGCTCATTCGCCCAAAGTTGCCCGCTTCGGTCAATGACGACGAAATCACCGACTCGCAGTTGCTCAAGGGTTTTCCAGACGAAAGTCGGTCGCCCATTGTCATCGGGCACGCACACAAGGAGCGGGTGGTTGAAAGTTCCCGTGATTTCGTAGCCATGTTGGGTGCGCACCCGCAAAGTGGGATGAACGCCGCTGTCAAACCAACGGCTCGCCATGTTGACTTTGCCAGCGCAAGAGAGGACTTTGACAGCAATTTCCCTCGTGCCTTCGGAAACTTCTTTGCCGTTTTTGCCAAGTTCGGCGATAGGGACAAGCCCTTGGTCAGTGACGACCAGCGTATCGCCCGTGACGCAATAACGCATTTGCGCCGGTGGATCACCATCAATGCTGCCGAAGTTGCCTTGACCGTCAATGAGGGGATAGCGCATCGTGAAGTCTTGCGCCATGCGGACGAGGGCTTCGTAGATGGGAGCGTCACCGTGCGGGTGATACTTCTTCATGACCTCACCGACAACCGCAGCGCATTTTTCTCTCGGTCGGTCAGGGAACATGTTTTGCTCATACATGGCGTAAAGGATGCGCCGCTGAACGGGCTTGAGCCCGTCCCGCACATCGGGCAGCGCCCGCGAGACGATGACGCTCATTGCGTAACGGGTGTAGGAAGTCGCCAGTTCCCGCTCCAAAGAGATGGGCACTAATTCACGAGCAAAAGTCAACTCAGCCATGCCAAGTTGCCCCCTCACTTCAAGGGTGTATGCGCCGTCACTAAGGATGGAGCAGAAGCAATTTCCCTGTGGACGCAGAAAAGGATAAAGCGGTTGAAAAGAAAAGTCAAGAGCGAGTTGGCTTTGCGAGCGGGGACAGGCAAAGTCCGCCAGATGCTAAAATTGTCACAGGTTCTGACCTTGCAAATTTGCGGCGAGCCAAAAGCACTTCCGATGGAAGGAGTGGAAGCCATGAAGGTCAAGGTTCGCATACTCAGGTTTGACCCAGAAAAGGACAGCAAGCCGTATTGGCAGCAGTTTGAAGTTGAGGCTGAGCCGACCGACCGGGTGCTGGATGTCCTGCACTACATCCGCGACGACTTTGACGGGACATTGGCTTTTCGCCGTTCCTGCGGGCACGGAATCTGCGGCTCGGATGCGATGGTGATCAACGGCAAAAACAGGCTGGCTTGCAAGACTTTAGTGAAGGAACTGAAGCAGCCCATCACAATTGAGCCCCTGCGAGGCTTTCGCGTCATCAAAGACCTTGTTGTTGACATGGAGCCTTTCTTTGCCAAGTATCGCGCCGTCATGCCTTACTTGATTAACGATGAACCGCCACCTCAAACTGAGCGATTGCAAACGCCAGAGGAGCGCGAGCGATTTGATGACACGACCAAATGCATCTTGTGTGCTTGTTGCACGACGAGTTGTCCCGTTTTTTGGGCAAACAGCGATTACCTTGGACCTGCAGCACTCGTAGCGGCTCACAGGTTCGTCTTTGACAGCCGCGACCGCGCCGCTCACCAGAGGCTTCAAATTCTGGCTCAATATGGAGGCGTCTTCACTTGCCGAACGATTTTCAACTGCACCGACGCTTGCCCTCGCGGCATCAATGTCACGAAAGCGATTTTGGAACTCAGGCAAGCAATTCTGACTGGAGAAGTCCCTCAACCAGTTAAGCCTTCGTTGACTGGGAAACGGTAGAAGGAAGGGGTAGGGTAAAGTGGCGGAAAAAACGCTTCTGGAAGAGCAACTGGAAAATTTGCGGCGAAGGTTGAGCGAGGCAGGTGTGAAAATCTTGTCGGGAAACTGGGGAGGCAAAGGCGGTATCGCCCGCTACAAAGGACAATGGCTTGTCGTCATGGATAGGCACTTGCCGCCAAACCTGAAACTTCGCCTGCTCCAAACGATGTGCCAATACTTGACCGTTAGTGAGGAACGGGGAAGTCAAGCGGGAGGGGATTAAGTGTGGAAGAGCGCCGACCGGTGATTCCGATTAGCCGTTGGAGATGGGGTGTGGGGTTCGTCGTGTTGATGACGATGGTTCTCTGTGGACGGTTGTGGTGGCTGCAAGTTTATCAAGGGGAGCACTTGGGCGAAAGGGCTCGTAGCAGATACTTGCGGGCAATTGTGACAAGAGCGCCGAGGGGCGAAATTCTTGACAGAAACGGGAAAGTCCTCGCAACCAACGAACCTTCCTTTAACATCGCCCTGTTCCCCGCTGAGTTCTCAACTGACAGTGCCGACCCAAAAGCGATTTGCCGAATCATTGGCATTCCCCGTGAAACTCTTGATAACGCTGTTGCAAAAATTCGCGCCAACAAAGTTCCTCTGTTTGAGCCTATTCGCTTGCTTGTGGGCGCTGATTTTGCAACTGTCACGAGGGTTTTTGAACGGAGTTGGGAACTGCCTGGCATAATCGTTTTGGAAGAGCCTTTGCGTCGCTACCCAAATGGCAAGTTGGCTGCCCATGTCATCGGTCATGTCGGTGCGGTCACAGAAGAGGAGTTGAAAAGCCGAAAGGACTTGGAACTTTTTGACTGGACGGGGAAGATGGGGATTGAGAGGTTCTACGACCGAGAACTTCAGGGCGAGCATGGTCGCGAGATTGTTGAAGTTGATGCGAGGGGCGCTCCCATAAGGAGGCTCCGCCGCGAGCCGGCGCAACCTGGGCACACTTTGGTGACAACCCTTGACTTGAATCTCCAAGCAGTTGCGGAAGCGTCATTGCGGGGCAAGCGCGGCGCAGTTGTCGCTTTAGACCCTAAAACGGGAGAAGTTTTGGTCATGGCTTCCTCGCCCACTTTTGACCCCAACTGGTTCAGCAAAGGCATTAAACCCGAACTATGGCGTTGGCTCGTCTCCAACAACGCTCACCCAATGCAAAATCGGGCAATCTCAACGGCTCATCCGCCCGGCTCAACTTTCAAAGTCGTGACCGCAGTGGCTGCTTTGTTTTACGGCAAAGCGTCCCCTAAAACCCGCATAAACTGCGGAGGGGGTCGCACTGTCGGTCGTCGGTTTTTCCGATGCTGGAGACGGCACGGAACCGTTGACTTGATAAAGGCAATTGGTCAGTCTTGCGATACCTACTTCTACACCATCGGGCTTGCTGTCGGTCCAGAGAGGCTGGCTCGCATCTCTTCTTTGATGGGACTTGGCTCAAAAACCGGAATTGATTTGCCGGGAGAAATCAAAGGTGTCCTGCCGACGCCAAAGTGGAAGCGAGAGCGATACAAGGAACGATGGTATGGCGGCGACACTGCAAACATGTCCATCGGTCAGGGTTACCTTTCCACCACGCCGCTGCAAATGGCGCTTGTAGCATGCGCCGTTGCCAACAATGGCGTCGTTTACCGACCCCACATCGTCAAGGAAGTGCGCGACAGTAGCGGGCGAATTTTGAAAAGGGTGCGCCCCGAAGTCCTTCACCGCATTGATGCCCCAATTTCCGTTTGGAACGCTGTCAAGCAGGGAATGTTGGCTGCTGTCTATGGAGCAGGCGGGACTGCCCGATTGCTTGCCGATTTGCCCATAAAAGTCGCTGGCAAAACAGGTTCATCCCAGCACCGCAAAGGGGCAAAGACCCATGCTTGGTTCATAGCCTTTGCCCCTGCTGACAACCCCCAAATCGCCCTTTGCGTCATGGCTGAAGAAGCAGGTCACGGAGGCGAAGTCGCCGTGCCAATTGCAAAGCAACTTTTGCAAGCCTTTGCGGAGGGGTTGAAAAATCGCTGAGTCCGTCATAACTTTTTGAGTGCAAGCGTTCCATTCCAATGCGACAAGGAGGCAATCCGTCATGCCCAGAAAGCGCCGCTTGCCAAACCGAATTTGGACGGACAAAGAGTGGCGACAAGCAGTTGAACGCTCAATCGCTCTGATTCGCGAGGCTCAAGAGAAGGCGAAAACGATGTCGCATGAGGAGTTCGTAAAGTGGTGGGACGAGAATGTGGCTGTAAAAGGTGGCGGTGCGTATGAAGCACTGATGCAGATAAGGGAGGCTATGCGTGGATGGAACAGTGCGTCGGTAAAGCAAAAGCAACTAAAGGGGAAAAAACCCAAATTTGTCCTGAATGCTTCTGTGTCGTTGCTTTGGTTTTTGACCGATGAACCTTTTGATTTGCGCATCAGAGCACTTTGGCTCCGTGACGACATCATCTCTGGGCGAGTCATCATCCATGTCCCTGACATC
>ERZ1669248.454-NODE-454-length-20131-cov-7.604453_pt1 | contig 20131 bp, 24 predicted proteins | sample MGYA00579296_ERZ1669248 | MGnify/ENA primary metagenome ERZ1669248 (study PRJEB41166, sample SAMN08046057) | hot springs metagenome | biome: hot spring; feature: neutral hot spring; material: thermophilic sediment; isolation source: thermophilic sediment from...
GGCGGTCGAGCATCTATAGTGGCTAAAAAGATTGTAAATTTTTATCTAAGTCATCAGTCCAACTTAAGCATCATGTACTTATTCGCGGCGGCCGCCTTATTCAAGGCATTAGCCCTAGTGAAGTACGTCATTAATTAACGGCTTAGCCCAGCCACCGAGCTTAATCCAGATCAGCGAGCCCAAACCGCTCACCACGTTGCTTAAGCCCATAGCTACCCAGATGCCGTAGGAGCCTAAGCCAGCTAAGTACGCTAGAATGTACCCCAGCCCTATCCTAATAACCCATAATCTAATGATGCCTAGTATCGTTGGAACTAATGTACGTCCAGACCCCCTACCAACGGACATGCCGACGAAGAATACTGCGAAGAAAGGTAACGTGAATACGAATACCTCAAGGAAGTTTAAGGCCTCAACATATATTAGGGGGTCCGACGTAAATAAGGCTACGAGTTTGTGCCTAAGTAAGTAGACTGACATGGCGCCAGCTGTGGATAGGCCTCCAACGGTTAATGCGGACTTGATAGCTACTTCCCTAGATCTACTGATGTTGCCTGCGCCTAGGTTCTGCCCAACCATTATCGCCGTTGGTGTTGTAAGGCCCCAAACAACTGCATCAGCTATATCCATTACTATGAAGCCTATGGCGAATGCCGTGGCGACGACCGCGCCGAACGAATTAACTAATGAATTCTGAAGCATGAATGCAAGGCTATTCGATACGTGGAAGACGAATACGGGAGTGCCAACCCTTAAGTTCCCGTAAATCCAATCCCTACTTAAGTCCTTGGTTAGAGCGACCCTTAGCTCAGGGAAATTGCGTCTGAACAAATACGCTAAAGCCGTGAGGCCTATTAACCTAGCAATTACTGTGGCTATAGCTGCGCCTGCAGCCCCTAACCTCGGGAACCCATAGAGGCCTAAGATGATGAGTGGATCTAACACTATGTTAGTTAGGGCTGAGATCCCATTAACTACAGCAGGGGTCCTAGTATCACCTATTGATTGAAGTATCGTTGAGTAGGCCATCACGGCGCCAGAGATTATTAGATCTAGCGTTATTATCCCTGAGTAGGCCATTACGTCCTCGAAGATCTCCGGAGGAGGCCTCACTACGTATGTTAGTATAGGCTGCCTCAACGCGTAGAGAGCTACGCCTGACGCCATACTCATTAACACGGAGGCAGTGAGGAACTTAGACGCTACCTTACTCGCCTCCCCATACATCCTAGCGCCTACGTACTGGGATATGAACGCCATGTTGGCAGTTAATAACGCCATAACCAATGCGTTGAAGAACGTGATTAAGGGCCATACCTGCCTAGGTACTGCCATGGCTACGTCGCTGTACTTACTTAGCCAGAACGCGTCAGCTATATTGTAGGATACGTTAGCCAGCTGCACCAACATTAGGGGGAGGCCGAGCTTGATTAAGGTGCTTACTATAGGCCCGCCGACCACGTAGTCCCTATACCCCTCAATGACGCTGTCCACAGCAGACACCTTAACGTATATAAACATATTGTTGCGTATTTAAGGTCTATCAATCCGTTCGTGGGAGATCAACTTGATGAGCTCCATGAAGTTCGTGGGAGTTGATGGAAGTCCATCAGCTGATTTAGTTTTAATACCCACTTAAGTGGGACTACATCGCATTAAACCTCGCTAGGGTTTGATGGTGAAGTTAAGTACCACTTAACTACACCCCAGTAAAGTTAACTCAACTTGATGGAGGTCCATCAACTCCATCAGGCCGGAGAGTTTTAATCACCGATCATCCCGTCTTGAAGTCATCATCAAGTAATTAAGTCTTAGATTAGATAAAAGCGTTAGGCTAGATCTCCATTAAGGTTATTAATTAGGACTATGACCCTATTCAAGTATTACCGTCATTACGTTAGGCAATGGCTCCAGCGGGCTAATATTTAGGTAAAATTAGCTAGAGCTGATGTAGTTAGAATCCCTAATTAGATACACCGACCTATGTACTGATGTATTAATTATACTATAGATAGCTTAATCTCAAGAAGCGTTGCCGTAGCTCACCTCACGAAGTTAGGGGATTACTGACCTCCTCCCCGCCCTGGAGGGCGAGGCTTTCGGTTGTAAACTATATGGTGGTGTAGACGTCAATGTAGATAGAGTCAACCTCGCCATAGTCGATGAGGCGGGCGAGCTGAGAGACGTCAAGACGTTTTGGTTTGAGGAGGCATCTAGAAAGTGATGCCCAAGGCGCAGGACTAGGAGCATTATAGGCATGGCAGTGCATGAAATGCTCAAGTACGCCTATCATCACGGGGTCAAGGTGCTGTTCCTCGAGAACCCTGAGGTTCTCGGGCGACTCAGGTTGCTGCGGATCAGGAGCGGCGAGAGGGGGAGCGAGAACTACAACTGGAGGGTGAGCGTCTTCAGGAGCTCCGTCATAGAGATGATAGCCATGAAGGCGCCGCTCTACGGGATAGAGGTTGCTATGTGAATCCGAGGGGGACTACGGTCGGAAGAGCACGGCGAGGCCATGAGGAGGCTTAGGTTGGATGAGCACGCAGCCTCGGCATACCTCATAGCACTGGGAGGACTTGCAAAGCAAAGTAAATGAGCCCAATGACCATGAAATGTGTTACAGCCCAAGCATAATTAAGGTGGTTAAGGAGAAGGGGGATAATGCGAGGGATGATATAGTGGTACTGGCTGACATAGCTGAAAAAGCGTTAAGGGAAATTTGAGACCTCATAGCATGCTTACTTGAGGATAGGGTAGGTATGGATAAGGCTCTTGAGGTAGCTAAGAAGTTAACTGAGGGTACCTACACACATGATTACCCAATAACAGTTGAGGCGGCTAGAAGTCTAGGGCTTAACGTTAGTACTGAGGTCCCCTTAGGTATATGAATTGATGGAACTATATCCTCAGGCAGTGCAGCAGAGACCTGGGGTTGAATATATACCTAGGCCCTACATACCGTACTACCAGAGGAGGGCTCAGGAAGTCGGTTGATCCTTAAAAACCAATTCAAGCATTTTCAAACTACTTATTAGTTGTTCTCATCCTACTTAATGTGAACGGAATTGCCGCGGCCATTATAGCTGCCTGAACCCTAAAGGCGCTACCTACAGCTGCCACTAATGAGTTTAGATCGATTGATGATAGCGACTCACCCCCAACTAATACTAAACGCGTCGCTACGCTATAGGGGAGGTGAATGGTTAATATAAGGATGGCTATATTTAAGCTAACTATGAAGCCGATGTTAAAGGCTATAGTTCTTAGTGATGAGGCTACGCCCCTCCTATGGGCTGGTACTGCAGCCATTATGGAACTAGTATTAGGTGATACGAAGAGGCCTGTACCGACACCAAGTAATGCCTCAGCAACTAATAATGCCTTAACATCATTTAGAACGCCCATGTTGGACATCATGTAGAGAGCTGCAGCCGAGGAAGCTAAGCCTACTGAAGCTACGGGGGAGAAGCCTATTAAATCCGATATCCTGCCGCCAACTACACCGAAGACTAGGAAGAATAGCTCAAATGGCATTAGGAGAAGCCCTGTTTGGGTTGGTGTATAGAACGCTACGCACTGCATATATATTGCTAGTAAAGTTAATGATGCTCCGAAGCCTATAGCGTAGAGCAATTGAGCAATGATTCCCCCAGTAAACATCCAGTTCTTAAATATACTTAAGTCTAAGGCTGGATGCTCGACCCTTAACTCCCATAGAATGAAGGTCATAAGTAATGCCGCAAATAGCATGAGCGCATACGTAGCTGCCGTAGCCATACCGTAGTTGAGGTAGGTAAGGCCCATTAAGACCGTAATCATAGATAAAGTAAATAATGTGAAACCTAGATAGTCTATGTAAACCTCCTCAGTAGGCTTGTACGACTCAACCAACCTACGTGAACTCCATATAAGTGAGGCTAATGCCATAGGTACTTGAATAAGAAATATCCACCTCCAGTCAAGCAAGTCTATTATAACTCCACTCAAGGTCAGCCCGAGTAATGCACCACCCCTCCATGCAACTTGATTCACACCTAGAACCGTCGCCAACTTATTACTGGGTACGTTGTCCGTTAGTATCGTAATACTTAAGTTCATTAGAAATGCTGCCCCAACTCCTTGAGTAAATCTAAATATAGTCAAGAAGATGGGGTTAGTGCTTAAACCCGATAGAAAGACCCCTAAGGCAAATATTGCTATACCCATGTTAAAGAGCTTGACCCGTCCGAAGAGATCTGCTAATCTGCCTATGATCAATTGAGTTATAGTGGATCCAAGCATATACCCCTGAATGATCCATATAACCTGCACTATATCAGCATCTAAATCACCAGCTATGACTGGCAAACCCACGACAGCCAACCTAGCATTAAATCCGGCAAGAAATGCACCTAATGTCGTTATCGATAATACCTCTAAAACCCTAGACCTTAAATGACTATCTTCGCTTGATTCATAGCCCATCTCATCAACACCTCACGCTACATTTACGGTATGTACAGTTAATGTAGAATATTGCTACCATTAAAAATTTGATCTAAATGGCAGCCGCCTTAATGAGTTCATCTACCTACTGAAATGCCATGAAATTAGTGAGTACCTAATTCCGTAAAGTTCCCTAGCTAATTCTAATTCATCGTCCTTAAGGCCTTCATCAACAGATGATGGGTTGAACTTCCTAATCACCGCCTCAACGATCTTATCTGAAACGAATTCGGCATTAACGTGGGCCTTAAGTTCATTGCTTAATGTAGTTACATCCCTCTTTAACCTCCTTAAAGACGAGGTCAGCTTAGTTAGATCGCTACTTATCAGTAGCGTTGAATGGCATTGAAGTGAGTGTTTAGTTAGTGAGCCAGCCATGCCAGATACCTTAAATCCATTTATAAGGATTTCATTAGGTCTTTGGAACTCTGCATCAAGTCCTAACTCATTAATTACCTCAATTATGACCTCGCCAAGCGATTCATAGCATTCACATAAATCTAAACCATACTTCCTTGGAAACACCAAGGTTATGTTTAGATTTCCCTCATCATGATATACCGCCCCGCCACCGCTATGCCTCCTAGCAACGTAGATGTCGTTAGCAATACAGTAACCTATGTTTACCTCCCTTAACACCTCATCAAATCTACCTAAAATAACTGATGGTTTATTAATCCATAACCTAACTATAGGTGTATTTACCTCTACATTATTTAACGCTTCTTCCACAGCTAAATTCATGTATGGATTTAATGGAGTTGAATCCTTAATAATCCTTAAGCTCATGACTTAGTGACCTGAATTAATGCCTCACGAAGTACTTCACCAACTGTAGGATGTGCTAGAAAGGTTGCGAGGACTGCGTCTGAAGTGCTCTCCAACCCAAGCAGTATTGCGGCTTCGTTGATTAACTCGGAGATCCCTACACCAGCTCCATGTATCCCTAGGATCCCCCCGTACTTGGCGTCAACCACTATCTTGATAATTCCTTCGCTTCCAGAGGCCTTAGCTAAGGCGTTTGAAGTTAGCGACTGCCTTGCAACTGCTACCTCATAACCTAATTCCTTGGCCTCGGCCTCGGTAAGACCCGCTGAGAAGGCGTCCGGATACGCATACAAGTACTTAGGAACTGCCTTATAGTTAATCCTTAAGTTACCACCGCTAGCGTTAAGCCCTGCTATAATGCCTTGAACTATGGCCACGTGAGCATATGGTAGGTTTCCAGTTATATCACCAGCAGCGTATATATTAGGGGTGGATGTCCGCAGGTATTCATCGACCGCCACGTAACCCCCCTTCAATCTAACGCTAACTCCGCCGAAGACTTCATTCCTCGGCACATACGTGGATGCGTCTATGACTTCATCAGATGATATCCTTAACTCGCCCTCGGGATTAATTAAATGCGTCTCCTTGATATCGCCCTTGTTAATTATGTTAACTACCTTAGCGTTGGTGAATATCCTAACGCCTCTTTCAAGCAAAGCTAATGTTACATAATCAACTATCTCCTTATCGAACCCGCTTAATAACTCGCCATCCTCAACCAATATCACCTCAGACCCAAGCAAGCTGAAGGCGCTCGCAATACCTAAACCGAACGCATTACCCCCTATAACCACCACCGTACTTGGTACTTCATCGATGTCTGTAAATTCCGTTGGAGGCATCGCTCCATTAATACCTCCCCATCTAAGCCCGGTGGCAACGACAGCCCTCTTAAACTTAATTACCTCGGAACCTACTCGAGCCGAGTTACCGCTCTCTAATAAAGCTCTTCCATTAATAACTTCAACACCTAGGTTCTCGAGGACGCCCCTCATACTACCGGATAGAGGATCTACTACTTTGGATTTAATTGATTTAAACATGTTAACAGCGTCTATGGTGAGATCCTTAAGACTGACCCCATAGCCTTCATCAGCTAGCTTCTTAACTAACCTTAAGGCTGAGATGTAGTTAAGAAAAACAGCTAATGGGACGCACCCCCTATTTAAGCACGTGCCTCCTAACGGCCCTTCCTCAGCTAATATAGTCTTTAATCCCTTGATAGCCCCTACTAAGCCAGCCCAGAACCCAGCTGGACCGCCACCGATAACTAGTAAATCGCATTCCTTAGCTGACACGGAGTACCTCCCTTAACGCAGTTTCATTACCTAATAACTTAATCAAGCCATCAAGGAATTGAGCTGCCGTGTGACCATCAATCACTCTATGATCAAATGTCAAGCTGAAGGTGCATAGAGGTCTTACATCGACTCTACCGTCCACTACTGCTGGCTTACTAATTATCCTCCCAACGCCTAATATAGCTACCTGTGGAGGGTTAATTATCGGGGTAAATCCATCAACCCCATACATACCTAGGTTGGTGATCGTGAACGTCCCGCCGCTGACGTCGTCTAGAGATAGAGTACCCTCCCTAGCCTTACGTGCTAGTTCGTTACATTCTATGACGATATCCTTTAGGCTCTTCTTATCCGCATTCTTAATCACTGGCACCACTAATCCATGATCAACCGCTACAGCAAAACCTACGTTTATTTCATCAATGACCTTAATTTCATTGTCCTCAAGAGTTGAGTTAATTAATGGGTGTTCCTTAAGTACTTCAGCAACAGCCTTAATTAACATGGGGGTGTAAGTAAGCCTTATACCAACCTCCTTCTCAATAACGGGCTGTAGCTCCTCCCTTAACTTAATTAGCTTACTTACGTCCTCCTCCCTCATAATAGTTACTTGGGCCATGGTCCTTAAGCTTTCGCTCATTCTCTCGGCTATGGTTGCCCTTAGCGGAGTTAGTGGTATGGATTTCTTAACCCTTAAGCCTAGCTTAGTGCGTGCTTTAATTCCCTCAATATATTTAAGGACATCATCCTCAGTTATCAATCCTCCTGGTCCCGAACCCGCAACTTGACTTAAATCTATGCCTTCTTTCTCAGCTAATGCCCTAGCCCTTGGGGTCGCTCTAACCCTGGCCGGGGCTGCTGGCCTCGCAACCACCCTTTCAGGGGGCGCTGGAGCAACCTGTGTGGGAACTACCTCAGGGGCTGCAGTAATTGATGGAATCTGCTCTCCCATCTCACCTATATACGCTATTAAGTTACCTACGGGTACTGTCGATCCAGCCTGAGCAACTATCTTTATTAAATAGCCTGATGCTGGCGCCTCAATAGTTGAAGTTATCTTCTCCGTCTCAATGATCAATAACGGCTCACCCTTCCTTACCGCATCGCCCTCACTCTTTAACCACTTCTTAATAGTACCCTTAGTCATCGTTAATCCTAACTTAGGCATCCTCACCTCAGTAACCATTTGAACTGCCCTCCCTAAGGGCTAATTCATCCCAATATACGTGATGTTCTGAACTAATGCTCCGTAATACCTTACCTACATTAATTAACAATGGGCCGTTCCTCGTCAACTTAACTTCAACGGAATTATCCTTGGAGACCTCCAATTCACGTTCACCATCTAATGCTATGGTGTAAGCACCACGCGGTAATTCCACACCCTCACCTACGTTTAATTTCTTAATGTACTTAACGCCGATCGATTTAATAACCCCAGGCATCACAATAGCTTTCACCATACGACCCCCACCACCTAATTCCATAAAGTAGCCCTCATCGCTCTCGAAGCTAACCGGTTTTATGAATCCTAGGATTGAGGCTAGACCTATATCAGTGGGCTCGCCCTTAGAGAATATCGCGTACCTTATTGATTCTATGTCAAATAACGCCCTAGCCCCTACGTACGGCGTTACGGTAACTGCGACATCTATTACTGCAACATCGGCTAGCTTATCATCTACTTTAACCTCTAATGACTTAGCCTTACTGATGCACTCTCGGCTTATCTTATTACATGCTACTAAACCAGCGGCATAGCCAGCTAATGTCGCATCATAGTATGCCCCAGTAACATTATTAGTTCCAGCGGCAACGCATACTAGCGGTATGTTACTTCCGCAGGCCTTAAATACTGCCCTTAAGGTCCCATCACCGCCGATTACAACTATAGCTTTAACACCCATGTCAGCCATCTTCTTAGCTGCCGTTAATGTGTCTAAGACCGTTCCAGTCCCCTTAGTCTCTACCAAACTTAACTTAGCTGATGTTGATCCATGCATCATGGTGTATACGTCCTCCCCTAACCCGTAGTTATCATGCATTATGTAGATCTCGCCAACACCAGCTGCATCCAGACCTGCTACGACCCGTTTACCCAACTCGACCTTAGTGAAGTTACTTACGTAGCTAGCTAAGGATAATAACCTCCTAATGTCTTTACCTGCATCCGGGTTTATTATTAAACCAACTCCAACAACCATGGCATGGTCACCTAAACAAATGATATCAAAAATAAATCGATTTTACTTATAATTAACCCTTCTTAACGACCTCTTTAATAGCTTTAATTATCTTCTTGGCGTTAGGAAGTACCTCCCTCTCCAGCGGCGGGCTAAATGGTATAGGCACATTAGGGGTTGTAACCCTCTTTATAGGTGCATCTAAGTATCCGAAGCACTCATCAGCTACTAGCGCAGCTACCCATGACGCAAAACCAGCCCTATCATAGTCTTCATCTACGATTACTAACCTACCTGTCTTCTTAACAGACTTGAATATGGTTTCCTTATCGAAAGGCACTAAGGTCCTCGGGTCTATAACTTCAACGCTAATTCCCTCCTTCCTCAACTCATCAGCTGCCTTAAGTGCCTCATGAACCATATACGCAACAGCAACCACCGTTACATCGCTCCCCTCGGCTTTAACATCAGCTACTCCGAAGGGTATGGTGTACGGTTCTTTAGGTACCGGTCCCTTAATCCCGTAAAGTAACTTATGCTCAAAGAACATCTTAGGATTGTCATCCCTAATAGCACTTATAAGTAATCCCTTAGCATCATACGGCGTTGACGGCACTACGACCTTAAGACCTGGAACGTGCATGAAGATTGAGTACAAGACCTGCGAATGTTGAGCTGCTGCAGATACCCCACCACCTATCGTAGTTCTAATAGTTAGCGGTATCTTAATCTTACCTCCAAACATGTAACGCATTTTGGCTGCTTGATTATATATTTGATCCATACATACTCCAAAGAAGTCGACGAACATTAGCTCAACTACCGGCCTTAGACCTACAGCGGCAGCACCTACCCCAGCCCCTATGAATCCAGCTTCAGATATAGGCGTATCTATAACCCTATTCGGGCCAAACTTCTCAAGTAATCCCTTGGTTACGCCGAATATACCTCCATACACCCCTACGTCCTCGCCCATGACTATTACTGACGGATCCCTCTCCATCTCCTGCATTAACGCCTCATTCAATGCCTCTACGAATGTTAATTCCCTTACCTCGCTCATTATCCCACCTCAGTAGTAAGGATCTGTGAATACATCTGTATACGCCTCACTAGGCTCTGGAAACGGGCTTTCCTCAGCGAATTTAACGGCTTCCTCAACCTCGCTTACAGCCTTAGTCCTAATCTGATTCAATAATTCCTCAGTAGCTACTCCCATCCTCATTAATTTATCCTTGAATATTAATATTGGATCCCTCTTCCTCCACTCCTCTATCTCCTCCCTACTCCTATACACCATTGGATCTCCCTCAAAGTGTCCATAATATCTATACGTCTTGCAGTCAAGGAGTGACGGGCCTTCGCCCCTCCTAGCCCTCTCAACAGCCGCTTTGGCTGCCTCATAAACAGCTAATACGTCCTGGCCATCAACCGTAATGCTCGGTATCCCAAAGCCGATTGCCCTCTCAGCTACGGATTTAGCGGTCGATACTCTAGGTTGAAGAGCGGATGGAGTTAAACTCCTTAGTGATATAGCGTATTGATTATCCTCAACAACAAATATTACTGGCAACTTCCACACTGCAGCTAAATTAAGTGACTCAAGTACTGCGCCTTGATTCTGCGCACCATCACCGGCAAAGCAGACAACTACATTATCCGTGCCCTTATACTTTAAGGCAAGTGCTGCACCTATGGCTAGAGGGCCCCCAGCACCTACTATGCCGTTAGCTCCTAACATGCCTTTCTCGAAGTCAGCTATATGCATGGATCCACCCTTACCCTTACATGTGCCTGTCCTTCTTCCAAACAACTCAGCCATCATACCCCTAACGTCGACTCCCATAGCTATACAATGCCCGTGTCCACGATGCGTACTCGTTATGAAGTCGCCTCTCTTAAGATTCGCTATAACGCCTACTGCTACTGCCTCTTCACCAGCATATAGGTGGACGAATCCAGGTATTTTGCCCTGAGCGAAGAGCTCATGAACACGATCCTCAAACGCTCTAATAAGGCACATTGTATAATACATGTTAATCATTTTATCGTGAGTTAACATACTAAACCACGATATATTATCTGCATAATTATTAATAAATTTCAATGTATTTTTACATCTTAAAAAAATATAAAGAGTAGTTATAAGTTAATTGATGGATGATGCCGAATTAAGGGTCTATCAATTCGTCAACATCAATAATAAAGTTGTTAGTTGGATATAGTTAGTAAAGTTTATAAATTTCTCCATTTAATCCTCTCTTTGGAGGAACCTTAATGAGCAAGAAGGAGGAGAAGAAGGAAGCCAAGAAGGAGGAGAAGAAGGCAGAAAAGAAGAAGTAGTCTGAATGTGCTTCAACGTAAACCGCTGATTTAGTGACAATCAAAAGCTAAATTAACTTTTTTCCTCATCACAATAACTAAAAAATTCTGCGAATTAATCTGAAATGGTATTTCAATAATGACTTGTAGCATTCAAGGTAAGTTAGGTCGCTTAGATGTGGGTGACGAGCATCCAGTGAGGATTATGGCTGTGGTTAATGTTTCACCTGAATCTTTCTATAAGGGTTCGGTAGTTACAGGGGTAAACGACCTGAAGAACTACGTAAGGAGGGTAATTGATGAGGGCTGTGATGTAATAGATGTGGGGGGTAGATCGACAGCGCCCTACTTAAGCACCGAAATACCTATCAGCGAGGAGGTAGATAGAGTTTCTAGGGCTATTAAAATCATCAAGGACTTAACCGATATTCCTATCTCTGTAGACACCTTTAGAGCTGAAGTCGCTGAGGAGGCATTAAAGTTAGGGGCTGAGATAGTCAATGATGTCACTGGACTTAAAGGCGATTCGAAAATGATCGCCGTAATTAAGGACTACCAACCATCGTTAATAATCTGCGCAAGGGAGTTAAGGCCTCAACCTAGTAATGATCCTCTCGCTAGGGTTTTAAATGCCCTTAGAGAAAGCCTAGATATGTTGTTAAAAGCGGATTATGACTTGAGGAAAGTAGTTATAGACCCGTGTATTGGTTTCTTTAGGTATCAGAATATTCCATGGTATATTTGGGATTTGAAGATAATAGCTAGGCTTAATGAGCTGAGAAGCTTAGGTAGACCCATAGCCATAGGGATCTCGAGGAAGTCCTTTATAGGGGTCACAACTGGCCGTGAAAGACCTGAGGATAGGTTGTACGGCAGCCTTGCATATACAGTGATAGCTTTACTTCACGGAGTACATGTGATTAGAACGCATGATGTACTACCTACCAAGGATGTGGTTAATGCGATAACCAGTTTTAGGAATTACCGCATTAATCTAAGGCTTCAATGCGTGGAGGACTCGTTACTAATGGAGGATGTCAGGTGATGTTGAAGGACATCCTACTAACTCGAACTAGATGAAAAAAGTTTATTATATATCGCCTTACTTCCTCGTAGGGGTATGGTGAGTGTTTAGATTATGGAAAGTGAAGGACTTTGTTAGAATACCTCCTGATAGATTTGGAGAGCCCCTGGAGGTCGTTGCTAGAGAGGAATTAAAGAAGAGGTATGAAGGTAAGGTGGATAGCACCTTAGGTCTAATTATAGCCGTCCTAGATATAGATGTTAATCCTGAGGGTATATTAATACAGGGCGATGGGGCTACGTACCATGATGTACTAGTGGATCTACTAACTTACTATCCAATATTGAACGAAGTTACCTTAGGGGAGGTGGTAGATGTTAAGAAGATAGGTATGTATGTAAATATAGGCCCTTTAGATGCCTTTGTGCATATATCTCAAATAACCGACGATAAGATGGTTTACGATGAATTACGTGATCTCTTAGTTGGCGAGGAAACAAAGAAGGTATTTAAGAGGGGAGATGTAGTCAGAGGTAGGATAGTGAGCGTCAGCATGAATCCGCCAACATCCATTAAAGTATCTATGACGTTAAGGCAACCGTACTTAGGTAAGGTTGAGGCGATGTAGTATATGTCGGCTAGGAGTAAGAAGCCATTTAAGGCGTGCACCAAATGTAAACTTCTCGTACTGCCTGAGGAGGAAAGATGTCCTAATTGTGGTTCCACAACATTTACTGAGGAATGGAATGGCATTGCAATCATATTGGATCCAGATAGGTCGGAGGTAGCTAAGATATTAGGGATAACTAAGCCAGGTAAGTATGCGATAAAGATTGAAAGCTAAAAATTTAACTTAGTTGGTGTAAAAGGTAGGGAAGGTGTATGGCATATGGCTGTGAAGCCTGAGAGCAGGAAACTAATTAAGCTAAGCGGAAATGTATACGTTGAAGTCGTTAAGGAGAGATATAATAGCCTCGTTAAGAGGGTTGAATTAACATGTATTATTAATCATATAGGTGTTGGTACTCCGTCCAGGCGTGAAATACGTGAGCTCCTTTCAAGGGAGTATGGTAAGCCTATAGAGAACATTTATATAAGGGAGATAAAGACCGAGTGGGGCATGGGTAGATCCTTAGTGAGAGCAAATATCTACGATAGCGCTGAAAGGGCCTCCATATTTGAGCCTGAGTATATAATTAGGAGGGATAGCACGTAGGTGTCAGTAATGGCCGAAATACATAAGCTATATGAGTATGACTATAGGTCCGGGAAGATATTACTTAAGAATAAGAAGTGCCCTAGATGCGGTTCAATAATGGCGCTTCATAAGGAGCCGATCGCTCGATGGCATTGTGGTAAATGTAATTATGTTGAATTTATTACGCAGAAGCGTTAGTAGCTATGATAGCGTTAGGTATTGAGTCGACGGCACATACCTTTGGGGTAGGTATTGTAGAGGATAAACCCCCCTATATAAGGGCAGATGAAAGAGTGAGTTACGTACCATCTAAGGGAGGAATACACCCTAAGGAGGCAGCTACATTCTTCCTGAACAACTCATTAAGGGTCTTAAATAATGCATTAAGTGAGGCGAATTTAAGTATCAAGGACGTGGACTGCATAGCTGTTGCTCTAGGCCCTGGGTTAGGACCCTGTCTAAGGGTGGGTGCGACCTTAGCTAGGGCTTTAGCGACTTACTTCAACAAGCCGTTAGTTCCAGTCAATCATGCTGTAGCACATGTTGAGATAGGTAAGTTATTAACTGGATTAAAGGATCCATTGATTGTTTATTTATCTGGCGGTAATACTATGATACTAGCTTTCTCTGATGGCAGGTATAGGGTCTTCGGGGAAACTTTAGACATAGCGTTAGGGAATTTCATGGACGCGTTCGTTAGGGAACTAGGTTTAGCACCCCCCTACATAGTTGATGGAAAGCATAAGCTTGACTATTGCGCAGATGAAGGAAGCGAATTCCTCGAATTACCTTATATAGTTAAGGGGCAAGACGTCTCATTCTCAGGGTTATTTACGGCAGCCATTAAGGCCTTTAGGAGCGGGAAGTATAGATTGCAGGATATATGTTACTCCGTTAGGGAGATAGCATATAGCTCTATAGTAGAGGTCAGCGAACGTGGGTTGATACATACCAAGAAGTTAGAATTACTGGTAGTTGGTGGCGTGGCCGCTAGTAAGGCATTGCAGGAGAAATTCGCTGTGATTAGTAGGTTAAGGAGGGTAAAATTAGGCATTGTACCCCCCAATTATGCTGTCGATAATGGAGTCATGATTGCTTGGACTGGGCTGCTTACATTTAAGTCGGGTATCACTATTGAGCCGGAGAAGTCATATGTTCGACAGAGATGGAGGATAGATAGCGTTGATATACCATGGTTAAGTTAGAGCTATTATCTTCTGGTGCTGAGGCCTATCTATATAAGGGTGAGTTCCTCGGCTATGACGTAGTTATTAAACATAGAGTGCCTAAGCCGTATAGGGATCCAAGGCTCGACAAGTTAATACGGAGTGAGAGGACGTTGGTGGAAGCAAAGAGCATGCTATTAGCTTTAAGTATGGGAGTTAAAGTACCTGCTATACTTTACGTGGATTTAGATAGCGCCTCAATTATTATGGAGTACATAGACGGCATACTACTGAGGGACTGGCTTCCTGAGATTGGTGAGGAGCTACGATATCGGTACTTAGAGACCCTCGGCAATTACGTCGGAAGGCTCCATATGAATGACCTAACGCACGGTGATCTAACTACATCAAATGTTATGGTGGCACGAGACGGCGAGCTTTACATCATAGACTTCGGCCTAGCTAGGATTTCCGAAGATATCGAGGATAAAGCGGTGGATATACACCTAATGATTAGATCGCTAGAGAGCACTCATTATAGGCTGGCTAGGAAGTTGTTAGAACCTTTTCTTAAGGGATATGAAGATATCGTAGGTAGTGATCACTTAGGCAAAGTCCTGAGTAAGGTTAAGGAAATAAGGCTTAGAGGTAGGTATATAGAGGAGAGGAGAACCAGGAGAGACGTATGAGTGCTCTATACGTAGTTACTTCAAATTACAGTAAATTCAATGAATTGAAGTCCATTGCCTCTAAATACGGTGTTAATATTGAGATGCTTGATGTACCCAAATTCGAGATCCAGCACGATGATTTAGAGGCAATAGCGTCATATGCGGCATTAGCTGCTGCATTAATAGCTCGTAAGCCATTAATCGTTGAGGACTCCGGACTATTTATTGAGTCCTTAAATGGGTTCCCGGGAGCCCTAAGTTCTTACGTATATAAGAAAATCGGCATCGCCGGTATACTTAAGGTATTAGAGGGCTTAAGTAATAGGAGGGCTTACTTTAAGTCCGTGATAGCATATGCATCTATAGATTACAATATTAAGTTATTTACAGGAGTAGTTTACGGTAGGATATCAGAGAAAGCGCGGGGTAGTAATGGCTTCGGATTTGACCCGATATTCATACCAGATGGCGATACCAGGACGTTCGCGGAGATGGAGTTAGAGGATAAAAATAGGTTATCACATAGAGGGGCAGCCTTTAGGAAATTCCTTGAATGGTTCATCAATAGTTTTTAAGCTGAATATGACACGTATCAATTAGGTTGGTATATATGAATAGAGGTAAGGAGAAGGGTAAATCCCATGAGACGCGTCCAGCCGCTATAGTCGCACCTAAGTGGCTTCAATTCACTCCAGAGGAGGTCGAGCTATTGATTGTTGAGCTAGCTAAGAAAGGTTATCCGCCATCGATGATTGGAGTGATTTTAAGGGATCAATACGGCATTCCCTTAGCAAGATCAGTACTAAATGCCAGGATCACTGAGGTCCTGAGAAAGCATGGTATCGAGTTAGTAATACCCGAAGACCTCTACAACCTAATAAGGAAGGCCATAAATCTGAGAAAGCACCTAGAGGCTCATCCTAAGGATTACCATAGCCAAAGAGGACTTATAGAGGTTGAGTCGAAAATCCATAGACTTGTTAAGTACTATAAATCTGTAGAGAAGCTACCACCTGATTGGAAGTACAGCCCTGAAACAGCCGAAGTATTAGTAAGTCAGCCACTAATTAGATATAGAGAGTAGGCTTATGTTTGTTCTCCTTTCTCCTCAGTAACCTTCTTTAGTTGGCTTCTATACATCTCAACTAACTCGTCTACAGTGGTTGCATCTTCGGCGCTCTTATCCGTCCTCCACCTAATGAATCTGGGGAATCTAATTGATATACCGACCCCCTGTCTTATGACGTTCATAGCGCAAGTATGGAGTGGGGACAGCGTTAGTTCAGCACCTATAACTTCAGCTACTAGGGATGGAACCACCCATACGTCAGGCTCTACCTTGGAGTCCACTCTGGCATGTTTATGAGGTATTATATACGGTTGTAGGAGCGACGGAATTTTCTCTAAGTCCTCGTCGGTAAATCCTGATCCAACCTTACATACGGTTCTAAACATATCGCTGTTCTTATCGTAGGCAGCCATCAACAACGCGCCGAATTTTCCGCCACGTCTTCCTCTTCCATAAAATGCGCCAACGACTACTAGGTCCACCGTATCAATCATTTCGCTCTTATAATCCCTCTTGTACTTAATCCATAACCAACCTCTGGCCCCTGCCTGATATATCGCTTGATCATGTATTGCCTTAACTACAACGCCCTCACACCCACTTTCCACCGCCCTGAGGAAGAATTTCTCGAGCTCATTAACATCATCCATGATTATTGAATCGGCTATCCTTAAATCATCACTAGTCTCAACCACCTTCAGGAGGTATTTACGTCTCTCTAAAATTGGAACGAGGGTTAAATCAACTCCATCTACGTAGAGTATGTCGAAGAGATAGAGCCTTACTGGGTATTCCCTTAAAACTTCATGTACATCGTGTTTTCTCTTCCTATGCATTAATTCTTGAAACGGCCTTAAATCACCTGTTTCAGGATCGACGGCTACTATCTCCCCTTCAACTATCGCTTCAGCGCATTTCAAACCCCTTAAAATCATTTCAACTACGTCTGGATATTGATGCGTTATGTTTTCAAGGCGTCTGGAGAATATCCACACCCTATCCTGTTTTTTATGTATCTGCGCTCTTTCACCGTCATATTTAAACTCAACTAATGCCTTGCCTCCAACCTTACTTAGTATTTCATGTGGATCGCTTAGCCTCTCAGCAAGCATAGGCCTTATAGGAATGCCTACCTCAGGTTTAATGCCCTTAATAGCTTCAATTCCTTTGGTGGCTAACTCCCTCGCTACATTACCTAGATCAGCCCTAATATTGTATGCTCTCTCAACAACGCTTCTGAAGGTCTGTGAGCCGGCGTAACATATAGATAGTGCATCTAGGATCGTCGCGTCTCCTACACCCAGCCTTAATCTACCCTCTATAAGGCGCACCAAATACCTAGCCTCCAAGGGATCCGCATCTATCAGCAGGCCAGCGATCAACTTTATCTTAACATCCCTACTCCCCTCTCCAACCATCATCGCTATCTTAACTAACGTATCATAGACCCTCTCAACACTTAATCTAGCGCTTGTTGAGGCCGTCTTTATAAATTGCGAGAGCCCACCACGGCTACCTCTCTGCCTCAGTACTTCGGCTACCTTTCCTAAATCGCCTAACTGCTTATATAGGCTTTCAACCTCTGACTCACTGACATTAGTTGCTACCGAAATTGACCTAATTAAGAACTTCTCTCCAACGCCCAATTCAGGCATGCCGCTCCATTCAGGCCATAGCCTCCCTTGGAGCAGATATATAACCTTATCTACCACATCTGCTGGGGTCTTCCTAAGTAGGTCAACCAAGATCGCAGTTAATTGCGTTCTACTAGTTATCTTCTCGAGCTTGCTAAATGTTTGAGCAAGTATTATGAAGTCCACAATCTCCCAATGAATAATTGATTTACATAAATTAAAAGATTTAAGGCCCTATTATGTTATTATTCATGAATGATGAGAACCCGGCAAGAAGATCTTAAATGTCTGCTCAGTGTTACGCTGACTATCTCTTAATTATAGAATTAATTATGTACTGAAGAGCTGCCTCTAATTCAATTAAGAAGTACTCATTAAAGCTACCTTCGATCACCAGCTCAGATATCACTCCATTAGCTGACTTAATATCGTATTCAGTTACTTTACCTACACTGGAGTTCTTCTTTTCGTCAAGGAATTTAGTTAGATAGGATTTAACTAATTTATGTTCAGCGTCTATCTTAACTAACGGGACCACCTTAATCTTAGACTGGGTCGCGGTTATGGTGGCTATGATATTGCCTTCGTTGTCCCTTAAAGTTATTACTTCCTCCTTAAGCCTCTTACCCTCAACTTTCTCGAATCCCTTGCTACCCTTCTCTAAGAATGCTAGCAATGCCTCATAGAACTCTAATTCCTTCCTTAATTCCTTGATCTTATCCTCAATAACTCTCCTTAACTCATCATAGCTATACTTATTGCTCATACTCTCACTTGCTTATGAAGTCTAATAAAGTTGTTGCTCTCGTAGTTGTCAGGGTCTTCGACGTCAACCCCATATATGTACTTCTAACTAGATCAAAGTCCGTCTCCAAAATGTATCTCACATTGGGATTGTATAACGCTGTTGCTGGATGGTATGTAGGAATCACTGTTAGTACTCCTATCTCCCTCAATCTTAGCGTATACAACTTACCCCTCATCTTGCTGATGCCGCGCCACTCGACATCACCGCACATCTTAAACACAAACTTACCTGCATGGTTACCTAAGGTAACTACTAACTTAGGATCTACTAGCTTAATTATAGATAGTGTATACTCGCTGCATGCGATTACCTCATCATCACGTGGTTCCCTATTATTTGGAGGCCTGCATTTAACTACGTTGGTTATGAAGACTTCATCCCTTTTAATCCCCCTCGATTCAAGTAATTCGGTTAGCAATTTACCTGCTGCACCGACAAAAGGCCTTCCCTCCTCATCCTCCCTTTGACCCGGCGCTTCACCCAATAAGAGCATCTTACTATATAGTGAGCCCTCACCGGGGACAGCCTTCTTTCTGTATCTATGGAGTGGGCACTTAGTGCAAGACTCTATCTTACCTATTAGTTCACTCCATAGGCTCTCCTTATCATCCAAGATCAACATCCATACTATATATAGGGGTCAAGTTTAAAGTATTTTTAAATCCTAGAACTAATTAAATTACGCAGGTGTTATGAGATGGGGTTGAAGAAAGGGAAGTATATGTACATAGAGATAGATGATAGAAGATACCTAAAGGTCAGGATCCTCAAAGGCAGAGCTAAGGATGATGCGTCAAGGTATATTCCACTAGGGGTCATAGTTAGCAACCCTCCTAAGAGCTCGTCCGTGATGAAATTATCGGAACTTCCCCCTGAGGTCGTCAATAAAATTAAGATTATACTCCATTAATCAATAATCATTTCATTACTCAACAAGTTAAGTCATCATTTAAACAGCGATATACTTAAATATGATCATTAGATTTACTTAGGAACGGTTGCTATAATCACCCTCCTACTCTTATCTACGAGCTTTAACTTCCCCTGCTCAACCAACGCCTTAATTACTTTTTTAGCTAGACTTAAGTTGATTCCTAATTTAGATGCAAGTGTATATTGAGTAACCACCTTTAAGTCTGTTACTTCCTTACTTGCTCTACTTAGTAATGAGTCTGTCACCTCAACACCTAACTGCGCCTTTTTCTCGCGTTGCCTGCTTTCTTTAAGTTGCTGCTTCAGCTGTTGCTCTAATTGCCTCCTTTGGCGTTTTTCAAGCGTTGATATGGGCTTACCTCCCTTACCACCACCCATACATATACACCTGAGTAGATGTTATCCTTAGTAACTTAAAATACTTAACGAATAAGGACTGCTGGCTTAGATAAAAGTTTATGAGCTTTTTAGTCACGCAGATTTAGATCTACGCCTCGATGACGGCG
>ERZ1669248.456-NODE-456-length-20114-cov-18.506606_pt1 | contig 20114 bp, 19 predicted proteins | sample MGYA00579296_ERZ1669248 | MGnify/ENA primary metagenome ERZ1669248 (study PRJEB41166, sample SAMN08046057) | hot springs metagenome | biome: hot spring; feature: neutral hot spring; material: thermophilic sediment; isolation source: thermophilic sediment from...
CACATTCGCTATGAAAAACCTCAATTGTTTACACAAAAATTAATACACATTTTCCAGTTGAGCTATAAAAGCCTGGAACTCTTTGCTGTATATACCTCTTTATAATTAGAGCTATCTGTGCTTTATCCATGGCTAGCTACACCACCAAAATCTTTTCAATAAGTAAATGATGTGGGGAGGTGTGAGTAGCGAAGAAATGTTGCGTAATGCATGTTGAAGATTTCTACTTCTACTCTTCCCCCTCCCCGTTTGGATGTCATAGCTTCTACACACCCTACTACATAATATAGGTAACAGAATATATAAGTTTTTCCTTCATTTATAGAATGCAAATTATTTAACTATTTTTGTTGATGCTTTTCTAAGTCTATTCATTACTGCTAGCCCAAGTCCTTTCTCCTCAACACCTTCGGCAATGGCTATTTCAACACCTTCTCTATCTAGTTCTCTCAGAATTTTGAATAGGTTTTTTGCTATTTCGAAAATGTTTTTTCTAGAGCCGTAAACAATGATTTTATCAGCATATGTGCTATACATGTTTGCTGTTTCTGTGGATGCTATAACTGCTATTCTTCTACCTGCTTTCTTCAGCTCTTCAGCAATTCTAGTCACGGTGCTAACCATTTTATTTTGATTGCTGTATTCAACAAGTATTATTGGTGTTTCTGGAGAGTAGTGTTTGTACTTCATTCCAGGTGCTAAAGCTTTTTCGCTTTCAGCAAGTCCTCTAGACTCCTGTGTCACTATTATCTCCTCACCTAGAGCCTCAGATATTTTCTCAATTGGCATTGCACCTGGTCTTAGAAGCTTCATTGGTTTTGTTGTTGCATCAACAATTGTTGATTCTACACCATATATTGTCTCTCCAGAATCTATAATGGCGTTTGCCCTTCCAAACATGTCAACCATTGCGTGAAAACCTGTTGTTGGGCTTGGCCTACCAGATATGTTTGCACTTGGAGCTGCTATAGGTCCTGCACAATCTATGAGCTTCAAAGCAACTGGGTGTGCAGGCATTCTAACAGCAACTGTTGGGAGATTTGCTGTAGCCTCTGGAGCTACTCTAGAACCTTTCTTTAGAAGCAATGTGAATGGCCCTGGCCAAAGAATTTCAACTGCCTTCAATATTTTTTCTGGAATCTCATCAGCAACTTCATAAAGCTGCTTCTTGTTTGATATGTGAACTATTAGAGGATTGTCCATGGGCCTGTTCTTAGCGATGAAAACTTTTTTCACAGCTTCTCCATTGAATGCTGATGCCCCCAAGCCATAAACTGTTTCAGTTGGGAAAACAACTATGCCTCCACTCAAAACAATTTCACAGCATTCTCTAATAGCATCCTCATCAATATTGTTAATATCTATTCTAAAAACCTTTGTCAAAACCAGGTTTTACCACCCAGCCAAGTCTAGAAGCAACCTCAACAGCTTCTGAAAGACTGTGTGCAATTGGTATTTCAAGAACCTCCAAATCCTCTTCAATATCATCAGTATCGCTAATCTTGAAGCTCTTAACGTTTCTAGCAACAAGTATTGCTTTTAAGCCATTAACATAAGCAGCAAAAACATCTAGAATTTTATCACCTATGAAAAGAGCTTTCTGTGGTTTAACACCAAGAATCTTAACAGCCTTTGCTATTTGCTCAAACCTATTCCTAGCATCTTCTCTTGTAACAACAGCTTTTGTGCACCAATCAACACCAAGCTTTTTAAGAGCTTGGAAACAAGCATCTCTGCTTTGCATAGTGACAAAGCCAATACTGTGAGACTTGCACAAACTAGAAACTATTTTTGGAGAATTATCAAATACTATGAGCTTCTCAATAGATTTTAACTCAATTTCTGTTAAAATTTTGTGTATTCTCCAGAAAGAGTCTGTTCCAAAACACTTGTTTACAAAGCCTAGAAAGCTATTGGCAGTGCAAAACTCTTTTCTAATAGCAGCCACTACAAAGTCCCAGTCAATTGGAAACAAAGCTAGTGTTCCATCAACATCAAATATTATTGCATCTACAACCACTGAAACACACCATGCTTGTAAATCAAATGCGATTAGAAAAGGATAATAAGTTTAGTGCTCAGCACTAAAACATATTTTCTGTGTTTCTCAAGGATTTTTCCCAAAGGTGGATAAAAATGTTTAATCACAAATGCTTGACCTCAATACTTTTGCTTGTTCTTCTTCTAGCAATTGCCTTAAACAACATTGTCTTTTGGGTTTTAAAGGCTAAGGCTCTTGAAAATGCAAATGAGTACATCATCTACTTTGATGAACATACACAACTCTTTCAAGTCATTTCCACAACTCAGTGTATTGTTGAAAATGTTTTTTGGAATATTAAAGCAGTTTTGGCTAGGTGTACACCAAGCGCTATTAGCATTATCAAAAGCTTTGGTTTTTCCACATACCCAAACATAAACATATCTATTCACTCAACATTGTCAAGTCTAAGAGTTGTTGGAAGTGTTCAGAGGATTAGCCAAGGCTATGGCTTGTTAACAAACGTGACACTTGCATGGTCTTGGGCAGTATCAAGAGTTGCTGCAGACATTGCTTTGAGATATTTAAACGCATCTATCTATAGCATAAACATAGCTATTCTGGATACAGGTATAGATCCAACACATCCACTATTAGCAGGTAAGCTTGTTGGGTGGATTGAGTTTGATAGAAAGGGAAGACCTGTTTGCTCAGAGCCTCACGATACCTATGGGCATGGGACGTGGGTTGCGAGCATAGCTGCTGGAGGTGATGGAAAAAGATATGTTTTTGGAGTAGCACCAAATGCTAAAATACTTTCAGCACTTGTTTTGCCAGCTGGGTATGGAACATCTGCCCAGGTTCTAGCTGGTCTCGACTGGGTTTTGAAGCCATATGACTGTAGGAAACAACCAATAAATGTTGGTAGAGTTAATGTTGTTTCAATGAGTTTTGGAGCATCTGGAAACTACTCAAATGTTTTTCTACCAGCAATAGAAAAGCTCATAGAAAATGGTATTGTGGCTATAGCTGCAATAGGCAACGATGGTCCATATACATCATCAAATCCTGGAAATATATGGGGTGTTATAGGTGTTGGGGCAACAAACTTCAACGATAATGTTGCGTGGTTTAGTAGTTTCGAAACTGTTGAGTGGCCAGAGCCTCCAGCAACATGGCCTTTTAAAGGGGTCTATCCCAAAACCTATGAAAAACCTGATGTTGTTGCTCCTGGTGTTGATGTTCCAGGGGCTTTCCCAGGTGGTTTAATAGCTATTGGTAGTGGAACAAGTGCTTCCACACCAATTGTTGCTGGAGTAGCTGCTGTTGTTAGTGAAATTCTTTATAGAAAAGGGCTTAGCGGTGCTAAGCTAGTTGAAGCTGTTTACGATGTTATAACATCGACTACAGATTTTGTTAATGGTAGTGGCTCTGGAAAGGGTCTTGTAAATGCATTCAAGGCTATTGCAAAAGCACTTAACTTCAACATATATTCGATAAACGTAGATGTTTACCCATCTGAAGCAACACCAATGTCAAAAGCTGTTGCAAAAATCTACAATCTCTACAAAGAAACTGTTCTATCAATTTACATAGCTGGTGTAGAAATCTACAAAGGTCTTTATAGACCAGGTACCGTGGCTGTTTTCACAATTCCACCAACACATATTAGTGGTAACGAGGTTATTGCAGTAGGTATTGAGAAGGGGAGTGTTTACTATGGCAAAAAACTAATCAAAATAAACCCAGATTTAATCCTGTCGACAGGTATTGTAGGCAAGGTCACTAACATCTCAAGTGGTGAGATACTCAATATACTCGTTGCCGGCATTGGCATTGGCGATATAGTAGCTGTTTACATAGGAAACAACATTGTTTCTTTCGACATTTCTAATTTGAGAGGTGGAATATATTCAGCTGTTGTAACACCATTTGTTGCAGAAAGCAATTGGTATAATGTGACATTGTATGACTTTTCAAATCCAAATGTTGTGCTTCAAAAACCTTTGTATATATCGTCTAGAGCTGTTGAAGTTGTTACTAGAATAATAAATGCAACGAAAATAGTAAATACAACACATGTAATAAACAACACATATGTGAAGACATATAAGCTCTATACACTTCTGCCATTGCACATAAGCACTAAGAGCTATTATGTTGTTGGTGAGGAGAGCTACATAGAAGTATCGTCACCTGTTAACATATCAATTCAAAGGGTTGAGATATTTACAAAGCCAAGTGATGTAGTTGATGTGGAGATTGTGAATATTTCTAATCCATACAACAACCTGTACAGAATTTGGATAAAGCCTGTGGCGAAAAAGCAGTTCAGCTTTGCAGAAGCTGTTGCAACAATATATGTTAATGTCAATGAGAGTTTATTGCCATATACAACAACATTAACAATTCTTTGGCAAAGTCCTGAAAAAGCCATTGCCACAGGTGTTAACAGCACAATTAAGAATGCTACTAAAGGTGTCACAAATATTGTATTGAGTATAGCAGCAAATGTGACTTCGCAAATAAGTAGCGTTGCTAAAGAACTAAACAATTTGAAAACATATCTGGATATTGTTAATAGCTCTTTGGCTAAAAGCTATGATGAGATAAGCAAAAGAATTGATTTGATATCAAAAGAGGTGACAATAGCCTATGCAATAGCTTTTGCATCTATAGCCATAGCTGTTGCAGCATTGCTTCAACGCAGAAAATGAGCTAGGCTATAACCTTTTTTACATGTAAACATCTTTGTTGATAAATGGTATTAAAGCAGCTATAACAGAGTAGTATGTTAGATCCTCTCTACGCACAACACCTTTGGTTAGCAGTTTTATGAAGCCACCCTTCTCCCCTATGTTTTTAGTGCCATAAAAATTGTCAACAACTTCCTCAAGCTCTTTGAAAACACCTTTGATAATCAACTCAGCAAATTTTTTGGGTATTGGAAAAGCTGGGGAGAAGCCATAGGATGCAAAACCATTTCTATCAACAATGTATGTTACTTGAACATCGTAAAAAACTTCGCCAAAGCTTATAAAACCAGCTTCAACACCAACACCAAAGTCACAATCACTAAAACACTTCAAGGCCTTTTCAGCTCTTATTCTAGCACCTCTCATAGTTATTTCAATACCTATTGGCTGTGGCGGAAGACCTGTTTCAACAGCGCACCCCTTAACATCAACATTATTGAAAAACGCTTGGAAAGCTCTTCTAACACCCTCTATCTTCGAAGGATTTTTACTACCAACACATACCCTCAATTCCATTTGCTAGACTCCAACCCTTGTTTTAGTGAATTTTGAAACATTTGCTATAATTTGTGTTGAATGGGGTATAAAACTTTTCAGATTGTTAAGCTTATGTGATGATGATTACATGCTGTTTATGAGAGGTTTTAGAAGAGATGTTGAGGAGGTGCATACATGAAGAAAATTCTTGTGGATTTATACCTGTATTGCATGTGTGAAATGTTTATAGAATTGAATAGCTTAAAACTCATAGAAGGTTATTGCTTGCTACTTTTAAGAACAATCCATGTTCCAGAAATTGCCAAGGCTAGTGCAATGCCGTGTATAGTTGTCATGTTCTCTCCTAGAATAATAACTGCTAAGGCTGAGGCTATTGCTGGTTCTGCTAATGCTATCGATGTTACTGTTGAGCTTTTGTAGAATTTGAGCAAGTAGTTCATTGTTGTGTGACCACCTATCATGGGTACAACTGCTAGTGCTAATAGCCATGGCCACGATTTTGGGATATAGGAAAACACATTATCTTTGGCAATAAAGCTATACAGAAGTGTTGTTATGGATGCTGAAGCATATGCTGTTACAGCATATTCTTTTAGCGCCATGAACTTTCTAGAAATTCTGCCAATGTAGAAATAGATTGCAGCTGCTATAGATGCTGCAAAAGATTCTGCAACACCTATTAAACTGCCTCCAACATGTGTTGATGTGTATAGGGAGAGTGTAATAACACTTGCAAAACCCATTACAATTCCAGCTACTTCCAAAATACTTGGCTTTTCACCTTTCAAAGTCTCTACAATGGCTAGGTGAATTGGATATAAAACAACAATTGTTGTGCTAACAGCTACAGAAACTCTGAATAAAGAATCCATCCAAAGAACAAAATGAGTTGCAAGTGCAATCCCAGCTAGAAAGGGGTAGAGAGTGTGTTTAGAAAAAATATGTTTTGTTGAGCCACTTGGTGAAAAAGCTATTATTATTGATGCTATTAAAAGTCTCCAAAAAGCACAAGCAATGGGAGAAGCATTTGAGAGCCTAATAAATATGGATGCAAGCCCAATGCTAATAGAAGCAACAATGAATAGCATTACATGAACTGCTTTACCCATTTCTCATCACTATCAAGCACTTCGGTTTTTAAATTCAGCAGATAACATTATAAAAGGTTTTGACAATGGAAATTATAGAGCCATACGCTATAGCAATGCTATCAATACAGCTATTCGCCATAATGGATCCTCTAGCAGCACTACCAACACTTCTAGATATCACCTCGTTGCTACCACCAGATGAAAGCAAAAAACTTGTAAACAAAGCAGCTTTGGCAATATTCATCTTGCTAAATATCTTTAGTGTTGTCGGGGGATACATACTCCTATTTTTCGGCATAAGCCTATCAGCACTTAAAACAGCTGCAGGGGTAATACTCATGGCAACAGCAATAGACACCTTGATAACAGGACACAAGCCAGAGAAAATAGATGTTGGAACATATGTCATAGTTCCAATAGCAACACCTCTAATTGTTGGCCCAGGCACAATGACTTTGCTAATTACATCAGCAAGACTATATGGACTTCTAAACACGTTGATAGCATCATACATAGCTTTCATATTAACATACTTTGTTATGATAGTGGGAAGAGAGGTGGCAAGGCTTGCTGGAACAACATTTCTACAAGGTCTTGGAAGATTCATGTCAATAATAATAGCGTCTTTTGCTGTTGAAATGATTGCTTCTGGAATAAGGGAGTATGTAAAAAGCTTTGGATAAACATATTTGCTCATTACTCAATTGTTGTTCTCTCAAACATTTTCATGGCAATCACCATTAACATTAAAGATGTTGCTATTAGCAATAAAATCTCAGTTTCTTGACCAAGCCATGGATAAACCATGTTAAGAAATGAAACCCCTGATAAGTAGTATCTACACAAATCAACAGCATAGGTTAGCGGGGATATTAGTGCAAGAATTTGCATCCATGTTGGAGTCATGTTAAGTGGAAACATGGATCCACTTAGCAAAGTCATTGGCATTGTCACTGTTCCAACTATTAACTGAAAGCCTTCTGGACTTCTCATGGAAGATGCTATTGCAATACCCATTGAGGTAAAGCCAATGGCCATTACAAAGCCTATTGCAAGTGCTATTGGAAGCCCCATTGGATTAAGTCTAGATGTTAATGCAAAGCCCATTGCAAGCATTATCAAACCATTTGTTAGAGACACTATTGAGTCTCCAAGTGCTCTTCCAAGAATTGTTAAGTATCGTGGAGCTGGTGCAACAAGAACTTCCTTTAGAAAACCAAACTGCTTATCCCATATAACTGATATTCCACCCATGAAACTGGCTTGGAATATTGATGTTGCAAATGTTGCTGGTAATAGAAAAGATAGATAGTCTAGTCCTTTGAAAAGCATTTGGAATTGCTGCCCCCTTAATGTATATGCCCAGCCAAGCCCAAAGAATAGTAGCCATAGAATGTTATTTATTATCGTACCTGCAATTCTTGATCTTGCTCTCCAAAACCTTTTTATTTGTCTATAAGCCATTATATAAACATACTCCAGCATTTTCATCACCTCATCCTAGCTCTATGTCTCATTCTAGCTATTTCTATGAAACTTCCCTCACTATCCCTCATCTCTCTACCAGTTAAGTGTATGAATACATCATTTAGAGATGGTCTTCTATAGCTAACCTCCACAACTCTCATCTCAAGTTTTTCTAGATGAAGAAGTATTGCAGGTATTGCCTCAGAAGCTTTTTTAACTTGCAAAGCAACTGTATTGCTCTCAACAACTTTGCAATTCTCTACACCAGTTATTGAAAGTTTTGAGCATATCTCACCATCGTTTTTAGCCAGTTTCACATAAACAATGTCTGAACCAACCATAGACTTTAGCTCTTCAGCTGTTCCCAAGGCTATTATTTTTCCATGGTCTATAATAGCTATTCTATCACACAACATCTCAGCCTCCTCCATGTAATGCGTTGTTAAAAAGATTGTTGTTCCATACTCCTTGTTCAACCTCTTTATATAGTCCCATATATGAACCCTTGTCTGAGGATCTAAACCAATTGTTGGCTCATCTAGGAAGAGTATTCTTGGTATGTGAAGCATTGCTCTAGCAATTTCCAGTCTTCTTCTCATACCACCTGAATAGTTTCTCACAAGTCTGTCTTTGAATTCCCAAAGCTCAACAAATTTTAGTGCCTCCTCAATTCTTTCTCTAAGACTCTGCCCCCTCAACCCATATAATCTTCCATGAATATAGAGATTCTCATAACCAGTCAAGTTATCATCTAACGAAGGATCCTGAAACACAATACCAATATTCTTCCTGACCTTAGCAGGTTGCGAAACAACATCATATCCAGCTACAAAAGCTTTACCTGATGTAGGTTTAAGCAAAGTTGCTAATATGTTTATTGTTGTTGTTTTTCCAGCTCCATTAGGTCCTAAAAACCCAAACACCTCCCCACTTCTAACCTGAAAGCTTATTCCTCTAACAGCTTCAATAGATCCATATCTTTTAACAAGATTTTCAACAACTATATCATTTTCCATGCCTATTCACCTCTAGACAAAATCCTGTTTCTAAGATCCTCAAGAGACTTCACAAAAACATCAATGTAACTCCTCAGAAGATTCAAATCATCTTCACCTGCACTAGGCAAAACCTCAACAAGTTTAAAGATTGCTTCCCTAACCCTACTCCCACCAACACTTTCAAAAATCCTCATACCCTTAAAAAACCTCTTTATAAACTCAATTCTTTGCATATGGCTTTCAAGAAACTTCACACCACTTTCAGTTATTTTATATATTCTCATAATCTTTCTTCCCTTCATACCCTGGCCACTAACCTCTATATAACCCATGGAAACAAGTTTTCTTAGAGATGGGTATAAAATGCCAGGACTTTTATGAATAAAGAACTCTTCCTCTATTCTTCTCATAATCTCATAGCCATGTGCAGGGCCTTTGGAAAGAGCATAGAGTATTATGAGTGCTGTATTGAATTCAAATTCCTTTTGCGTTGGTCTAAACATTATTATCACAGATATATCTGCAGATATATCTGCAGAGGATTTAAAACTTTATGAAAATAAGCAATTTAAGCTACTACACATGTAATATCATTGCTGTGAAATGTGTGGAAACATGGCTTTGGAGAAGCGCTTAATACTTGTAATATCTGATAGCCATATTCATGAGAGAGCTGATTGGTTTCCAAAGGAGTTTGTTGAGATGTTTAAGAGTAGAAAATATGATGCTGTTATACATGCTGGTGATGTTGTTGATCAAGATGTTCTGGACTATATTGAGAGATTGGGAAAGAGACTAGTTGTTGTGCAAGGAAATATGGATTATCTTGATTTGCCTGAGGAAGAGGTTTTTGATGTTTTTGGAATAAGAATTGGTGTTGTTCATGGTGATCAGGTTAGGCCAAGGGGTAACATAAGTGCTTTAACTATGATCGCAAGGAGAATGGGGGTATCAATTCTTGTTTCTGGCCATACACACTCACCATTTGTAACAGTATACTCAAGTGTTTTGCATATTAACCCAGGTTCTGTTACTGGTGTATGGGGTGGTGGAGGAGGCTCATTTACACCATCATTTATAGAAATGGAGCTATACAGCAATGGAGTAACTAATATAACTCTTTACCAACTTGAAAGGAATAGGGTTACATCGAAAGAGGAGACAATAACTCTTTACCCAACAAGCTAGCTCTGCTTCCTCATCCCCATAGCCATATATTGTTTGACTATGTCTAGACAACAAGCTTAAATTTTTGTAACTTGAATGCATTAATTTGATCAGATATGGATTGGCTATTCATACAACTTGCTACAGCATTCGCAACAGTATTATCAGCTATTGCCTCAATAGCTATTGAGAAGAGGCTTGGTATTCTATGTGTTGATGTGCATAAGCCTAGTAAGCCAAAAATTCCATGCAATGGCGGATTTGCCATTTTTATAGGGTTGGTAACTGGTTTTTCTCTTCTTCTATACAGTGGATATGTAGATGCAAAACATTTTGAGGCCTTTACACTATCTATTATCGCATCCTTTGTCATAGGTTTTGTAGATGACTTAGTTGATTTGAAGTCTAGGTGGAAAATTATACTTGGTTTTGTTTCTGCAATACCTGTATTGCTACTAGGAGTTTATACTCCAAGACCGTGGATACCTCTTGTTGGCTATATCAGAATATCTAATCTGTATCCACTTCTTCTTCTAGTGGCATTCACTGTTTATCAGAATGGTGCAAACATGATAGATACCCACAATGGTACCTTGCCAATATTTGTATTGTTTACACATCTTTTTGCGTTTCTACTGAAGCTGTTAACTGGGTCGAGTATAGATTCTTGCCTGCCTTTGCTAACAGTTATTGTTGTTGTATTAGCTTACAGTATTTTCAATGTTTACCCAGCGAAGATATTCAATGGAAACACAGGTGCGTTTATACTTGGAGTTACAATACCTCTTATGATTGCCTATTACAGGCTAGAGCTATACTATATAATGGCTTCTATACCAATGTTTATAAACGGTTTTTACTACATAGCATCTGTTAAAGGCTTTTTACAGAAGGAAAGTGTTAAAAGACCTACATTCGTAGATGAAGCAGGCTGTATACATTCATCAAAAGACTCTTTAGCTCCAATAACACTTGTGAGACTTGTAACAGGGTTTTCTAGAAGTGGATTAAGCGAAAAAGAGCTTGTGACTACGCTGTACACTGTTTTCATGCTATCATCACTTATTTCACTATTTCTAGTGATGGCTCTTGGATACAGATAGTTTTTAAGATAACAGTACTGCACTTCATTTAATGCATGTATGCGAAAACCTATTAGCTTCTTAACAGATTGTTTCTATCTGCCAACAAATAGTATTTTCTGGTGATACTATTTGACAAAAAACGTTATCATGTTTATTGGTCCTGCTGGATGTGGCAAGTCAACACTAGTCTATGCATATTCGAGTTGGTTGGTTAAGGAATTTGGTGCAAGTGTTTTCAAAGTTAATTTGGATACAGCAGCTGAGTATATTCCCTATGAACCTGATTTTGATGTGAGTTTCTATATAAATGCTCATAGAATTGCTAAGGAGTTTGGCCTTGGACCAAACGGTGCTCTTGTAAAGTCTATGGACATGCTTGCTGAGAATACTCGAATCATTGAAAAAGCTATTGGAGATGCCAATGCTGATTTTATTCTTGTTGATACACCAGGTCAGATGGAGGTATTTATTTTTAGAGATGTTGCTCCAAAAATTGTTGAGGTTTTCAAAAGAGTAGCTAACAATGTTCTTGCTCTCTTTATTCTTGATGCAGGTGTTATTAAAAGAGTTGAGGACTATGTATTTACATCAATAATGTCTGTAGCTCTTCAAGCAAGACTTGGAATTGATGTTGTTCCAGTTATAAACAAAATTGATGTTTATCCAAATCTGGAGCTTATAGGAGATGTGATAAGCGATGTGGATATAGTGACTGAGAAACTGAGAAACAGTGGATTGTATGGAGAAATGCTGTCAAAGGTAATGGATGTTATATGGCTTTACAGCAAAGCAACTAGAGTGCCAAGGGTATCAGCAAAAAATATGCAGGGACTTGAAGAACTTCATAGAATAGTTCATGAACTCACATGTAGCTGTGGCGATTTAACATAGCATACTCAATATTATGTTAAATAGCTTCTAACAATATTTAGAATATCATCTGCTGATGCATATCCAACAATCACAACACCTCTACCACTCTCCCTACTCCATATCACAATACCTGGTGTCCCAAATACTCCATATCTTCGTGACTCCAGCTCATCGTTTTTAATAATTTCATCAATTTTATTCAAATTAACATCAAATTTATCAATACCAGTTAAATTCTTTATCATTGAAGCAACAATTTCTGGCGAAGGGTTTGATCCAGTATACACATAATCATATATTTTCTTCATCAAATTGAATACTAGTGTAGCATTTTTTGTTACTACATATAAACTTGTCAAGTTTCTGTGAATATTAACAACACCTGAATGCACTATAAGGTTCTTTAAAACAATTGCAAATGTATTATTTGAAACAAGATGCTCTATAGTTGGTATGGACTCTTTATAAAACTTTGCACAAAATGGGCACCAAGCATCCTCATATATAATTAGATAGTATTTAGCATTCAATGAGCCTATAACAGGCGTTTCCTCCAAACTAATATTAGGCTTTTCAAAAGTTTCAATAAAAACCCTTGGCTCTTTCAATATCGAAACACCGTAGTATGCCAAGTAGCTATAAACTCCTATTGTAATGTTCTCTCTTGCAATATAGTATCTTCCACTAACATCAAATAAATTTGAAATTCCCTTCGCCGCAGACAAATCCTTTGATGTGTAAATACCGAATATGGGGAATGTTTTATAAGGGCTTAGCAAGTTTCTTGTAGCTTCATCCACCTCAGAGAATTTTCTAATACAAAGTGTGAGTGTTAGGTTTATTGCTCCACTGCTGTTAGAGGTGATATAGCTTTGAATACTCTGCATCAAATGATTGAAAACAGTTGCATTGGGGGGAATACTATAGTATATAACAAAGAATGTGTTATCTTTATTTATTTGGCATACTTGTGTTGATGGTTTGCTCGAAACATTTAAAAAATACCACAAACCTATTAATGCTCCAGCTATAGCCACAGCTATGACCACAACAATTAATAATTTATTCAAGTGAATACACCTTGAGAAGCAAATCGTTTTTTCCCAATATAAATCTATTGCAACTGATTACCAAAATTGTTTTGGGTTTAGTGAATCCATATTGGATAGAGGTTGTGTGTGTGAACAGGGTTTATCTCATTAACATAGTTTGTTAGCATCATTTTTTTAACCTCCTTCAAATCTCTTGTTTGTGCCAATACCCATGACAATTTCACATATGCTGTTTCTGGCAACATATCCTCCCCTGGGATAACACCTGCTTCCAGAAGTCTTCTACCAGTTGTGTAAACATTCATGTTCACTCTACCAAAAAGTGTTTGTGTTGTCATAACAACTGCTATACCCTCCTCAACTGCTCTTCTGATAGACTCTATAGTGTAGCTTCCAATGTGTCCAAGTCCGGTACCCTCAATAACTATTCCATGAAACTTTTTATCAACTAGAAAATCTATTATTTCACTTTGAAAACCTGGATATGCCTTAACCAAAGCAACTTTGTCATCAAAAGAAGCAGAAAACTTTATCTCTTCAAAGCCCTTGGATCTGGGAATAAATCTGTTGTTTATTGTTTTTATCTCCATTTTCATCAAATCTATTTTTGCAAGTGGGAAATCGTTTATGCTTTGAAAAGCGTCTCTTCTACTACTATGCATCTTCCTCACCTTCACACCTCTATGAGCAAAAGCCTCTGTATCCGATGGTGTTGAGTGCATAACAACTACAACCTCTCCAAATGGTGCTTTAAGAGTTGTTACAACAGCTGCCAATAGATTGAGAGCTGCATCTGTACTTGGTCTATCACTACTTCTCTGAGCACCTACAAGAGCTATTGGCATTGGAAGATTTTGAAGAGAAAATGCTAGTGCAGCTGCTGTATACCCCATTGTGTCTGTTCCATGTGTCACAACAATGCCATCAACACCATTCGCAATTGATTTGTAGACAGATTCTGCAATAGCTTTCCAGTGAGCTGGTGTCATATCCTCGCTCAAGATATTGAATAGAACCTCAACATCATATCCCGCAAAATCTTTAAGCTCAGGTATTATCTCCATTAGTTCTGCAGGGCTCATAGCGGGCTTAACAGCACCAGTTTCATACTCAACTCTACTAGCTATTGTACCTCCACAACCAAGAATTTTAACAACTGGTTTCTGTTTCTGAATCACCTCCTGAGCTCTTGCCCCACCTCTCTCAATGCACTCAACAACATCAATTTTAGAAACTCTGTTAATCGATATGCCAATGTTATAACCATTGTCAAGCTTAACAACTATTATGTCACTACTGCTAAACTCATGATGAGGCATCAAAATACCTTCAAAAACCATGTTATTGGCAAGCCACAACCTAATTCTACAACCAATCCTTGCTCCATGTTTCTCAAGAACACTTCTTACAAAATCTCTATAACCAGGTAAATAATCATCCATAAAGCTTACACCAATAAAAAACTGCTGTCGCCACTAGAATTTAAGTTAAAATCAACCATGCAATTGGATATGCCAAGACCTTTTACAATACTTAATAGCGTCTGAAAAACAAATATTGCAAAAACAATTGTGTATTTGAAATAATTAAATGTTTTTAACATGTATTGGTGTTTCAGATGTGATTAAATCTATGCTTCCTCTCCCTTAGGCTCAACTCTCTCTATTTTCCTAAGTTTCCTCAAATACATTTCATATATTTCCTTACTTGTTGTAGCTTCTGTTGGTGATTTATCTTCTCTCCATCTTATGAATCTTGGAAATCTTATCGATATTCCAACACCTGGTTTTACCCAGCCTCTGCAACATGTGTGTACTGGGGATAATGTTAGCTCAGCACCTGTAACCTCCATTACTAAAGCTGGTTCAAACCATACATCAGCTTCTATGTCACTATCAACTCTTTGATGTTTATTGGGTAGTTTATATGGCTCTAATTTTCTTGGCAGCTGGGCAAGCTCCTCATCAGTAAAACCTGTGCCAACTTTACATACAGTAACAAATCTATCTGTATCAGGATCGTATGCAGCTAGTAACAGTGCTCCATATGTTCCACTTCTCTTTCCTCTTCCATGAAATGCTCCAACAACTACCAAGTCAACAGTATCTGTCAATTCGCTTTTATAATCTCTTTTATACTTTATCCATAGCCACCCCCTTACACCAGCTTGGTAAACAGAATCTCTACCAAGAGACTTGACAACAAGACCTTCACAACCAGCATCAACAGCTTTTAGAAACAGCTGCTCAAGCTCTTTACTATCCTTTACAATAGCGCCTTCAGCAATTCTAAACTCATCACTTTCCTCAACTATTTTCCTAAGATACTCCCTTCTCTCTGGAAGTGGCTTCGTTGTAAGATCAACACCATCGACATAAAGACAATCAAATAGTCTAACAACTACAGGTATTTCCTTAACAGCTTCGTGAATATCCTTCTTCCTCTTTCTATGCATAAGCTCTTGAAATGGTTTAAACTCTTCTGTTTCAGGATCTACAGCTATTATCTCCCCCTCAACAATGGCTTCAGAAGCCTTTATATGCTTCAAAGCCATTTCAACTACATCTGGATATTGATGAGTTATTTCCTCTAGTCTTCTAGAAAACAACCAAATCTTGTCACCCTTCTTATGTATTTGAGCTCTTTCACCATCATATTTAAACTCCGCTAATGCTGGAAAACCGGCTTTGTTCAGTATTTCAACTGGGTCACTACCCCTTTCGGCAAGCATTGGTCTTAGTGGTATTCCAGGTGTTGGTTTAATGTTCTTCAGCTCTCCACCACCCTTTTCAGCAAGAGTCTTAGCTATAGCGCCAAGATCAGGAAATATGTTGTATGCTCTTTCAACAAGATCTCGAGAAACGCCAAAAGCTGTTGCAAGACCATCCATAACTGTTGCTTCTCCAACACCAAGTCTTAGCCTTCCCTCAACAAATCTAACAATGTATTTAGCCTCCTTAGCATCAGCATCCATAAGCAAAGCTGTTAATAGTCTAAGCTTCATATCCCTGCTGCCCTCTCCCTGAAGCATAGCAATTTTAACAAGAGTATTGTAAACTGTTTCAACATCCAACCTCTTCTTCTCCTCTTTAGCACTCTTGATAAAGGTCATTAGACCAGATGCCTTGCCTTGCTTACCCAGTTTAAGTTTTTCAACAACAGCTCCAAAGTCTCCTAAAGACTTGTAAAGCTTCTCAACCTCACTTTCAGTAGTGTTTGTAGCCATGGCAATAGCTTTTTGAATACCCTTTTCAGCAATACCAATCTCTGGCATACCCTTCCAATCAGGCCATAGAATACCAAGAATAAAGTAAACAACCTTGTCTATATCACTTGCAGGAGTTTTCTTGAAAAGCGCAGCTAGAGTAGCAGCTTGTTGAATCTTGCTAGATGTTTTCTCCAATATATCTAGTGTTTGAGCAACAAGTGAAAACTCCATTGAAGCACCCTAAACTATATTTATCCAAAACAAGTTTATAACTAGATAACAGTGTTAAATAATGGATGATGAGAACCCGGCAAAAATGATTTATGATTAATCAGAGTTGCTCTGACAAAAACCTCTATTTATAAACCTCAACTCTGGAACCTATGGCTTGTCCAGGTAGGTTTCTGTTGAATCTTGCTATTGCAATGCAGTTTCTAAAGCTATGTATCTTCACTATCTTACCTCTATACACGTTGCCATAGCCATCGACAACTCTTATTTTTGCACCTACTAAAGAGCCTATTGCTTTCGAATCTGCAAAGAGCTGTATAAGTACTTGGTTATTGTATTGCCTTCCACCACCTCTTCTAAACCCTTTGACAATGCCAAAAACCTTTACTTCATTGCTCAACATAATTCACCATATTATTGTTCTAAATAATTTGATATGTACATAGTACATGTTAATAAGAAAAATAGTGTGGAAACATAAAAAAGCTTTACTATACCTAAAAACGTGAATTGAATTGAAAAATTGTTTAAGCAGAGCCTGTTGCTGGTGCTGTGGCTTTTTGAGCTGCTGATGTGATTGCTGATGGTAGTTCTGGGAACTTTTCCTTCATTCTCTGCTCAGCTACTATTTTTGCTTCCTCAAGTATCTTCCTGGCTTCTGGTGTTGTGTATATGTCTCCAGCAGGCATTCCAAGTGCTTCTCCAGCTGATATCACAACATCTCTTAGACCTTCTTCAACTTCTGATAGCTCGAGAGACATTTCAGGCATTATACCCTTTATAATTCCTCTAAGCTCTCTTATAACACCTACAACAGGTATTAGACCTGCCATTACATCGCCCATGGTTATAACAGTATCTAGTCTTAGCGCAACTTGCTCTAGAGCTACTTGTGTAACTGTCAATTGTCTAACCATTTTTCTAATTTCCGCAATTTCATTTGCATACATAGCTGCTCTAACTTCATCTCCCTGAGTCAAAGCATCAACTACTCTCTCAAACAATGTTCTATCTCTTTCTCTAAGCCTCTCTATGAAGACCTCGAGTCTGCTAACCATTGCTCTTATCTTGTAATCAGCCATGACAAGCTTCTGCTTTATAGGCTCCTTCTTCTTGAACAGCTCCTTAAACTTCTCACCAACTGATGGCCCGCCAGCCCATCTCTTTTCAAAGTCAGACATTGAGACCATGGGTTTTTCCCGATAACCATTATAGTATGGTTCACTATATTTAAGAGCTAGGGCAAATTGATCAGATTATTCCCTTCGTATTCTTAAGCAATATTGTGATAACAATATTAAAGGGCTTAAAACTTTATAAAACCTTTTTAAGGATTCATGTTGCAATGAGTACTAATATTTGCTGATGTGCTATGAAATCAATAGGGATTTCAGGGGTTCCTGGAACTGGAAAATCCCAGCTTGCAAAGAGAGTTTCTCAGGAGCTAGGCCTGGATGTTGTGGAGTTAAGTGATTTTGCAATAAGAAATAACTATGTAATAGCTTTTGATAGTGAGAGGAAGAGTTATATAATTGATGAGGAAAAGCTAGGCAAATCCATTGAGAAGCTTGCAAAAGAGTCTGGACCTTTGATAATAGTTGGTCACTATGTGGAGATAGTTCCTAGAGATGTTCTCGAAATAGTCTTCGTGTTGAGGAGAAACCCAGTTGAACTCATAAAAATTTTGGAGAACAGGGGATGGGATGGTAAAAAGATTGCAGAAAATATTGAAGCAGAACTTGTTGGTGTGTGTACAGCAAATGCTGTTGAAGAACTTGGGGAAGAGATGGTTGTGGAAATTGATGTAACATCTAAAAGTGTTAATGAAGTGGCTGAGGAGGTTATAAAGATAATCTTTGGGGAAAAGCCTGTGTACTATGGATACTCAGTAGATTGGTTATCAAAGCTATCAAAAGAAGAGCTAGCATATTTACTGGAATTCATAGAGAAATTCAGCCAAGCAACACAGCTATAACCATGTCTATACCTTAATTCTTATTACACTTAGATTATGATTATCTTAGATAATAACAAAACAAGCTTAATATAAGCTAAGCCACTATTTAATTTACTTAGCATTGCAAGTGTTGCACATCTTTATTAATGGTGATGAGCCATGATTAGCAACATCTTGTCGAAATATGATTTTGGAAAAATCTCCATAGCCACGTTAGCAAGTCACTCATCTCTTCAGATATTCCATGGTGCCAAGGCTGAGGGGTTTAGCACTATAGCAATTGTTGTTAGAGATAGACTCTGGTTTTATGAGCATTTCAGACATTTAATTGATTATTTTATTGTGTTAGATCGTTGGAGTGATCTGTGTAGAGAGGATATTATCAATAAGTTGATTTCGTTGAACGCTGTTATAGTTCCTCATGGAAGCTATGTGGAGTATGTTGGGCTTGATTGTGCTGAGAACATCCCCATACCAATATTTGGTTTAAGAAAGCTGTTCAGAGTTGAGGCTAATCAATGGGCTAAAATGAGTTTGCTGCAAAAAGCTGAAATACCAACGCCAAGGATATACACAATCAATGATTATATAGATAAGCCAGTTATTGTTAAAATGCCTGGAGCTAAAGGTGGCAAGGGCTATTTCATAGCTAAAAATCGTGACGAAGTCATTAATGGTCTTAGAAAAAGAGTTGAGGAAGGCCTTATAAAATCATTTGAAGAGGCTATGATTCAAGAATATTTAGTTGGTGTAACAGCTTATTACCACTATTTCTACAGCCCAATTCTAAATAGATTAGAGATTTTGGGAGCAGATATAAGGTATGAAACAAATGTTGATGGTTTGAGAAGAGCTCCACAAGATGTTTTAGTTGAAATAGGTGCTGAGCCAACATTTGTTGTTGTTGGCAACATTCCTTTAGTGCTAAGAGAAAGTTTGTTGCCAAAAGTTTTGGAGTTTGGAATGAAGTTTGTTGAAGAAACAAAGAAGAGTTTGCCACCAGGTGTAATAGGGCCGTTTTGCCTAGAGAGTATAATTGATGATAACATGAATATAAAGGTCTTTGAATTCTCTGGTAGAATTGTTGCTGGAACTAATCTATATGTAAATGGAAGCCCATATTCATATCTATACTGGAATGAGCCAATGAGCACAGGTAGAAGAATTGCAAGAGAGATTAGATTAGCACTGGAAAGAAATGCTGTTGAAAAGGTGTTAACATAGAAAATTATTTAAGTATTGCCTAACATTAAGCTTGTAATGGTTTTGAAACATGAGAGCCGCTAGGTTTTATGGTCCTCACAAACCTCTTGTTATAGAAGATGTTCCTAAGCCTAGACCTGGCTATGGAGAAGTGCTTGTTCGTGTAGAAGCTGCTGGTGTTTGCCATACAGAACTACATTTTCTTGATGGGGTTCTAGATTTAGGTGTTTATCCAATAACCCTTGGCCATGAAATTGCAGGTGTTGTTGAAGAGATTGGTGATGGTGTTGTAGATGTTAAGCCAGGGGATAGGGTTGTTGTCTATTACTATGTTGGATGTGGTAAATGCAGATATTGCTTAGTTGGTGAAGAGAATCTTTGTGAGAATCCTAAAGCGGAATATGGCTTCATATCAGATGGTGGCTTTGCTGAATACGTGAAGGTTCCAGCTAGAAATGTTGTTAAGATACCTGATAATATCCCATTTGAATATGCAGCTCCAATAGGTTGTAGTGTTACAACAGCTGTTCACGCTACTAAAAAGGCT
>ERZ1669248.457-NODE-457-length-20085-cov-5.979131_pt1 | contig 20085 bp, 29 predicted proteins | sample MGYA00579296_ERZ1669248 | MGnify/ENA primary metagenome ERZ1669248 (study PRJEB41166, sample SAMN08046057) | hot springs metagenome | biome: hot spring; feature: neutral hot spring; material: thermophilic sediment; isolation source: thermophilic sediment from...
AGTTATACCGCTTTGAGAAGCTCAGACAGTTTAAAGATGGAATAAAGTTCCAGTCCTTCCTTTTGTATGTTTTCCCTTCCTCCCTCTTCTCTATCAACTATACAAAACACACCAAGCACCTCCAATCCTTCTTCCCTACAAGCTCTTACCGCTTTCAAAGAAGAGCTCGCTGTGGTTACCACATCTTCAAGCACCACCACCCTTTCACCGGGTTTTAACAGACCCTCTACCTGCTTTCCAGTTCCGTGTTCCTTTTTTTCCTTTCTAACTACAAAGGGTTTTATGGGGTTTGCATCAGTATAAGACACAAAAGCTACAGCGTACGCTATGGGGTCTGCTCCCAAGGTCAATCCACCCGCACCGTGAGGTCTCAAAGGTTTTATAGCGGAGTAAATTAAACTACCTACAAGGTAAGCACCTTCAGGGTCAAGGGTTATCTGTTTGAGGTCTATATAATACTTGCTGTATCTTCCAGAGGAAAGTTTGAATATAGGCTCTTGCGCTATTTTTAAAGCCCTTTCTAAGATCATACTCTTGAGTTTTTCCTTAAGCATTGCCCTTTAGCTTTTGCTTTGCGTACTCCATTAGGCCACCTGCTTTTAGTATAGCCTGAAGCTCATGGGGGAACTTGGTAGCGGAGTATTCTTTACCTGTTGTTAGGTTTCTGACTATACCTTTATCAAGATCAACCTCTACCTCATCTCCGTGGTTTATTTCATCAACTGCCTCGGGAGCTTCCACAATGGGAAGGCCTATGTTTATAGCATTTCTAAAGAATATCCTTGCAAAGGACTTGGCTATGACCACAGGCACACCCGCATACTTTATAGCTATGGGTGCATGCTCCCTGGAAGAGCCAGAACCAAAATTCTTTCCTGCTACTATTATGTCTCCCGGATTGTGCTTTTGTGCAAAATCAGGATGCTCTGAGTCTTCCATCACATGTTTGGCAAGTTCGTTAGGATCGGAGGTATTTAGGTATCTTGCAGGTATTATTTGGTCTGTATCCACATTATCTCCAAACTTCCAAACCTTGCCCCTTATGATCATGCCAAAATTATACAATAAATCCAAAGAAATTCATTAGCAGGTATGGATATGGCATAATATCCTTTCTGCTATATCTGAGCTTTTTGACAAGTTATCAGTTCCTAGAGTGTTTATTATCTCCTCTACCGTTTCTGTCTTTGTCACATCTTTCTGTTTTTTCTTCCTCAAATTAGGTGTAGAATTATAGCTTAAAAAGTCTATAATATTGATCATCACTTTTTGCACAGGAGGGTCTTATGGCAAAGGGCACTGTAGCTTACAAGATAATTGAAAAACATTTGGTTAGTGGAAAGCTTATACCTGGTGAAGAAATAGCTATAAAGATAGACCAGACACTCACGCAGGATGCCACAGGCACCATGGCTTACCTTCAGTTTGAAGCCATGGGAGTGGATAGGGTAAAGACAGAGCTTTCTGTGAGCTATATAGATCACAACATGCTTCAGACAGACTTTAGAAATCCTGACGATCACAAGTATCTCATGAGCGTTGCCAAACGCTACGGTATATACCTTTCAAAGCCGGGTAACGGTATATGCCATCAGGTCCATTTGGAAAGGTTTGCAAAACCCGGTAAAACTCTTCTTGGCTCCGACTCTCACACTCCCACTGCTGGAGGAATTGGGATGCTTGCCATTGGTGCAGGAGGCCTTGATGTGGCGGCTGCCATGGCAGGCGAACCTTTCTACCTGAAGATGCCCAAGATAGTGGGAGTAAAGCTTACTGGAAAGCTTCCTGAGTGGGTAACCGCAAAGGACATTATTCTTGAGCTGTTAAGAAGGCTCACCGTTAAAGGTGGTGTGGGCAAGATATTTGAATACTTTGGTGAGGGTATAAAAGAGCTTTCTGTTCCCGAAAGGGCAACTATAACCAACATGGGAGCGGAACTTGGAGCAACCACATCCATATTCCCCTCCGATGAGATAACAAGAGCTTATCTTAGAGCTCAAGGAAGGGAAGAAGACTGGATAGAACTACTGCCAGATCCTGATGCGGAGTACGATGAGATCATAGAGATTAACCTTTCGGAGCTTGAGCCTCTAATAGCTTGCCCCCACTCTCCGGACAATGTGGTACCAGTTAGAGAAGTAGAAGGCATAAAGGTGGATCAAGTAGTTATAGGCTCCTGCACTAACTCTTCCTTTGTAGACCTGACACGTGCAGGGAAGATGTTAGAAGGTAGAAGGGTGCATCCTGATGTGATATTTGCGGTAGCTCCTGGTTCCAAACAAGCTCTTGAGCTAATAACTCAGAATGGTATACTTCTCAACTTTCTAAAAGCAGGAGCAAGGATATTAGAAAGCGCCTGTGGTCCGTGTATAGGTATGGGTTATGCACCCCCAAGCGGTGGTGTATCCATAAGGAGCTTCAACAGAAACTTTGAGGGAAGGTCTGGTACTCCGGACGCAAAGGTGTATTTGGCATCACCCGAAGTGTGTGTGGCCTGCGCTATAGCAGGAGAAATAATAGACCCCAGAAAGCTCGCTCAAAAAGAAGGTATAAAGTGGATAAAAGTAGAGATGCCAGAAAAGTTCCCATACGGAGATGAAGCCATCATAGAACCTCTGCCAGAAGAAGAAGCCAAAAAGGTGGAGATATACAGAGGACCTAACATAGTACCACTCCCTGAGTTTGATGAGCTTCCCGAGGTCATAGAAGGAGAGGTCACCCTTATAGTAGGTGACAACATAACTACGGATCACATAATGCCCGCAGGTGCCAAGATACTACCTCTGAGATCCAACATATACGCTATAAGTGAGTATGTCTATCACTATGTAGATCCTGAGTTTGTAAAAAGAGCCAAGAAGGTAAGAGACGAGAAAGGCAAAGCAAACATAATAATAGGTGGAGAGAACTACGGACAAGGTTCTTCAAGAGAGCACGCTGCGCTTGCACCTAGATTTTTGGGTGTTAGGGTTGTCATAGCCAAATCCTTTGCGCGCATACACCATGCAAACTTGGTAAATTTTGGCATTGTTCCCCTTGAGTTTGTGGATAAAGAGGATTACAACAAGTTCTCCATGGGAGACGAAATATACATTCCTGAGCTAATAGAAAGGCTAAAGAGTGGAAAAGAGATAGTGGTTATAAACAAGACAACAGGAGAGGAAATTCCCTGCAAGTATAATCTTACACCAAAACAGATATCAGTTCTGCTTGCAGGTGGCTTGCTAAGGTGGATTAAAAATAAGCAAAAGGCGGAGGTACAGACATGAAAATGAGGAAAGTAGTATCCGTTATAGGTGCGGGTAATGTGGGTGAGCACACCGCAGGTCTTCTTGCTCTGAGGGGGCTTGTGAATGTTAGGATGTTTGACATTCCAAAAAAGGACGGAGATAAGCTTATAGAACCAGTAAAGGGCAAAGCTCTTGACATAAAACAGATGCTCACCGCCATAGACATAGATGCCAAAGTGGAAGGCTACACGGTAAGTCCAGAAGGTGATGGATACGAAGCCTTAGAGGGCACTGATATAGTAGTTATAACCGCAGGATTTCCCAGAAGACCAGGCATGTCAAGAGAAGACCTGCTAGACAAGAACCTATCTATTCTTTCTGTTATATGCGAGAAGATAAAAAAGTACGCAAAAGACGCTATAGTTATAGTGGTGACCAATCCAGTGGACCTTATGACCTATGCAGTTTATAAGATGCTTGGATTTGACAAGAGAAAAGTGATGGGCATGGCTGGAGTTCTTGACTCTGCAAGGTTTAAAACCTTCATATCCAACGAGGTGAAAGTGTCTCCAAAGGATATACACGCCTATGTTATAGGTGGGCACGGTGATGAAATGGTCCCGCTTATATCCATATCCAACGTGGGAGGAATACCTTTAAAAGATATGCTACCTAAGGAAAAACTCTCTGAGCTCATAAAGAGAACTCAGTTTGGAGGTGGTGAGATTGTGGACCTTATGGGCACATCCGCTTACTGGGCACCCGCAGCATCCATAGTGGAGATGGTAGAAGCCATAGTCACAGACAACAAGAGGATACTCCCATGCTCCGTTTATTTAGAGGGTGAAGAAGGAGAGTACTACGAGGCTCAAAATGTGTGTGTGGGTGTGCCTGTAAAGCTGGGTAGTTGTGGTGTGGAAGAGATAATAAACATACCCATGCTTCCAGAAGAGAGAGAGATGTGGAGAAGATCTGTGGAGTCAGTGAAGAGGAACTTAAAGGTAGTGGAGGAAATGCTTCATGCGCGAAGTGCACTGTGAGGACATAATAAAAGCAGTCAAAGAGATAGCCATAAAAGCCAATTACGAGCTTCCCCAAGACGTAGTCTATGCCTTTGAGTCTGCCTTAGAAAAAGAGGAGTCTCCAATAGGAAAAGAAGTGCTTAAACAGATACTTCTGAATGCTAAGACCGCAAAGGAAGAGCAGATGGCATACTGTCAAGACACAGGTGTAGCGGTGGTTTTTGTTGAGTTAGGGCAAGATGTTCATATAGTTGGTGGGTCTTTGGTAGATGCCATAAACGAAGGTGTAAGACAGGCTTACACAGAAGGTTATCTGAGAGCTTCCATGGTTTATGATCCTGTTTTTGAGAGGAAAAACACAAAAGATAACACACCTGCCATAATACACTTCTTTGTGGTGCCCGGAGACAAAATAAGGATAATCTTCGCGCCAAAAGGTGCAGGCTCTGAGAACACATCGCGCCTTGCCATGCTAAAACCTGCAGATGGTTGGGAAGGAGTAAAGAGGTTTGTGCTTGAGACAGTAAAACTTGCAGGACCCAACGCTTGCCCCCCACTTACAGTAGGTGTAGGAATAGGTGGGAACTTTGAGTATTGCGCGCTCCTTTCAAAAAAGGCACTTTTGAGAAAAACAGGAGAGAGAAGTAAAGACCCAGTAGCCAGAAGGATAGAAGAGGAGCTCATAGAAGACATAAACAAGCTGGGTCTTGGACCCATGGGTTTTGGTGGCACAGTGACCGCTGTAGATGTAAGGGTGGAGCTATATCCCTGCCACATAGCTTCCCTTCCCGTGGCAGTAAATATCCAATGCCACGCATCAAGGCACGCAGAGGTAGAACTTTGAAGTACATACTCTTTTTGGCTTTGGTGGGATTTATAACCTTGCTTTTCTTGTCAGGATTAGCTTTTAGAATCTTCAGAAAGGTAAAAACTAAAACCTTATGAGTCATCTGCCACTTGCCCTATACACAGGCTCACTATTTCTGTTGGTATTCGTCGTAGCACCAGCGCTCCTCAGAGAAAAACAAAACAAGAACCTAGCAGGTAGGTTTTACGGAAGGATACTTTGGCGCTTTTATCCTCTTGCATTTTTGTTGTTACTGTCTTATCTTATTCTTGATGCGCATAAGCTTTACGCTTTACTTCTCATGAGTGGGTTAGGGGTTAATGTAATAATCTCTTACTATCTGAAAAAGCTAAAAAGGTCCTTAGGTGATATAGACCTGCTTCCCTTTGACCATCCCAAAAGGAGCTTTTTTAGGAAGGTTTCTATGATTTCTACTTTACTGCTCTTTATAAATTTCCTTTTATCCCTTTATGTATTTGCAAAATCATGATTTTATCTAAAAAAATTCGGAGGTTCTGATGCAAAACTACAGAATAAACAGGCAAATAAAAGCAAAAGAAGTTAGGCTCATTGACGAGACAGGCAAACAGATAGGCATAGTGCCCCTTGAAGAAGCCCTAAGAATAGCAGAAGAGAAAGGCTTAGACCTTGTGGAGATAGCACCACAGGCAAACCCACCCGTTTGCAAGATACTTGATTACGGAAAGTTCATATACGAACTGAAGAAGAAAGAAAAAACAGCAAGAAAAAAGCAAAGAGAGAATGCTATTGAAGTAAAAGATATCCAATTATCCACAAGAATAGACGAACATGACCTAAAGGTAAAGCTCAAGCACATGAGGGAGTTCTTGGAAGATGGAGATAAAGTCAGAGTTAGAATAAAGTTCAGGGGAAGAGAAAACATACATCCCGAGCTGGGAGACAGGCTTGTGCAGAGGATCTTAGAAGACCTATCGGATGTAGGACAGATAGAATCAGAACCAAAGAAAGAAGGAGCTTTCTTGATGTTTTCCCTCATTCCCAAGAAAAGGTGATTGATTTATACTATACGCATTAAAATTAACTACCAAATTTGAACTGAGGGTCAAAAAGCAGACCCTTGTTATCTTGGCAGTTGAATAGGGACTGTGTTTGTTTCATCAAAACATTCTGTGTCTTGATTTTTGATGATATGCTTCTAATAATTGAGTTTCAACAGTTAGAAATGATGCCCTTTTAGTCCATTTTGGAGATTGAAGATCGCCGGAAATTAAGCTTCATCTGAAGAGGGTAGCCCTCTAATGAAATGCTTGAAAGAGAATAATATCAAGCATGTATGGATTTGGGGTTTGTAAGCCCACTGTGTGGGATTGAGACCTCTTTCTTCTTGGGTTTCAAATATTAGCGCTCCTGTGTTTGGTTTGTAAGCCCACTGTGTGGGATTGAAAGAGAAATGTTAAGATTATGAGATGAGCGAAATTTGGCTAAACTCACTGCTACTTCTTGTTGGCACATCTATAGGAAGTCTGGTGGCTGTGTTCTTCAAAAAGGTCCCTGTAAGCGTAAATCTAAGCTTGTCCTTTGCTGGTGGGGTGATGATGGTGGCAAGCTTTACAAGTCTTATACTGCCTGCACTACAAAAAGGGGGTTTTCTGCAGGCTTCTTTGGGTGTGGTTATAGGTTTTCTTCTTATTGGACTTATAGAGCATCTCTTTCCTCACGAGCATGTAATAAAGGGTGAGGAAGGGATCATAAAGAGTGAAAAGATCAAGAAGCTCTTTCTCCTATTTGCAAGTGTCGTTATCCACTTCTTTGGAAAAGGGCACTGCTACTGCAATAGCTATACCCATTCAGGATATACTTGAGGGTCTAATAGTTAGTCTTTTCGGTTTTTACACTTTTGAGATTTTTTTTATACGCTTCTTCTTATGGGGTTGGGCATAGGTGGTGGAGCTATGATATACATAACTGTAAAAGAGGTGTTTCCAGAGGTTTATGCGGAAGGCTCTCAGATGGTATCCACTTTAGGCTTTTTGTTAGGCTTTCTTTTAATGCTCTTTCTTGACACTACGCTATAAAAGTGATCTAAAATTCTCAAGCATGTGGCAGGAGATCATAGCTACTGTTTTTTTTATAGGAAGGTTTAGGTACGCTCCGGGTACTGTGGGAACTCTTGCTGGTGTACCTTTGGTGTATGTGTTTGCTGTCAAGTGGTGGCTTGTGTTGATGGTGGCTGTGATACTTTACCTGCTTGGTGTTTGGGCATCTAACTATGTTATAGAGATGCGAAAAGAAAAGGATCCTGAGGATATAGTTATAGATGAGGTGGTGGGCTACTTTTTGTCCTACGCTTTTGTAGAGCCTACGCTAAAAACTCTTCTGGTAGGGTTTTTAACCTTCCGCCTCCTTGATATAGTAAAGCCTTATCCCATAAGCCTTTTTGAAAAACTTCCCAATGGGCATGGAGTGATGGCTGACGATGTGGTAGCAGGCATTATGAACTCATTTTTACTGTTCTTTCTCTTTCATTAACTTTGTAAATCTCGCTCCTGAAAGGATCACGGTAAAAGACAGGTTTATCCATATAAAGAACAAAAGCACAGACCCCATAAAACCATACAGTGGGTTTAGCTTAACAAACTTGACCAAAAAAGTAGAGAAAATCTTATTAAGCACCAACAAACCTATAGATGCAAATAAAGCACCCAAATATGTATCCTTAAAAGCGTACTTTTTTGGCAAAAATAGTGCGTATATTAGCGCAGTCAGACTAAATACAGCAAAAAAGTTTATAAGATAGAAAAGATAAACCGCATAACTGCCAAGATAAGCCTTAAGCAAGGAGCTTACGAAGAAAAACAGAGAAAGCATTAATGTGTAGATGATTAATATTAGTGGTGTTTTTATCCAAAAAACCCATTCTTTTTCTGATCGTGTCTCTGATAGCACATAAAGAAAGGCTTTGTGAAGGTCTTTTGAAAAGCTCACAGAGAAAAAATAAGCTAAGATGAGGGAAAGTAGTGAGCCAGATGTTCTGTGTTTATAAAACTTTAATATATCAAGGACCACTTTCTCTGTATGCTCAGGAAACAATAAAACTGCGTATTTTATCAGTTTATTAAAGTCAAAGAAAGGTAGGAAAGAGGCAAAAAAGCTAGAAAACAAAATAAGAGAACCCAAAACCATGGTAAAACTGTATGTGAGGGCAGAAGCGTGATAAGCGTAGCCTTCTATTATGGATATGTAAAAAGTGTAAAAAACATACTTTATGCTCCTAAGTATCTTTGATTTCATACTCCACTATATCTCCAAAGGGACTCCTAAAGATGAAGGTATCACCTTTTCGTTCAAGCAAGTACTGTGGCGTAATGGGTACTTTACCTTTTCCTCCTGGAAGGTCTATGGCGTAAGTGGGTATGCCCATTCCCGAAAGTCTTCCTCTTAGGTATTCCATAATCTCAATGCCCTTTTCAATGCTTGTTCTAAAGTGAATGGCACCTTTTACAGGATCGCAGTGAAAGAGATACTGAGGTTTTACCTTTATTCTAAGCAGTCCTCTAAAGAGTTCCAACATGGTTTGTGGGTTGTCGTTCACGCCTTTTAGTAGGACCGTTTGGTTGTTTATGGGTATGCCTCTACGCAAGAGCCTCTCTACCGCTTCTTGAGCTTCTGGTGTGATCTCCTTGGGATGGTTAAAATGGGTATTTATCCATATGGGTGAGTATTTCTCCAAAAGGTCAAGGAGTTTGTCATCAAAAAAGCGCTGAGGTGCCAAGACGGGCAGTCTTGTGCCAAATCGTATAATCTCCACATGCTTTATCTTCCTGAGTTCAGAAAGAAGGTATTCAAGCTTCTCGTAGCTCAAAGAGAGGGGCTCACCCCCAGAAATGAGGACATCTCTTATCTCCTCATGCTCTCTTATGTAGTCTATGATCATCTTTAGCTCTTCTATAGTACGAGAGCGCTCACCTTGTGAAAATATTCTCTTCCTCATACAGTGCCTACAGTAAACTGCACAGAAAGTAGTCACGCTTATAAGAACGCGATCGGGATACCTATGGGTGAGTCCTGGGATAGCGCCTTCTTCTCTGAAAGGATCGGGTTCTCCCATGCTTTGTATCTTTTCATCTACCTCTATAGCACGAGGTATGCACTGTAGTCTTATGGGGTCCTGAGGGTCATCGGGGTCTATGAGAGAAAAGTAGTAGGGCGTTATGGCAAGGGGATAGATGCCTTTGGTTTTTTCTATGCCTTGGATTTCCTCAGGAAGTAGCTTTATATACCTCTCTATAGCCTGTCTTGTTTTTATGCGGTTTTTTATCTGCCAGTTGTAATCTCTCCATAACTCCTCCGGCACTTCTTGAAAAAAATTTCTCATAACGCCTTCATGATTTTTTCCAAGTCTTCTACCTTCTCCACATTTAGCACCCTCACATGGGGAACTGTCTGTTGCACCAACTTAGAAAGCACGTTTTTGGGACCTATCTCCACAAAGGTATCTACACCTTGTTGAACCATGTATTGAACGCTCTGATACCACTTGACTGGTGAGAATATCTGTCTGTAGAGGTTTTCTCGTATCTCGTGAGCCATGGTGTGTGCCAAAGCGGTGTAGTTTTGTACTAAAGGTATGCTTATGTTCTTTATGGGTGTCTGAGCGAGTTTTATCCTAAAGGCATCTGCCGCTGGCTTCATAAGGGAGCAGTGTGAAGGTACAGAAACCTTCAAGGGCACTACCTTACCCCCCATATCCTTGGCTATCTGACTTGCCTTTTCTACTGCAGGTTTTTCGCCTGATATGACCGTTTGCTCAGGAGAGTTGTAGTTGGCGGGTTCTACTATGCCCTCATCGCTGGCAAGCTTGCAGGCTTCTTCTACCTTTTCTGGAGGAAGTTTGAGAATAGCTACCATAGCTCCCTTTCCTTCTGGGACAGTTTCCTGCATGTACTTGCCCCTAAGATGTGCAAGCCTTACCGCCTCAAAGAGCTCCACACCCCCTGCCACACACAGAGCGGTGTATTCACCAAGGGAATGCCCTGCTACAAAGCTGGGTTCTGGAAAGCCCTTAGCTTTGAGCACTGCGTATATGGCAAGGCTTGTGGTAAGTATGGCAGGCTGGGTGTTGATGGTTTTGTTGAGCTCCTCTTCCGGACCCTTAAAAATTAAATCTGTGAGGTTATACCTGAGTGCTATCTCTGCATTGTGAAATACATCTGCAGCTTCGGAAAACTCCTTATAAAAGTCATATCCCATTCCCACATACTGAGAGCCCTGTCCTGGGAATATGTAAGCTATCTTGCTCATGTCTCACCTCTTTTGATGACAAGCTTGTAAAAGTGCTCCGCAGACATATTACAGTGCTTTCTTTATCTCCCTTCCCACCTTTTCCTCCACAGACCTCACCTTACTTACAAGACCCTTTGATCTGCCCTCCCTGTAGTCTATTTTCATAGTTATACTTATCCTGTTGCAGTCTTGCTTTAGAGCCTCAAAGCCCTTCTTGAGCACGTTCATAACCTGGTCCCAGTCCTCTCCTTCTATTATTGTGCCCATAGGTGTAAGAATGTAGTCAAGGCCAGATTTATCAACTATATCAACCACACGCGCCACGTACTCACTTACACTTTCACCTTTCCCCAAAGGCGTCATACTTACAAAAACTATTATGCTCATGTCTATAATTATACTGAAGAAAGAGCGGATTTTCTTTGTAGGCAGGTGGGACACTCTCCACAAGGGGGTTCTGTACCCAAATAGCACGAGTAGGTTTTTTCAAAGGGCACTCCCAGTTCCTTACCCAAGATGGCTATATCTCTCTTTGACATGCCAAGAAAAGGTGCGTAGATGTGAATTCTTTTTTTAGTCTTTGCTACCAATACAGAACTAGCGTTTATGGCAGCCTCTGCAGAGGCTATAAACTCAGGCCTACAATCAGGGTAAGGACTGTCAAGGGCATGAACCCCTATACCTATGTGGTCTATTTCCAGCGCGTCCGCAAAAGCGCCTGCTATGGAAAGGAAGGTAAGGTTTCTCATAGGCACAGTGGTTATGGGTGGTTCATCTTGTGGGTATTCACCTTTTGGCATGGGCAAATCCTCATTTAGCAGTGCGGAGGTTTTTATTTCGCTGTAATAGGGTATGTGAGCGATGATGTGTTTTTCAACTCCAGCCAATTTTGCGAGCTCTTTGGCATACTTTAGCTCTACTTTGTGCCTTTGTCCGTAGTCAAAGGATATGGCATAAACTTTTTCAAACTCCCTTTTTGAGAGCCACAGAAGAACCGCACTGTCCATTCCACCAGAAAGAAGCACTATAATGCTACTTTTACGCATTTACTTTTTCTTCGTATTCCTTTAGATAAATTTTCCACCTGGGTGGTGATAAACTGCTGGCACAACCGAGAGAAGAGGTGTCGTATATTTTAAAGACCTTAGGTTCTGATGGCTCATGAACAAACACAAACACTGTGTTGTTGGGAAGGAATTTCATCTGAGACTTCCAGTTTTTTATCTGCAAAAGGATGTCTTTTAACCTTCCTTTTACTTCTTCTGCGGACAGCTTTTCTTTTAACCCTGCGTTTGTATCTTCAAAAAACCACTCCCCATTCTTTATGTTTTGGATCATCTCAAGGGCTCTATCTTCAGAAGGTATACCGTAAAACCTCATAAGCTTAATTCTAACACATATCTTCTTCCAGCTTGGTTATTAGGTCTACCCTTCTTTTATGCCTTCCACCACCAAACTCTGAAGAAAGCCATGCGGATACGATAGATAGAGCCAGCTCCTCACCCAAAACCCTACTTCCCAAACAAAGAACATTAGCGTTGTTGTGCTCCCTGCTTAACCTTGCCATGTACTCATTGGTACATAGAGCAGCATACACTCCCTTGAACTTATTGGCAGTTATACACATACCTATACCTGTTCCGCAGATGAGTATTCCTTGCTGTGCTTCACCTCTTTGGATAGCAAGAGCCACTTCACGGGCAAAGAGGGGATAATCTGTAGATTCTGTAGAGTTAGTGCCAAAGTCTATAACTTGATAACCTTTTGATATGAGAAACTCCTTTATTTTTTCTTTCAGGTGATAACCTGCATGGTCAGCACCTATGGCTATCTTCATGATTAAAAGATTATAACTTAAAATTTTTTCAACTCTATACGGTACTTTTGTATCCTGTAATCAAGCTGTCTGAGGGTGTAGCCTAAAAGCTTAGCAGCTCTTGACTTTACATACCCCGTCTTTTCAAGAGCTTTTATTATCTCCTCCCTTTCGGTGAGCTCTATGATGGAAGGCAGGTGCTTAGGCTCTTCTTTACGAAGCTCAACAAAGAAGTAGGAAGGAAGGTCCTTTTCCCTTATGATACCGTCCTTTAGGATAACGAGCCTTTCTATTGTGTTTTCTAACTCTCTTATATTGCCTGGCCAAGGGTATTCCATCATTATTTCCAAAGCTTTTGCGTCTATCCTAACATTCTTGTTGTAGCGCTGATTAAAGAGATTTAAAAAGTGGTCTATAAGCACGGGTATATCCTCTTTTCTTTCTCTAAGAGGCGGTATGTGTATGGGAACTACGCTAAGGCGATAATAGAGGTCTTCCCTGAAACTTCCCTTTTGCACAAGACTCCACAGGTCTTTGTTGGTTGCGGATATGATCCTCACATCTACCTTTATACTCCTCTCACTTCCGAGCTTTTCTATCTCCTTATCCTGAAGAACCCTCAGTATTTTAGGTTGCAAAGAAAGGGGCATATCACCTATCTCATCAAGAAAAACGGTGCCACCGTTAGCTATCTCAAACTTGCCTTTTTTGGAAGTGTAGGCACCAGTAAAGGCACCCTTTTCGTACCCAAAGAGCTCCGCTTCAAGAAGGGTCTCTGGTATAGCGGAGCAGTTTATGGTAATAAAGGGCTTTTCCTTTCTGTTGCTCAAAAAGTGTATAGCCTTTGCCACAAGACTCTTACCCGTTCCACTCTCACCCGTTAAAAGCACCGTTGTATCCGTTTGGGATACCTTTTCTATAAGGTCTATGAGGTTCTTTATAGCTATGCTTCTGCCTATAATACCTTCAAGACTGTACTTTTTACCCAATGCCTGCGTTAGGGCTTTCTTCTCCTCCTCCCACTCCTGCCTTTCTAAATTTATCCTCTCTTCAAGTTTATAAAGCATGCCTATCATAGTCCCAAGTATGATAAGTAGTTCCACCGCCTTTTCCACACTATCCCTTTTATCAAAGCTTTTGAAAACCGCAAGCACACCTATAATCTCACCACCAACCCTAATAGGCACCGCCAAAAAGGATTCATTACCTTCCAGTCTGTCCTTTAGTCCCGTCCTGTTTATGTATGCGCTTACACTAAGGTCAGATAGGACCACAGGCACACCGCTTTTATACACCTTCCCCACTATACCCTCACCTCTTTTAAAAAGCCCCCTTTCTATCTCATCTTCTCTTAATCCAAAAGCTTTGACTATCTTTAGGAGCTTGAGGTCTTTTCTATAAAGAGCTATATAGCTGTACTTTACATCCCAGAAAGAGTAGAGTATTTTGAGCACCTCCCCCACACTGTCCAAAAAGTTCATGCCTTTGCTCAGTATCTTTGCCACCTCGTTTATTATAGTGATCTCTGGTGTGCTCAGATGTTTTTTTGTGCTTTCTTCCGTCATGTTAAATTAATTATACGCAAGGAGGTAAGACATGGCTATAGACAAAGAGAAGATGAAACAGGCGGTGAGACTCTTTCTTGAGGCTATAGGTGAGGATCCAGACAGAGAAGGGCTCAAAGACACACCTGACAGAGTTGCTCGCATGTGGGAAGAGTTTGATAAGATGAGAGATTTTGATTTCAAACTTTTTGAAGAGTTTGGGAATTACAACGAGATGGTCCTTGTTAAGGATATAAATATTTATAGCATATGCGAGCATCATCTTCTGCCCTTTTTTGGCAAGGCTCACATAGCTTACATACCAGACAAAATTGTGTGTGGTCTTTCCAAGCTTGTGAGAACAGTAAGAGCTTTTGCCCTAAGGCCCCAGCTTCAGGAGAGATTGACCAATCAGATAGCGGACTTTTTGGTAGAGAATCTTAAGCCCAAAGGTGTTGCGGTGGTATTGGAGATGGAGCACTTGTGTATGTCCATGAGAGGTGTCATGTCTCCGGGACACATAACTGTTACTTCCGCACTTCGTGGAGTATTTCTAAGTGATATGCGCACCAGAGAGGAGTTTTTAAAGCTCATAAGAAAGGAAAGGGAATGAGGGTCTGCCTTATAGCGGGTTGGGGTGAACTCCCTCAAGTTTTCCAAAAAGAAGCCACAAAAAAAGGTGTGGAAGTCTTTACTGTGGGTGTCAAGGGTATAACCACCATCAAAGCGGACGAATACCTGCCCATAGGTAAGGTGGGAAAACTCATAGACCTTCTTGAAAAAAAAGGCATAAAGAAGATAGTTATGTTAGGCAAATTTGAGCAAAAGCTCATCTTTTCTCATCTTTTTACCTTTGATACAGTAGCACTTTCCATTCTAAGGAAGGCAAAGGATAGAAAGCCCCAAACCCTAATTAAAACCTTCATGCAAGAGCTTGAAAACCGTGGGTTTGAGTTTATAGACCCTAAACCTTATCTTGAAAACCTCCTTGCACCAAAAGGAAGGATAGGTAATGTGGAACCCTCTAAAGAAGCTATGGAAGATGCCCTTTGGGGTATGCCTATAGCCAAGCAGATAGCTAACCTTGATATAGGACAAACCATAGTAGTGAAAGATAAAGCGGTGGTAAGCGTGGAAGCCATGGAAGGCACCCAATCAGCTATAGAAAGAGCTGGAAAGCTTGCAGGAAAAAACTGCAGAATAATAAAGGTGGCAAGAACACATCAGGACTTTAGGATAGATGTACCAGTGATAGGACCCCACACAGTGGAAGCGGTAAAAAAGATAAAAGGTGATGCCATCTTTGTAGAAGCAGGGAAGGTGTACATAGTGGATTTGGAAAAAACCGTAAAATTGGCAAACATAAATGGTATAGCTCTTTACGGTATGGAGTAGTTATTAAAAAGGAGGCAGGGCAAAGACCCTATATGTAAGAGGTATTAAGCAAACTACTTCGTAGCTCCGTATCCTCGGACTCTCCTACCAGACCCCTCTCAAAGACGTGCTTGTCCACCCTTGTAGGCTTGAGCACAGATATTATGTAGTCCATGGACCTGTAGGCTTTTAGTGGGTCTCCACAGGTATAGACATCTACCGTGGCAAGTCCGTGTTCGGGCCATGTGTGAATGGATATGTGGCTTTCTGCCAAAAGCACAACGCCTGTGGCTCCGTGAGGTTGGAACTGATAGTAGTGAGAGGAGATCTTGGTAAGACCTGCAACTTTGACGGCACTTTCAAGCAAGTGCCTTATGTCCTCAACCCTGTCAATAAGGTCTGGGTCAACACCGTAAAGGTCTGCTAGGATATGCAGTCCGAGGGTCTTTGCCATTTTCTCTCCTCCTTGTCAAGATTTTTGAGTAGAGTAAAATGTCTCATCACAAAACACCTCCTTTAAGACAGAATATGAAATTATAATACTTTTCATGGAAAAAGCAAGAGGAAAAAAAGAATTTAGACCTACTTCTTCTCTTGTCAAACAGGCTGTGTTTAACATATTGGGAGACATAAGAGGTTCTCTGTTTTTGGACCTTTATGCTGGTAGCGGTCAGATGGGACTCATGGCTGAAGAAAGGGGTGCACAGGTAATTTTCGTAGAAAAAAACCCTAAACTTGCCAAAGAAATTAAGAGAAAAGCAAGAGGTGATGTGATAATATCCGACGTACTGAGGTTTCTAATGGGCTTTGATAGAGAGGCGGATGTGATCTTTGCGGATCCACCTTATGACTATGAAAATTACGAAAAACTCATACAACTTTCCCTAAAAGTTCTCAAAAAAGGTGGAATTTTTGTATTAGAGCATAGGAAAAATATGGATTTTGGCGCAGAAAGAAAAAAAGTTTATGGAGACACCGCACTGTCCCTTTGGAGGAAGGAAGATGACTAAGGTAGTGTATCCGGGTACCTTTGACCCTCCACACCTTGGACATCTTGATATAGTAAAGAGAAGCTGTGAAATTTTTGATCGTGTAGTGGTAGCGGTTGCAAAAAATCCAAGAAGACACCTGCTTTTTAACATGGAGGAAAGAGTGGAGATGTTTAAGAAGATGGTAGAGTGTTTGGGAGATAAAGTTGAGGTGAAGGGTTTTGACGGACTTTTGGTAGATTTTATGCATAAAGAGGGAATAAGGCTGATAGTCAGAGGTGTAAGGCTATTTACGGACTTTGAATACGAACTTCAGATAGCCATGAACAATTACAAACTCGCAAAAGTTGAGACCATCTTTATGATGCCTTCGCAAGATTACATACATATAAGCTCCACCATAGTAAGAGACATAGCATCTTACTGTGGAAACCTCAAAGGTCTTGTCCATCCGTACGTAGAAGAAAAACTCAAAAAAAAGTTTGGATGTTTTAAAATATGAATATGCGTAAATGGAGTGTTTTGCTTTTACTGTTTCCCCTTTTTCTCTCATCGTGTAAAAAAGAAGAAAAGCCTATTACCTTTGAAAGCATAGAAGTTTATTTCTCTCCAAAGGGTTCCGCTCAGTCAGCCATCATAAGAGAGCTACAAAAAGCGCAGAAAAGTCTTGACATAGCTATGTTTTCTTTTACTTCAAAAGAGCTTGGATCTGCAGTAATTGATGCTTACAAAAGAGGCGTAAAGGTTCGGATAATTATGGACCAAGGACAAGCGAAAGAAAACTTTTCAAGATATCCCATCTTTGTCCAGGCGGGCATACCTGTAAAGCTTCTACCTGTAGAAGGTAAAAAGTTCGTAAAAGGTTTGATGCATAACAAGTTTGCAATAATAGATAGAAAAACGGTAATCACAGGTAGTTATAACTGGACCGCTAGCGCAGAAGAAATTAACTACGAAAACCTTCTTATTATACACAGTCCAAAGCTCGCGGAAAAATACGAAGAGTATTTTGAAAGTATGTGGAGAAAAGCGGGCGACGGGATTTGAACCCGCGACCTTCTGCTTGGGAAGCAGACGCTCTACCCCTGAGCTACGCCCGCTAAAATATAATTGTATATCAAGTTAGAGTATAGGTGCAAAAGGCTCACAAATACTAGAGATTGGGTCTTTTGGTAGGCAACACCATAAAGGAGCGAAGGGAAAAAGGTCAGTGCGGACTGAAGGCTTTGGTATAGCAATATGTGAGGTAGGGCAAACATAAAAGATACTAAAACATTGCTGTATCTGCGCAGTAAATAACCCCTAAAAAACAGCTCTTCTGCAAAGGCTGAGAGGATCATGTGGAGAAGGGTATAAAGATCTACGTTTGTGAGCAGAGTTATAGGAAAGGTGATTACAGAGAGATTCCACTTATTCTTCCATTTGAAAGGATCATCTAAAAAAAGCAGTGGAGAGAGAAGCACAAAGGTAGAAAGATCAGGAAGTCCCAACACTTTGCGACCAAAGAGGCTTACTAAAAGCAGAAGGTAGAGAAACACCTCAGAGTAGTTTTTTATAAACCAACCTATCTTCCTGCCTATCATATATGACCTCAAGGTTTGAGGAGTATTCACCAGATTTTAGATCCAACACTATGTGAAAGTACCTACTCTTTACATCCACAAGGTCCCTTATAGCATAAAGCATGTCAAAGGTAAAGCCATCTACAAGAAGAAGGTCCTCAACTCTTCTAAAAGGCTCTTTGCTTCTTCTTTCTATTATCTTGTTTGCAAGCACCTGATCTATCCTTGGGTCCAGTGCCATAAGAATATATGGACCAGCGGTGTTTATGTTTATCTTACCTGAGGAAAAAACGGTAGTCAGGCTCAAAAGCCCAGGGTAAAACTCTCTTCCGAGGGTTTTGCCCAACAGATCCTCGTTCCTAAAGCCTGCCCATCTTAGCTCCTCTTTGGAGTCTAAGGGTGCTCTCTTTATGGGATACTTGGTTTCTATAGGGATGTCGCTTTTGCCTTCCCAAGCTAAAAGGTTCTTTTTGTAAGATGTGTCTATGTTTAGCAGTTTAAGAAGTCTTTCAAAAAACTTACCGTAGGCTCCATCATCCACATAGTTTAGATTAAGAAACCTCTCTTCGTCATATACGCTCACATACAGCTCTCCCTTTTGGGTTTTGAAGGTAAGCGGGTAAGCCCATCTGTCCTGCAGAGTATCCACAGAGGGATCATCTCTTTTTAGCATTTGAATAACGAGCGGAAGCACAGACAAAAATACATGATAAGCTTGTTCTTTGAAATAAATCTCTTCTACGGTGGTGCGCACGGACCTTACGCTACTGTAAGCATCCATTGCGTAATAGACAGAGACGAAAAAGATCATCAAAACCAGAAACACTATCATCTTAGTACCATATCAAGATCAAATACTCCCTGACCCGTGTTATCCACCGCTTTGAACTTCACTATCTTTATCCCACGCTCCTCTATATCATAGACAAGCTTGGGGATCTTAGCACCTGCAATTTTTCTCGCTTTTACCTCATATCCTTCATCCCTTTGAGCCAAGGATAGAAACTCCCCACCTACGTTAGATATCAAGCTTTTGAGAAGCTCTTCTGATGGCTCCTGTCTGATGTTTTGTTTGTAGTTCTTTATAAGAAACATAATCTCTTTGTGCTTGAGATATTCTCTGTAGTAATTGTCCCTAAGTTGGTAATACCTGTTTAAAAAGGCATAAAAGAGTATAAAAAACAGAAGAAAAAGCAGAACGTTTAAATTCCTATTTGTGATCATTTACCTTACTATTATAGTTATCTTTGCACTTCAAAAGGAAAACTGACCTTTTTAGTCTCGTTATCTATTCTATACTCAACTCTTAGGATCAGCTTTTTTTGGTAGTTAGTGGGTTTCTGAAAGTAGACAAAACCCTTAAGAATAGCTCCTGGCTCTACTGTACCAAAAAGGAAAGCGTTATTTACTATGTCAGGATAAGTGGGTGGATAGTAGGGATAATAGGGATAATAGCCAAACCAGTAAGGATATGAGTAGTAAGCTATTCCAAAGGAAAATCTCACATTACTGCCTAACATGGATGATACATCACCAGGAGGTATGGGATTGTATTGACGATTTTCATCATCAATTAAATGAACGCCTTGTCTTTCTATGTAGAGGCTCTTTGTGGATAGGTTTTTTACCTCCAAATAGATGGGTAAAACGTAGTAAGGGAGGTCCGATGGTGAGTACTTCCACGCATGAGTTTTGACCAATATCTGCACATCTTTGTCCTCATAAATGGAGGTCAGTTTTTCTTTATCTACTTTGAGCCCATCTTCTAAGGGAACTAACTTTACCGCAGGAGCGCACCCCAAAACCAATACGAAGAAGAAGAAAAATAACTTTTTCATTTCTCTACCTTTATATTAACCCTTTTGCCCCTTTTCATCAACTCTCTTATGAGTTCCGCACCTTTTTCAAAATCTACCACCACACCACCAAAACCCTTTGCAAACTTCTCCGCGTGCTCTTTGCTACCAAAAGCTATTGCAGAAGGACTACAACAAGGCACAGCGGAAGAGTCTATAACATACCACGCAGAGAAACAGTTTATGGGATTTCCAGTTATAAAGTCCCAAGTCGTACAGGCTTCTACCTATTTTCTTTTATATCTGTTTGTAAAGTAGAAGGCCACAGTGGGCACAGCACGCTTTTATCTTTCTGTCTTTAAGGTAGTATATAAACTCAAGTCTTTTATCCAAAAGTTTTGTACAGTAAGCACAGGTGTCTTTTCCTTCCTCCTTTGTGTCCTCTGGAGTTCTTAACTTTATCTCTCCATGCTTTCTTATTAACTTTCCTTCCTTTTCCAACTCCCTCACATCTCTGTAGATGGTCATAAGTGATACACCAAAATACTGGGATAATGCCTTTACATTGTTATAGCCCTCCTTTATAAGCTCAAGTAGCTTTTTTTTTCCTGTCCATGCTTTTAAATTTATTATCTAATAC
>ERZ1669248.458-NODE-458-length-20034-cov-15.970219_pt1 | contig 20034 bp, 16 predicted proteins | sample MGYA00579296_ERZ1669248 | MGnify/ENA primary metagenome ERZ1669248 (study PRJEB41166, sample SAMN08046057) | hot springs metagenome | biome: hot spring; feature: neutral hot spring; material: thermophilic sediment; isolation source: thermophilic sediment from...
GTTAATCGTCGGTGACAAGCCCCGACGCTACATCTTAGCCCACCAATTCGTTGGTGGGCAATCAGCGACCGACAAGTGGGAGGGCGAACCTCCTGGTGAGCCCAATTTCCCCAACCTGCCCATCTGCCCATCTCACGATTTGCCGATAGTTTTGGCTCGGCGGGAGCCTCGCCCTCCCAAAGGCTGATTTCACTTGTGAAGAAACCGCTCGGAAAGGCTTTTAGAACACACTTGGGCGACCACGAAAATGTAGCGTTGGCTCTCAGCCAACAAGACCTGTCCGAACGCCCGCTGCTCAACTTGCAACACTCAACGCTTAGAGGATGTATCGGCTCAAGTCTCGGTCTTTGACGATGCCCTCAAGTTGCTTCTTGACATACTCGGCATCAATGACGATGGTTTCGCCGGCAAGTTCTGGAGCACGGAAACTGATGTCTTCAAGCACTTTCTCCATGATTGTGTGCAACCTGCGAGCGCCGATGTTTTCAGTCTCTTCGTTGACTTTCTCGGCATAATAGGCGATAGCCTCAATTGCGTCTTCAGTGAACTTCAGCGTCACTCCTTCGGTTGCAAGCAAGGCGGTGTATTGCTTGACAAGGGCGTTTTCGGGTTCAACCAAAATCCGCTTGAAGTCTTCCTTTGTGAGTGGGTCAAGTTCAACCCTCAGTGGGAAGCGACCTTGCAACTCAGGAATCAAGTCAGATGGTTTCGTGACATGGAAAGCGCCTGCGGCGATGAAAAGGATGTGATGGGTGTGGACTGGACCGTAGCGGGTCATGACGGTGCTGCCTTCAACGATTGGCAGCAAATCCCGCTGAACTCCCTCGCGGGAAACATCGGGACCGTAGCCTTTCTCGCGTCCAGCGATTTTGTCCATCTCGTCAATGAAGATGATGCCGTCTTCTTCGGCTCTTCGTATTGCTTCCCGAACGACTTCGTCTCGGTCAATCAACTTTTGGGCTTCCTCTTGCATCAAGACTTTCCTTGCATCCTTGACTTTCATCCGCCGCTTTCGTCTTCGTTTTGGCAGAAGCGAACCGAGTATGTCCGCTGGGTCAAATCCGACTTGCTCCATCCCTTGCGGACCTATCACATTGACGAAAAGTTGAGGTGTTTGCTCTTCAACCTCAATCTCAACCTCTTCTTCGTCAAACTCTCCAGCCTTCATGCGCAGAAGGTAATGTCGGCGTAACCGTTCAATTCGGCTGCTTTCTTCGTCATCGCCTTCATCTGGTGGTTCTTCCACTTCGCGCCCGAAGGGGAACGGGATGGGTGCTCGTCGGCGGCGACGAGGTGCAGGCACTAACCCGAGGGCTTCAATTAAGCGCAGATTGGCTAATTCCTCCGCCTGATACTCAACTTCAGCCATCTTCTCTTGCTCCACCATCCTGACGGCGGCATCCACCAAATCACGAACCATTCCGTCAACATCCCGCCCTACATATCCAACTTCAGTGAACTTTGTCGCTTCAACCTTGACGAAAGGCGCCTTGACCAATCTCGCCAGCCTGCGGGCAATTTCGGTTTTGCCCACTCCCGTCGGACCTATCATCAAGATGTTTTTGGGCGCAACTTCGTCCTTCAGGTGTTCAGGTAGCATCTTGCGCCGATAACGGTTGCGCAATGCTATAGCCACAACCCGCTTCGCCCGCTCTTGCCCAACGATGTATTTGTCCAACTCGGCGACAATTTGGCGGGGGGTGAGTTCCTGCCATTCCATCATTCATCACCGCTATGAAATTGTAGGGCAAAGTTGAACCCTTTGCTTTCGCATTGGGAGTGCGAACCTCCTGGTGAGCCTAAATTTTTCCCGACCTGCCTACCTGCCCATCTCCCGATTTGCCGATAGTTTTGGCTCGGCAGGAGCCTAGCCCTCCCGTAGGCTGATGTCACTTGTGGGCAAGCCGCTCAGAAAGGTTCTCTGAATACACCCCAGTGTTTTGGGCTCAAAACACCAAGTGCTCCTTAATTTCAGCCGATAAGCGGAAGCGGAAGGGTAGGGGAGAGGCATCTTTTTGGACTGGCGTTATTGAACCCTCTGCATCAGCGCTGATTTTCCAAATTGAGCGTTGGGGGACACCCACTGAAAGCAGGAAAACGACTTCGCCGCGAGCGGAGAAAGCGCCTCGCCAAATTGTGACCTTTGGGTCTTTATCGCTCCAACGCTTCAAAGTTAACTCGGCGTCCCCTTCCGCTTCAGCGTTGACCCTTACCAAAGCCTCGTCGCCTTTAATTTCCGCCAAAGTGCAAGTTACAGGCAAGGTGATGGGTTCAGTGGTTTCAAAAGCCAGCACGGGAAGCCCAATTTCCCAACTTTGCCCAACCTTGACAGGTTTTTCAGGTAGCGGAGTTGGCATCAAAGTTTGCAAAGTTGTGGTCACAATTGCGTTGACAAACTGGACATCAATTTTCGGCACAACCTGCTTGATGTCCTCAGGCAGTTGGAACGCTTTGACTTTACCTTTGGGCGAAATGGTCAAACTGACGCTTAAGGTCATCAATCGCTGCAACTTCCTTCGGTCGGCTTCTGGCAGTTTCGTGCTGTCAAAACTGAACGCACCCCACGAAAACTTGACATCACCTTCAGGCGTGATAAGCAACTCAAAAGGTTGGTCGCCAGCGATTCCTTTCACTTCTGCACCTTGTGGTTGGATTGCGATGACACCATCGCCATCTGAAGTCACATCTTGGACAGTGATCAGAGATTGGGCTCGCAGCGACAAATCAAAGGTGAAATTGGTGGGCTTTGTCGGTGAAAGAGGCGTCGGTCCGTTCCATTCGCCGCTGATTTTACCCGTGACAACTCTTGTCGCTGAACCGCCAATGGGAAAGTTAAGTGAGAGGTTCACCTCTTGAGCCATCAAAACCGATGCCGTTAGAATGAGCGGCATTACTGAGAAGGCAAACCGCATGGCTCATCACCTCACCTTTGTCGCTGTTTTGCTTCACCAGTTACTACAAATCTTGACGGCTTTCGGTTTCATCAGCAAACTTGATGGCTCTAAGGTTGCCCACCTAAGGAAGCCAGAAGTTTGGGCACACTTGCAGACCCTTTTTCGTCACTTTTGTTGTCCAGCCTACTTCTCAAACCTGAGCACCCAATCAACCCGTTGGTTTACCTTGCTGAGCAACTCAACGACGAAAAGGGCGCCCTCTCGCTTTACTTCGCTTGTGACCTCGCTCTCCCTCGGCTCTGCCACAAGTTGGGAAAACCTGAAATCGTCGGGGACAAAGATGTAAAGCCGATAAGGGTCGTTTCGGACAAGCAAACTGCTGCCGTGAAGTTCCGCGTTCTGCTCGTCCCAAACCAACTCAACGAGGTCAACGACTCCTTGCGTGATGTGTCGGGATGTTGAGATAACTTGTGGGTGTCTTGCGACTTGCCTGACGGCAAAAACCTCGCATGTGCGGATTGGAAGTGTGACGGGGAAGCCATCTTCAAACTGCCCATCATAGCGTTTGCTCCAAAACTCAAAAACATGGTAGCGAATTCCTTCACCCGTCGGCAAACCGAGTTTTGCAAAGTCAACACGAATTGTTGTCGGTTCATCCTGCCAATTGAACACCGCTACGATGTCCCAACTGCCGTAATGCTTGGCGACTTTCAGATTGACAATGTTTGGGCGACCGAGTTGGTCCTCGTCCCAAGGGTAGAACTCCATCGGATGGATGTCAACCGTCGGGATGACTCGTCTTAGGATTTCAACTCGTTCCTCAGGCAGTTCATACATCTTGTCGCTGGTCATAAGTGCCTGTCCGCTGAGGGAGACGAGGGTAGCCATAATTCGCGCCTCGCCAAGTGTCAAAGGTTCGCGGACGCACAAAGTATCTGGGTCGCACCACCAAACAACATTGTTCAAAAAGCCCCATCTCGTTATCGTGCGAATCATGACTTGGCAGCCTTGCCAACTGGCTTCCATGTCGCCGCCTGTGCGACTTCCGTTCATTATGCCGATTCCGTCAAGCGGGATGCCGTAACAACCGAGCAAATACTTGTTCGGACCGATCGCTTCCCTGATGGCACGCAAGGTCATCCGATACGCTTCGCTGCCGGGAATTTCGGGAACTTTCCTTGCATCGGCATGTTCGTCATACCATCGGCTGAATTCGGGTTGGTTGTCAATCTTGAAATAGTCAAAGCCCCAGTCGTAGGCGAGGGTGTGGAACAGTTGCTTGATGTATTCAAGGGCTTCGGGGTTGGTTGGGTCAATGAGGTAACTTTCAACTTTGCGCGGGTGCCAATCGCCGATGCGAACGGGCGTGCCGTCAGGTTTGCGCAAAAACCAATCAGGGTGCTCGTTGTAAACTTCGTCGCTGTCGGTCTTTTGTGGGATGAGCCAAATGCCCGGCTTCATGCCATTCTGTTTGACGATGTCTGCAACCCATTTCATGCCCTTGCTGAATTTCTCGTTTGGACCTCGCCAATCGCGCCCACCCGAAGTTTTGGGATTGCCGTTGTCAAGTTGCCAACCGTCGTCAAGTTGAACCCACTCAAGCCCGAAGTCCCTCAAGTTCTCAGCGAGCCACTTGACATTTTTCTCCCACTCTTCCTGCGTGATGTTCTGGTAGTAGTAATACCACGAGCACCAGCCTGTGGGTGCGCGGTTGAAGACAGATTTGTCAATCGGCGCGTAGTAGCGGATTCCATGCCGCTTGATGACATCGGTCGTTACTTTTGCCGTGAAAACGACTTCACCCAACTTGCCTTTGCTGACGAAGCGGTATCGGTCGGCTGGTTCACTTGGGTTGTGATAGATTTCCGACAGAGGCAATGTGACGGCGGCGTCGTTGAAGCGGTTGAAAAGAGTCTTTGCGGTTTTGCTCGTCACTGGACCGTGAGCGAGTGAGAAGATGCCGAAATTTTCTTCTTCAGGTAGCCGTCCAAGGTAAGGTTCAGCGCCCATGAACAACTCGCCATAAACTTCCACATCCCCTTGCGCTGGCTGCTTGCAAGTTACTTTCAGAGCGACACTTCCCTCGTCAGTTTGGAATGAAAGTTCAAAGGTAAGTGGCGAAGTGGCAAGACGCCAGTGAACAGTCAATCTTTCCCCCTCTTGAGCCGTAACTTGAAACTGGGACTTGCTGGAAGAGGTGCACATATAAGAGCCCTCAACGAAAACCGCCACAGCCCCCTGAGCGAACAACCCCAAAACCGGGTGAGCCAGCGAAAATTTACCTGTCACCTCATCAAACAGCACCTCAATTCCCTTCGCCATCTCGTCTCGCTCCTTTCGCGTTTTTGTTGACTGCCTCAGACAAGTTTTTGCGGAAATCGTCTCGTGTCACTTGGGTGAAGTTCCTTTTCGCCTGTCAACAACCAACTCCCCGCCGACACTAACATTCTCTGGCGAATTTTCTCTGATCAGCACGATGATGTGCTCTTTGCCCATTCCATACACTTCGGCGGCAACTTCGGTGAGTCGTTTTGCAAGTTCCCTCTTTTTGTCCACACTGATTTGCGGACCGTCTACTCGTATGACCGGCATCTTCCAACCCCTCCATTCCTCACAGGCATTGCCTTCTTGTCCCGCAGCCATGTTAGCATCCCTGTCTCAAGTTGTAAATCTGTGACGAGTGTGTTCTAAAAATCCGCCTTTAGGTTCGTTTCGGCTCACAGCAAAATCACAGGAGCGGCTTAGATTGAATTGTAGGAGCGGCGTTAGCCGCGAACCCTTCCCGTGTCGGTTTATTCGCGCCTTGCTGCGCTCCTACAATGAAGCAAAAAACCTGTCTGTCTCCGAACACACTCATCAGTGACGAGAGCGCTCAGAAGGTTCTACCGATTGAGCGAAACCTTTCTAAAGTTGTGGCGTCTAAGTTAAACGGCTCGGTTGAAGTGAACGCAAAGGGGAAATTAGGGAAAAGCCCTGACAAACTGGAAGGCAACGACAGGTAACCAAAAAGCGACTTCGGCGTCAAACTAAAATGGCGAAAGGGAACAGCCGATAAAGGAAATGGAAGCAAGCGACGGCTGAGAGAATAACGAGCAACTCAATGAGGGTGAAGCCGACGACGCCGCATCATCACACCTCCCTCCCGGCCCCGAGGTGGTCCCCCTCCCGCCGCCTCGGGGTTTTTGCTTTTAGGAATAACTGCTCCGTTTTTGGGAGTTTAGGCGATACAAACGAGGCAGAGCCTACAGTCGGCACCAAAGAGGGGCGACACCGGTTCTGCTAAGAAGTGTAAAGGGTGCACCATCAAATTCGGCACTGAGGCTCAAATCAGCGTTTTTCGCACAGTCACTGAGGCTAAACCATTGAGCCGAGTTTTTCGCGGAGGCGGTTTAGGGAAGCGCTTTTCAAATCAACGGTATGCCGTTCTTTGCTGCTTTCTGATTTCACAACGCGTTCAGTCAATTCAGCCAACGCTTTCCTTTCCGTCACCATAGACGCCACATAAGCGCAAAAGTCGCCACACATCGTGCAGACACCTTTATTGTAGTCTTCACTGAGCAGGCGATACTCTCGTGCTTTATCTGGGTCAAGGGCGAGGGCAAACATTGTTTCCCAATCAAGCCGATAGCGGGCTTTGGACATCTCCAAGTTTCGTTCCCACGCTCCGTTAACGCCTTTTGCGATATCGCCTGAATGGGCAGCAATTCGTGTGGCGATAATCCCTTGCCTAACATCTTCAGGGTCAGGCAAGCGGAGGTGTTCAGCGGGGGTTATGTAGCACAGGAAATCAGCCCCTGCAGCGGCTGCTATCGCACCACCAATAGCGCCAGTGATGTGGTCGTAGCCAGCGCCAATGTCGCAAGTCAGCGGACCAAGGACATAGATTGGAGCGCCGTGACACAACCGTTTCATCATCTTGATGTGGGCATCAATGTGGTGGATTGGAACATGCCCTGGACCTTCAATCATCACCTGCACCCCTGCTTCCCAAGCCCTCAAAGTCAGTTCTCCCAACACGGAAGTCTCAAACCATTGGGCTGCATCGCCCGCATCCGCTATCGCGCCCGGTCGTAGCCCGTCTCCAAGGCTGATTGTCACATCGTATTTGGCACAAATTTCAAGCAGTCGGTCAAATTGTTCGTAAAGCGGGTTCTCAGCCCTGTTGTGAGCCATCCAGTGAGCGAGCAAAGAACCGCCCCGCGAGACCATGCCACATGCGCGGTTTTGCTGGACGAATATTTTGATAGCCTCACGAGTGACACCACAGTGCAAGGTCATGAAATCCACGCCTTGCTTTGCTTGCCTTTCAATGACTTCAAACAAATGCTCAGGGTCCATCTCCGTGATTGACTTGCCTTCCTGCAGTAACTCCCATGCGACTTGGTAGATTGGAACTGTCCCCAGAGGTTTTCGCCAATGGTTCAGGATGGTGACGCGGATAAAGTCCAAATCGCCACCCGTGCTGAGGTCCATAATCGTGTCAGCACCGTAACGCTCGCAAATTTCCACCTTGAGCAATTCCTCTTCCAAGTCAATATGGTCAGGCGATGTGCCGATGTTGGCGTTAACTTTCGTTCGCAAGCCTTCACCAATGCCGATGGGGTAATAGTTGGGATGGTTGATGTTGCGAGGTATCACGACCCTCCCCTTGGCAATCTGCTCTCTAAGCCACTCAGCATCCACGCCTTCATCCTGTGCGACTATCTTCATCTCCTCGGTGATTTTGCCTTGCCTTGCAGCCTGCATTTGCGTCATATGTCAGCACCTCCGTTATTGGCTGTTTAGTTCCTCTCGCAATTCTATCACACCGACCTGTTCCGTTGTCTGTGAATTGACCCAATGACTTGTTCCGTCAGCGAAATGCTCTCGCTTCCAAATCGGCACAATTTCCTTGATGCGTTCAATGGCGTGTCTTGCTGCCACGAAAGCATCGGCTCTGTGAGGAGCCGAAACGAGGATGGCGACTGAGACATCGCCGACCTCAAGTCTACCGATGCGGTGAACAATTGCGACTTTGCACAACTGCCATCTCCTCACCATCTCATCGGCAATTCTCTGCAATTCCTTTTCAGCCATGAGTTCATAGGCTTCGTAAGTTAGAGCCGTCACCCTTTTGCCCTGACTGATTTCCCGGACTGTTCCAACGAAAGTCACAATTGCCCCTGCCTGCGGCGACGAAACGAAGGCAAACAAGGGTTCAAGTTCAATTGGCTCCCTCGTCAACTTGACGATGACTTTGGTCTCCGCTTCAACTGCCCCGCCACTTACTGGTGGGATTAAAGCGACTTCATCGCCATCCTCAAGCGTTGCGCTTTCGCTGGCGTAATCGGCATTGATGGCGAACCGATAATGTTCCAATCGCTCGCGAAGTTTCGGGAAAATTTCAAGCAGGGTTTTGATGGCGTCTGAAAGGAGCGAACCTTTTGGCAATGCCAAAGAAATCTCTTCGCAACCTGTCAAGTCCTTCGCTGGACCGAAGAATTTGACTCGGATGCGGATTTCTTCTGAGTTCACATCCTTTCACTCCTTAGCCCAGTGGGCGATGCCGATGCCCAAAAGTTGTCGGAAATCCCGCCACCATTGGAAAAAGTGGGCAAAGCCTGGGACTCGGTTCAGAAAGGCGAAGGGTCGCCAGAAGTAGAGGGTCTGGGTATCCGCTTCAGTGCTTATCCAAGAAATAGCCCGCCCTAAAGCCAGAGATGCGTAAAGCCCGAGAAACAAACTCCAAGCCCCATACTCCTGAAAGACCCAACACAGCAGTGGGATGACCAAACCTGCAACAGCACTTGCCAGCACGCTCACATCGGGATTGTCACCGCTGAGCAAAACTACCTTGTATGTTTGTCCCGCAGCGTTGGTGAGAGTTTTCTTCTCCTGCTTGCTTGCCTTCATTGTGTCACCATAAAGGTGAAGCGCCAATGCAACCAGAGCACCCAGCAAGATTCCTACGATGGTCGGGAACGCTTCTTGGGTTAGGGCTACGACAGCATAGAAAGTCGCTCCAATCCCAACCAATGCGTTGAAAGTCGCCAATCTCCAAACCATTTCAGCCGTCAACAGCGCAATCAGCGCCAAAACGAGCAAAACTGCAAAAACCGGGATGGCGATATGCCTCAGTAACCAACCTGCAACACCCAGAACCCCCAACCCAACAATGACCAAAACGAACATTAGCCCAACCGGCAAAAGGTAGTCAGCGGCAAAATCCCTCAACGGTTTCAACCACTTTTCTGCTTGACGAGCCATTGACAACACCTCCAAAGCGATGAACTTCACGCCAAATTTTGCCTCAAGGCGGTTTCCACTTCGTCAAGCGCTTCACGGTTAACCACAAATGAGACTGCAGCGCTTACAATGATGCCATTGATGGACGAATTTAGCCACTATCCACTTCTCAGCGGTGTTTTGGGCACGGTGGGAAGGTGCTCACAAGTCCCAGAGCGAAACGCTAATCTTCAAACTCGTCTTTTGACTCTGGCAAAGGTGGTGCGTCAACGAGCGGGATGAGAACTTTGCGCGGTTTGTTCCCTTCAGCGGGACCGATGATACCAGCCTTTTCCAGTTGGTCAATCAATTTGCCAGCGCGAGGGTAGCCGATTTCCAACTCCCTTTGCAGCAAACTCGCCGAAGCGTAACCTTTCCGCCTGACGATTTCAACAGCCTTGTCAAAAAGCGGGTCTTTCTTGTCCAACTTGACTCCAAGCATCAACGCTTCCTCGTCCTCTTCCGAGTAGACATCAAACAGATACTCCTCAGGTTCGCCGTATTCGTTGATAAGCACTTCAACGACCCGATGGACTTCCTGTTCGCTTACGAAAGCGCCTTGGATTCTGATGGGCTTTGGGGCGTCAATGGGTTGAAAGAGCATGTCGCCACGACCGATCAGCCTTTCAGCGCCGTTGCAATCCAAAATGACCCTGCTGTCCGTCTGGGAAGCAACGGCAAAGGCAATTCGCGAGGGGATGTTCGCTTTGATGAGACCTGTGATGACATTGACAGAAGGTCGTTGTGTCGCCACGACGAGGTGAATACCTGTCGCCCTCGCCAATTGGGCAATTCGGCAAATCAACTTCTCAAACTCGCTGCCCCCCTGCATCATCAAATCCGCAAGTTCGTCAATGACGATGATGATGTGCGGGAGTGGCTCTTCATCCTCTTCCTCTTTGACCGCTTCGTTGTAACTGTCAATGTTTCTCACTCCCCTTTCAGCGAAAAGCCGGTATCGCCTTTCCATCTCCCGGATGGCGCATTTGAGGGCACGGGCAGCACCTTTGGCATCAACAACTACAGGGTGAGCGAGGTGAGGTGCTCCGTTGAAAAGTGTCAATTCAACGCGCTTTGGGTCAATGAGGGAAAACTTCACCTCGTCAGGGTGAGCCCTTGACATGATGCTGATGATCAGCGAGTTGAGGCAAACGCTCTTGCCACTATTGGTAGCGCCGCCAATAAGCAGGTGTGGCATTTTGCTCAAATCGGCAAGTTTGGGAACTCCAGCGATGTCTTTGCCTAAAGCGAAAGTTAACTTTGACGGAGCCGCTTTGAACTCTTCAAGTTCAAGCAACTCCCTCAACCTAACCAGAGCGATTCGCTTGTTTGGGACTTCAATCCCGATAACGCTTTTGCCGGGCACAGGCGCTTCAACCCTGACATCAATTGCCGCAAGCGCCAAAGCCAAATCGTCGGCGAGGTTTTCAATCCGCTTGACGCGAATTCCGGGTGCTGGCTGAACTTCGTATCGTGTGATGACAGGACCTCGCTTGACATTTACGACTTTCGCCTCAATTTTAAAACTCGCCAAAGTTTCCTCAACCAAGCGAATGCCATCTTCAATGCTGGTCGCTGTCTCAGGGTTGTCCTCTGGGCGAGGTGGTTCAAGGGCTTTGACGACTTTCTCGTAATGCTCCGGCAGGAAAGGCAAATTCCGCCTGCGGGAGCGCTTCACCGTCCCGGCGCTGACAATGGTCTCCATCGGGAAGGGGAAGTCGCTCTCCTCCGATTGAGCGGGAGTTTGATGGACAGGTTGAGGGGGAGCGGGCTCAAGTTCAGAAGTTGACTGCTCTTGCGCTTTGCCCTTCTCCGACTCTACAGACTTAGCCTTCTCCCTCTTGTCAGCCTGTTTTCTTTGCTTCTCACGCCATGTTTTCAACCAAGCAGCCCACCACTTGCTGAACTTTCTTTGGACTACTCCCAAAAGTTCTGTCAAGGTGCGTCGGGAGGCGATCAAGAAGCCCACGAGAGTGGCGAGGGTTAGGACGATAATTGCACCTATATCCCCAAAGGCTTTTCGGAGCAGCAAAGAAGTCAACGCACCAACCCAACCCCCATGTCCAGAGATGCTTTCGGATGTCAATTCCTGCCCGCTTTGAACCCCAAGGTGCAGGGCGGTGACAAGAACCCAAAGCAACGCTGCGCTTCCGAGGGAGAAAGAGAGGACGGGCAACTGGCGCTTCTGTGCTATCAATGCGACGCCCACGATGGCTAACAAAGTGGCGAAAGCGTATGAGCCAATTCCCAACAGCGAAGTCAGCGAATTCGTCAATAGATGCAAAACGACCCCGCCTGCCTTGCCCGATAACCCGACAAACAATAAGCCGCCCAATGCGATCAAGACCAACCCGATGACCTCATACCAAAGGTCAGGCAGGGCAGGTGTCGTTTCCCGTTTCCCGTTTCTTTTCGTCGCGTTTCGCCTTTCAGGCATACGACCGAGCCCCCACGGTGGCGGTCGCCCCTTCGTCCCTGAAGCCCCGCATTTCAGGATAGCACATTCTCAGGGAGATTGCTTTGCAGAACGGCTTCGTAAAGTTCAAGGTGCATAGAGGCGATTTTATCTGCGGTTTCGCGGCTCGCAAATTCACGGGCGGACAACTCGTAGCGGGTTCTCTCGTCAGGATTTTGCAACGCCCTTATGGCTTCGGCGAAAGCCTCAAAATCGTTTGGCGGAACTAAAATCAACGCCCCTGATCGTTCGGCGAGTTCCCGCAAAGGAGGCAAGTCAGAAGCCACGATGGGCTTGCCGTGAGCCAAAACCCTCATCAGCGATGCCGAACCGCTCAAGTAGCGGAAAGGTGCAACGACCACATCGGAAGCAGCCAACCATAAGTCAACTTCTTCGTCAGCCAAATAGCCAGTGACATGAATGCGATGGCGGTTGGGATGTTCTGCTATGCAGGCGATTAACCTTGCGTAGTAGCCGGTTCTGTCCAGCGGGTGCTGTCCACCTGCGAAAACGAGGAACACTTCTTCAGGCAAAAGTTGAAGGGCATCAAGCAAAACCTCGTAACCGCGACGGGCTACGATGAAACCGAAGACAGTCACGACGAAGCGACCCGTCAAACCCAACCGCTGTTTTGCTTCCTCTGAGGTCACAGTGGATTTCAAACTCGGCACCCACATCGGTATGACCGTCACATCTTTGTAGCCCAACCGCCTCAACCGCTCAGCAGCGAAATTTGTCAGGGCGATCAGCCGCGAGATTTTTTCCGCTCTGAACAACCGCCTTTGCACCCATGACTTGACAAACTTCATCAACGGCGAACCTGTCAAGTCAACTTCGTGAACGGTGATGATTGTTGGCTTGCTCAGGCGGTTTAGGAAGAAGGGGAGCAAATTTCTGAACGGCTTTAAGCCCCCAAAGAAGTGGGGAGCAAACTGGATGTGAACCAAATCGGCGTTTTTTGTCCTCTCAGCAATTTCAAGCCAATAAAGTCGTTCCTGAAACCAACCGAGCCTTCTCCCTTGCTCCTTCCAGACTTGGACACCTGCGGGCAGGACATCAACTTGACAATTCGGCAATTGCTTTAGCGCCGTCACCAACTCCTCAGCGTAGTTGGCAATCCCGCACCGAACTTTCCAACTGGTCACCATAGCGATTTTCATGTCCCTCGTCCATCTCACCTCGGCGTCGGCGGTCTTATCAGAGGCTTGAACCTCAACTCTCCGTTTTCCAGCATTTCTTTGAACTCCTCAGGTGTGAGCGCCATTACTGAACCGTCTGCAAACAGGAAGAGGTTATAGCCGTTGTGGCGACCCGGGATGGGGATGTCTTTGCCGGTGCCGACAGCGTTTCGTTTGGTTTGGGTCGTTTCGTAAATCAAAACCACTTCGTTTTGCGGATACATCTCTGGAAGCCACCTTGGGACTCCGTGCTTTTCATCCCAAGCGTAAGCGTTGAAGGCGAAACCGTAACCCCCTTTGGCTTCCAATTTCGGGCAATGGAAAGCGAATTTGCGCTGCGACGGTGGGATGAAGTCCTCAAGGGCATCGCACCAATTTTGCGGTGGGGGCAACAAGTTGTCATATCGCTCCAAGTAAAGTTGCAAAGCCTGTGCCAATATCACCCCCATTCTCGCTTGACACAATCTTTTCAAGTCCTCCTCTTGCCTTGCTCTCATCCTCGGCTCAACTACTTTCACCATCAAAATTGCACCGGCGATCGCGACCAGCAAAAGGATTATTGAACCGATTGCCCTCACTGTCCGTCACCTCTGACTTGTTTCACTTCAAAATGCTCCCACCTCTGGCGAATTGAGGGAAGCGATGCACTAAAATTGCCAAAGCCAAATTCAACCCTTTCGTCACGGCGACTTATGCCAAACCGCATCGCTACAATCATTTTGAAGCGGACGGGAAAGTTGAAGCAAGAGGTGGAAGCGGATGGCTATTTTCGTCACGGAAAAGCAAGTTGCCGACCTAATTGACATGCGCACAGCCATCCAAGCCGTTGAGGAGGTCATGGAACTTCACGGGAAAGGACGAGCCGTCAACCACCCGCGCCAAAGAGTTAGGCGGCATGGAGCAATTTTGCATTGGATGGCAGCGACGGTGCCTGAGTGGAGTTTAACGGGTTTCAAAGTCTACACGCCCCGTTCTGCCTTGTTCTTCCTCTACGGCGCCGACGGCGAACTTTTGATGGTTGCCGAGGCGGCAAAACTCGGTCAAATCCGAACTGGCGCTGCTTCGGCGGTTGCGACGAAATACATGGCTCGTCAAGATTCCAAAGTCCTCGGAATCATAGGCACAGGCTTTCAGGCTGAAACCCAACTTTCCGCTATCTGTCAAGTCCGCCCAATTGAACGGATTTACGCCTACAGCAGGACAGCCGAAAGAAGGGACAAGTTTGCGGCGAAAATGACTGAACAGTTGAGCATCCCCGTCATCCCCGTCGCTTCAGCCGAAGAGGCGGTGAGGGACGCTGACATAGTCGTCACTGTCACAACATCCGCTACACCCGTGCTTTTGGGCGAATGGTTGAGGGCTGGGATGCACATCAACGCCGTCGGCTCAAACTCTCTCGTCAGGCGTGAGTTGGACAGCGAGGCAGTGAGAAGATGTCAACGAATTGTCGTTGATGACAGGCTTCAGGCTCAAATTGAGTGTGGCGATTTACTCTCGGCAGTTGAGAGAGGAGACTTGGCTTGGGACAGGCTGACGGAATTGGGCGAAGTCGTGGCAGGGAAAGCCGAAGGGCGAACGAGCGACGACGAAATCACCCTCTTTGAATCTCAAGGCATCGCCCTTTGGGATTTGGCGGTCGGCAAAGTCGTCTATGAACGGGCGCTTGAAAGTGGCTTGAGCCAAAAATTGCCTTTCTAAGGCGTTGCTTCGCAAACAGCAACGATACTTGTGAATCAGGCGGCGTTCAAAATTTTGCCTGAATTGCTCTCAAGCGGGGTGAAAGGGATGGATTTGCAACCGCAACTTTTGATAATTTTCGGCGCCTCTGGGGACTTGATGAGGCGAAAATTAGCGCCAGCGCTTCTCAGATTGGCTGAGCAAGGTTTTTTGCCCGAAAGGTTTGCCATCCTCGGGTTTGCCCGAACCGAGATGGATAACGAAAGTTTCACGGCAATGCTTGAAAACGCCCTTAAAGTTGACCGAAAAAACGATGCTTGGGCTTGGCTCAGCCAACGGGTATTTTACTGCCGAGGCGGATACGGCGACCCCAACTCAATGCAACGGTTGAAAGAGTTCGTTGACGAGTTGGACGAGCGATTGAACCTTGAGGGCAACAGGCTCTTTTACCTTGCAACCCCGCCAGAAGTTTTTGACGACTTGGTAATCGGAGTCCGAGAAAGCGGGCTGAACAAAAGTCAAGGTTGGGTCAGGATTGTGGTTGAAAAACCTTTCGGCAGCGATTTGGAAAGCGCCAGACACTTAAACAGGCTTTTGTGGACAGCCTTTGACGAACATTCCATCTACCGCATTGACCACTATTTGGGCAAGGAGACAGTCCAAAACTTGCTGGTGCTTCGGTTCGGCAACACAATTTTTGAGCCCCTTTGGAACCGAAGGTATGTTGACCATGTGCAAATCACCGTCGCCGAGAGCGACGGGGTAGGAACTCGCGGGCGATACTACGATGCTGCAGGTGCTTTGCGCGACATGGTTCCAAACCACATGTTCCAACTGCTGACTCTGGTAGCGATGGAACCGCCAATTTCCCTTGATGCCGATGCCGTTCGCGATGAGAAGTTAAGGGTTCTGAAAAGCATCAAGCCCTTTGAACCCGAAGGGGTTGACGAAAATGTCGTGCGTGGTCAATACGGTGCTGGTGAAATTGGCGGTCAACCTGTGCCCGCTTACAGGAACGAACCTTTTGTCAACCCTGAGTCAACGACTGAAACTTTTGTGGCGATGAGGCTTTTCGTTCGCAACTGGCGCTGGGAGGGCGTCCCCTTCTACCTGAGAACGGGCAAGCGGCTCCCGAAGCGGGTGACGGAAGTCCAAATTCAATTTCGCCCTGTCCCGCATTTGTTGTTCCCTCCAGAAACTGCCGGGCAACTGAAGCCGAACCTGCTCACTTTGCGCATCCAGCCAGATGAAGGCATTATCCTCAGGGTTGAAACTAAAGTTGTCGGGATGGAAATGAAAGTCCGCTCAACGCCCCTTGACTTTTACTACTCCCAACTCGGCATGCAGGTTCCAGACGCTTACGAACGCCTTTTGCTTGATGCGATGCGTGGTGACCAAACACTTTTCATGCGAGCAGACGAGGTTGAAGCGGCATGGAGCATCGTGACACCAATCCTGCACCGCTGGAGAACTTCCCCTGTCCCTCAATTCCCAAACTACCCCGCAGGCTCATGGGGACCAAGGGAGGCTGACGAGTTGCTGAGGCAGGACGGAAGGGAGTGGCTGACGAGGTGAATTTGTGGCAGGTCCGATTGAAGCGTCGCAAGATTAAGAAGGCTTTCAGGAAGGTGGTCAAATTTGTTTGACGACCAAGAGTTTGAGCGTTGGTTCAAACAAGCGGAACAGACCTTCCGCTCAGCAGAAAATGATGCAGGAGGTTGCTAACCGTGCAAGAGGTTCTGATTCGCAGGAGAAAGCAGCAAGCGGAGAAGATTGAGATTGCAAGGGAGTTTGTGAGAAAATTGCGAGCGGAAATCGGAACTCTGACTGCTTGGGTTTACGGTTCAGTGGCAAGGGGCACTTTCAAAACTTGGAGCGATATTGATGTTTTCATCGCGGCTGAAAACCTGCCCAATAACCCGATGCAGCGCCTTGAGTTGCTTTACCGTCACGCAAGCGGCGGGATTGAACCGAAAGCATGGACGAAAAGCGAGTTTTTGAGAAAGTTGGAAAAGGGCGATAAGCAGTTGTCAGCGATGTTGAAGGAACGGACTTTGCTGATTGACGAACTTGGTCTTGAACAGTCCTTGCAGGCAAAAACTCAAACGAAACAATAAAGCCAAAGGAGGGCAAGACGGATGGCTTTGAAGGAACGCAGTAAACTGCTGACGGAAGGAATTGAAAGAGCGCCGCACAGAGCGATGCTAAGGGCAATCGGTTTCAGTGACGAGGACCTTCAACGCCCCTTAATCGGCATCGCCAACACATGGGCAGAAATCAACACCTGCAACTACCATCTGCGCGAACTCGCCGAACATGTCAAACGAGGGGTCAGGGATGCTGGTGGAGTTCCCGTTGAGTTCAATGTTGTTGCCGCCAACGACGCAATGGGAATGGGACATGTTGGGATGAAAGCGTCCTTAGTTAGCCGTGACTTGATCGCTGACTCCATTGAGTTGATGGCGACAGCGTATCAGTTTGATGCCCTTGTGCTCATCGGCGGGTGCGACAAAACGCAACCTGGTTGCGTGATGGCAATGGCGCGGCTAAACATCCCCAGCATCTACCTTTACGGCGGCAGCATCCCGCCGGGCAATTGGCAAGGCAAAAGCGTGACCATTCAGGATGTCTTTGAAGCCATCGGCGCAGTCGCTAAAGGCAAACTGACCGTAGAGCAGTTGAAAGAACTTGAATGCGTGGCGTGTCCTACTTTCGGTGCTTGTGGTGGCATGTATACCGCCAACACGATGGCGTCAGCCTTTGAGGCGATGGGATTGACAGTTCATAATTGCGCTGCTCCCCTCGCCCCTGACCCTCGCCGCGCTCAAATCGCTTACGAGACGGGACGAGCCATCGTTCGCATTTTGGAAATGGGCATAAGACCGCGAGACATCATGACCAAAGAAGCCTTTGAAAACGGGATAGCCGTCGCAGCCGCTATGGGCGGCTCAACCAACCTGGTGCTTCACTTGCTCGCAATCGCTTATGAGGCGGGTGTTGACTTGACAATTGACGATTTTGAGCGCGTTAGCGAAAGAACACCTTACCTTGCCGACTTGAAACCGTCGGGTCGCTATGTCATGGCTGACATTGACCGCATAGGTGGCGTTCCCGTTGTCATGAAAGCGTTGCTTGACGCTGGAGTTTTGCACGGGGACTGCCGCACCGTTACAGGTGAAACCATTGCCGACCGATTGAAAGATGTCAAATTTCCTACAGACCAAGATGTCGTTCGCCCAATTGACAACCCCATTCACCCAACGGGCGGCTTCGTCATAATGAAAGGCAATCTCGCCCCCGAAGGCGGAGTGTTGAAAATCACGGGCACAACGAAGAGGTTCCATCGCGGTCCGGCAAAAGTTTTTGACTGCGAAGAGGATGCCTTCAAGGCGGTTTCTGAAGGGCGCATTCAAGCAGGCGATGTTGTTGTCATCCGCTACGAGGGACCGAAGGGCGGACCGGGAATGCGGGAAATGCTGGCGGTGACGGCTGCTTTGGTTGGAGAAGGTCTGAAGGACGAGGTTGCATTGCTCACTGACGGGCGCTTTTCCGGCGCAACTCACGGTCTGATGATTGGACACATCTCCCCTGAGGCTGCGGTTGGCGGTCCAATCGCTTTGGTCAAAGACGGCGACATCATCACCATTGATGTCAATAAGCGCACGATCACTTTGGAAGTTGATGAAGCCGAACTTGAACGCCGCCGCCGAGAATGGACACCACCGCCACCAAAGTTCACTCACGGCGTCTTCGCCAAATACGCCAAATTGGTCACCTCAGCATCAAAAGGCGCCATCTGCTTGGCTGAGTGAAAGTTTGGTCGGCAAGTTTATGCCCTTGCGTGATTTCAAAATTTCGGGAGGTGATAATCGTGGCGGGAGAGATGGTCGCTGGCTTGGCTGTTGGTTTATTAGTTGGCTTCATTTTGGGCGCTGTCGTTGGGGCTTGGTTGAGGAAAGCGCCGAATGTTGAGCGGTTGATGGAAACGGTCTCGGAGTTGCAGCGGCGTTTGGATGAGTGGCAACAAAAGGCAGCAACCCAACAGCAAGTAGACCGTGTCCAAAGCGACCTATCCAACGCCCAACAAACTCTGGCTCAAATTGACCGCTCCCTTCAAAACCTCACCGCCTTCACTCAAAACAACTTCCAGCCCCAAGTCGCTCAGCAACTTCAGGGCGCTCTAAATGCGTTAGTCCAAGTCCAACAAGCATTGCAGGACGCCCAGCAAACTCTGTCCGCCCAAGCCCAAAGCGACGAACAACGCCACAGTCAACTAATTGACAACCTGCAAGCAGCAAGGGACGCATTGGCAAGTTTGGAAACTTTGTTGCGGGAAGTGAGCGAGAATTTGCGAAGCGGACAGCAAAGGTTGAGTGTAGAGTTGAACGAATTGCAAAGGGGCGTGAGTGTAGCGAAAGAGACCATTTTAGGGATTGCCGAGCAAGTTAGCATCTTGACAGTTTTGAAGGAAACAGCCGACAGAATTGAAAACAACATTGACCGAGTGATGGGAATTCTCACGGGGCGAAAAAGTGGGCAGGCGGGCGAAAGGATAGTCGTTGAATTGTTGGGCGTTGTGCCTGAGGACTGGCTTGAACGCAACATAAGGCTTGGGAGAGGGCAAGTGGAGTTTGCCGTCAAAATGCCCGGTGGCTACCTCATCCCTCTGGATAGCAAATTTGTCGCCCCTGAATTGGTCGCTCAGTTGGAAAACGAAACCAGCGAGAAGCAGCAACAGCAACTGCTGGGAAAGGCGAGATGGGAACTTCAAAAGAGGGCTCAGGAAGTTGCCGAAAGGTATCTGACTGACCCAAAAGTTTTGGGCTTCGGGATTGCTGCCGTGCCCGATTCAGTCTACGATTTATGCCGAGACGCCGTCAAAACAGCAGCGCAGAGCCACCGCATTGTCGTCGTGCCATACAGTTTGCTCTTGCCTTTTGTCCTGAGCCTTTACCTGATGGCGCAGCGCTTGGGCATTTCACGATTGGGCGAAACTGACCAAGTCATCGGCACAGCCATCACAGCCCTTGAACAAGCCAAGCAAGCACTGGAGAACATGGGACAGCCAATAACTGCTGTGAGCAACCAACGGAACAGAGCGTTGCAACAGGTTCGGGGAACGCTGAATTTGCTTCGCAAGTTAACACAAGGCGAAATCCCTTTGCCCGAAAGCCAAATGCCATTGCCTTCTGAAACATCAGAACAGCCTCCCGAAGCATGAGGCGAGAAATTTTGGAACATCGGGCAGGTATGTTCTGAAAAAACTCTGCCTTTAGACTCGTTTCGGCTCGCAACAGCATTGTAGGAACGGCGTTAGCCGCGAAACCCCTCATTGACAAATTATTCGCGCCTTACGGCGCTCCTACCATGGTTAACGGATGCTGTTAAGACCCTGCAAGAATGGCGTAAGCAGGGATTTTTTGTTCGTGCAGTCGTGCAAGTTCCCAAGGATGCTCTAACGAGAGGCGAAAGCCTGTCTATTTCTGAGCACTCTCTGAACCTATCAGTGTGTCCGAAAAGCCTTTCCGAGCGGCTTTCTTGCGAGTGAAATCAGCAAAGATTGCCC
>ERZ1669248.459-NODE-459-length-19983-cov-6.985949_pt1 | contig 19983 bp, 31 predicted proteins | sample MGYA00579296_ERZ1669248 | MGnify/ENA primary metagenome ERZ1669248 (study PRJEB41166, sample SAMN08046057) | hot springs metagenome | biome: hot spring; feature: neutral hot spring; material: thermophilic sediment; isolation source: thermophilic sediment from...
CACGTCTTGGAGAGTGCTCGGCCTTCTACTCGTCTCCACGGGCGGCCTGTAGTCGTGGAATGTCTTGGTTACGACGAGCTTACCCCCGACGTTCTCGGCTATAGCCCTGATCCTACCCTTGTAGTCAAGTACGACGAGGCTTTGCTGGCTTGAAGAGGGCGGGTTGATTGCCATACCAGTATAGAAGTACTTGGAGTCGACCTTGACGTGGTCTACTAGCCCCTTGTCCAGCGCCTCGTAAGCCCCGTGGTAGCTCAGCCTGAACTTCCAAGTGTCGGCAAAGGGGTCGAAGTAGAGCTGGCCCCATACGTTACCCGAGGACGCCACCTCCCACATGAGGTCCCAGTGAGGCACCTTGTTGAATAACACCACTCTATTCTCAAAGAGTTCTCTGAATAGCCTATCGCTTCCGAACCCCCTTACGATGCTCTCTCTAAGTCTCTGGTAGTCCCCCGGCCTTGCCGGCCTCGCATCGCCCGGCTCGGTGAGCCTCAGAACGTAGTACAGGTCGATCTCGTCCTGTCTGGGCTGTATTACGGGTATGTCGTCGTAGGGGTCCCAGTACACCTTCGCAACCTTCGGCCAGGTTCTCGGCATACAGCTCAGTCTCGTGGCCGGTGATTAGAGATTCATAGATAGTGTTCAGTCTTACCCCCTCTAATATAGCATCCCTGGACAACACTTTCGCCTCAGTCTCATAGTTGTTAGGGCGACGCCTTGGACGGGTTTGGTCATGGGGTTAGTAGAGTTCGTTAGAGACATAACAACCCAGGTTGTTGTAGTAGCCTGGGCTCTCTTCTTCTTGTCTTGGGTTATAGGTTGGGCTCTTAAAGGTCTCCCCATACCGCTCACGAGAGTCAAGAAAATAGGTGAGAGGATACTGGAGGACGGCGTTTGGGCTGCTTTTTGGCTAGCTGTGGGTAGTAGCGTGTTCGCGCTCGTGTCGTACATAGCATCGTCGGTGTACCAGCCCCTACCCCCACCTCCCAGTCCGTAGGTGTCTAAATGGACCTACTGTACCTAGCATACTACCTCTCGGTATTGACGTACTTCGTAGGCGCCGCGTTGAAGGGCCTACCACTACCGCTGGCCTCCGTCAAGAAGGTCGGGCAAAGACTCATGGTTGACGGGGTGTTCTCGGCTTTCATGGTCTTTAGCTACAAGGCGCTTGTCTTCAGTATCTCCTACTTCAGCTCAGTCATCGGAGCAGACTGGAGGTTGTTAAACGAGTGGTATATCGCGGAGTCGGCCTCGTTGATGTCCCTCTTCGTGTTGCTGAAGACCATAGGCTTCCTGTACAGTAAGGTGGGACTAGGGTTCTTAGCCTCGGGCCTAATATCCCCCATGGTTAGCCTACTCGTAGACGTCCTCGTCACGATCACCGTCTTCTACCTGGCTGTAAAGGCGATATATCTCACGGCTAAGACGATGATCGCCGTCGGCATTCTGCTATACTCTATACCTTTTAGGCTGACGAGGCCGGCAGGAGCCGTACTCATATCCCTCCCGATAGTATTCACGGTCGGCGCCCCTCTCCTCCCAAACTTCGTTGCGATGTTCTCGACCTTCAACCCGCCAGACAACTTTGTCCAGGCTCAGCCAGCGTACATAAGACTACTCGACTACCTAAACCAGCCTATCGCTTACTACGTCGTAAACGCGAGCGACGCTAACGGCAACCAGCTCTACATGTACTTGAGCGATTCGAGCGGCCTCGTCAACGCTACTTCCATGGAGAGGTGGATCCCCCTGGGATACCAGAGACTCGACTTCTTGATGCCGGGCTCGAAGTACTCCGAAGAGGCTAACGTCACTAGTAGCGGGGGCGTAGTGAATCTGACCTACCGGGTTCCAAACATTATAAAAATAGACGTGAACACTCTTGTCTACTACAATACAGACGAAGCAGTCGTGGAGTCCGTTGATAGGTCGAACAACACCTTCACCACGTTATTCAACGTCTTGTACAGTACTAAGATCTACCTCGTTTACGAGTCGTCTAGTACATTAATTGTGTGGCTCGACAACACCACTGCTCAGGGTTACACTGTTTCATTCGACTGGTTCAACGTCGGTTTCAAGGCACTAGTGTTAAGTCTCCACCCAGGACTACACAATCTCACCATACAAGTGATTAATGTAGCGGCGTCTAGGCCTAACGTAAGCGAGGTGTACTACCTCGAGAAGGTCGCCGAGAGCGGTTCAACCCTCTCCCTGGCCATCGGCCTTGTCTCTATAAAGTTCTTCACTCTCTTAGTCCTACCCGTTGTGTACATATTTGTGCTCGTGACAGCCACCCTTGGTTTGGCCAGGATACTCGGCGGGGTCGAGGCTAGGATATCCAGGCTATTGGTGCTAGGGCCTTGAGGAGGCTAGAAGGCGCCCTAGTGATAATGACCCTCCTAGTCCTTCTCATGAGCCTGTTAGAGGAGCCTGCCCCTTCCAGTCTACTGGTCTCTCTAGGCGTGGCGATACTCGTCACCTTGCTGGTGTTCATCATTGGTAAGACTGAGAGGAATTAGAGGCCTGTTCAACAGGCAGTCTAATAACCAGGAGGTACGTGTTGACCCGCCAGACGTGTACTTAGTCAGCAGAGACAAGGTCGTCGGGTTCAGGTATCTAGTAGCGGACGAAATGGACTTCGACGTGAGGGGCTTGAGCCCCTCAAGGCTTTACGACAATGTCGAGAGGCTGGCCTCAGTCATCGACAAGCTACCCCACGGCAGCGAGGTAAAGCTGGTTAAGACGCAGCTCGACCTGTCCTCGTACGCCAGAAAAATCGAGAACGAGATGGCCAACTTGAGAGCGTCCTTGGAGTTGACGAGCGAGCCGCACATAAAGGCGAGGCTCGAGACTAGGTTGGAGACTCTCAGCGAACTCTACAGGCTGATCGTGGAGGGTAGACCTCTCTTAAGGCTGTCTTTCGTGGTGAAGATACGCGTGGAGGCGAAGTCGGTCGAGGAGGCCAGGCAAATACTGTCCTACCACTCCTCCATGGTATCGAACATCCTCCGCTCGAGCCTGGGTCTGAAAGTCAGGGAGGCCAAGAGAGAGGTCGAGAAAATACTGGCGTACGAGACCGGGTTGTCGAGCGAGCTGGGTATACGAACGTTTGTTGGGCCGATGAGCGCCGTCGCCCCCGTGCTCCCAATACCGGCCGTCAAGAGGCCCAAGCTAGACTACGACAACGCCGTGGTTCTCGGAGTAGAAATCGAGGAGAACACCCCGGTGCTCGTGCCTACCGACTTGCTTACTAAACACATGCTAGTCATCGGCCCTACCGGACGAGGTAAGACGACACTCTTGGCCAACCTGCTCCAGGTATTCGCCTCCCTGGGAGCCGGCATCTTCCTTGGAGTGGACTTCAAGGGAGACCTGGCCTCGTACCTAGAGGGGGGAATCGCTAAGGTAGTCGAGCCCAGGGAGTACCCTCTCTCTATTAGGAGCCTGGTTAGTGGGGGTCTAGAGGTCAAGAGCCTTATAACCGATATCTTGTCCTCGTCGCTACAAGTACCGAGGGACAGCCTTGTCGAGTCGGTGGAGTACGTCTACTCTCTCTTGACAGACGACCGTTTAGAGGGCGGCGCCAGGGCGGACGTGCTGCCGATAATGGAGTTAATTAGGGGCGATGCGTCCACCAGTAACCTACGCGAGTTGATCCTGGGCGACAACGTCCTTGTAAATCTGGGTGGGTACGGCTACGCGTACCAAACAGCTTACGGTCTTTCACTCTTGTACCTAGCCAAGGACGCGATCTTTAAGAGAAGCACAAGCGAGCCGAGACTGCTCGTGGTCGACGAAGCGTGGAGGGTGAGCAGGTCTAGGCTCGTAGTAGAGCTGTTCAAGGAGGGGAGGAGTAGAAGGGTAGGTGTAGTTCTATCCACTCAGAACCCCGGGGATATCCCCAGGGAGGTCTTCGAGAACGCTCACTTATTAGTAGTCTTTGGGTCGCCCAACGAGAAGTACGCTCGTACAGTCGCGGAACTCCTCGGGCTAGAGTACGACGCCCTGTCTAAGAAGCTCGGCCGGCTCGGCGTCGGCGAAGCAGTGCTTCTAAATACCCTAGACCCTCACCCAGTAGTATTTAAGGTCAGAAACCCGGTGAAGAAAAACAGTGGTGATGAGCGGCGAGCATCCTGAGTAGTGATGTGTGCGGTCGTATCTGACAGTAAAAGAGTTTAATAGGAGACTCTGCGTGTCTCTCTAGCTTGGGTGATATAGGTGGGAGGTAAGCAGAGGACTACCATATTTATGACTAAGGAGAAGAAGTCGTCGAGCGAGAAGAAGCCCAAGCCCGAGGAGAAACCTGAGAAGGGTAAAGAGAAGGGTAAGTAGGTTTGGGGCATGCCGTTCACGTCGCTCTTCCGTCAAGCGTTTTAACGGTAGAGCCCCCTGGGCTGCCTAGGCTTCTCAAAGCCTATCAGATACTGAGGTACTCCTCGATATTCGGCGTGGAGAAGGCGGTTTTCTTCAAAGACTTCTCGACCAGTGAAAGGGATCACGGGGCTGCGAGGGCCTTCATAGAGAAGGTCTGGAACTACTACAAGACGCCCCCTTATCTGAGGAGGAAACTAGTCCCGCTCGACAGAGACCTGAGAGGCGTGGGGATACTGCCGCCTCTTAGGTTGGAGTCCTTTCACGTCTCCAAGAGACCGTATACAGGCCAGGTGAGACCCGCACTAGTAAAGCGTTTAGCGGACGGCTGTTTTGCCGACATAGGGGTCGGAGAGGACTTTTACGTCGAAGGAGAGTGTAGAGAGGGAGTTCGGCAGGTGAGAGTAGTAGACCCGGTTAAAAAAATAGTGGAGCTGGCGGAGACAAAGCTCTACACGGGCCCGGAGGCCGTTTTCAAAAACTCCCTGAGGGAAGTGCTAGAGGAGTACGCTGGAAAGAGCTTTCTACTCGCTACCGACAGGAGGGGACGGGTACCATCCCTAGTGGCCGATGCGAAGAGATTGACGGGTAAAAAAGTCGTAGTCCTATTCGGGTCTCCGAGCCACGACCTCTTCGAAATGTCTGTGGCCGAAGGCTTCAACCTGAGGATGTTCGTTGACGACGTGTGGAACACGATACCTGGCCAGAAAGTTGTTACCGTGAGAACAGAGGAGGCTCTAGTCATAACCCTTGGAATAGTCAATATGCTTCTGGTCTCGACCACGTGACGCGTAGAGGGCTGTCCCGACCCAGCTCGCTTGGAGGTCATCTTTAAAACCTTGTCTAAGTGTTTACATTGAGTAGCCTGGGGTATGCTTAATGGGTCATAGAAAACTAGAAGCGCCGAGACACGGGAGCATCGGCGTAAGGCCGAGGAAGAGGGCTAGCGAGCTGACGGTACGCGTGAGGACCTGGCCCGCAAAGACATGGATCGAGCTACTCGAGGAGAGATACGGGAGCGAAGTCGAGAAACTCAACGTCGTTAAAAGGCCCACGCTACTAGCGTTCCCTGTGTACAAGGCCGGTATGACACATGCTATGGTAGTAGAGGACAGGCCCCACACGCCTTTAACAGGCAAACCCGTCTTTACACCTGTCACGGCACTGGACGCCCCGCCTATAGTGGTTTTAGGTCTGAGGACCTACGTCTCCGAGAACGGCTCTTTGAAGACCTACGGAGAGGCGTGGAGAAGCCCTGTTAACGCTGTTGTCGAGGTCTTCGAGAAGTTTTACAAGGACAACCCGTTCTTCAAGGACGCGGCAGCCAAGGACGTTGTGAGAAAGTACCTCTCCGGCTTGAGGAAGGTCAACCACGGCCTCGTTAAACCGGACCCGAGTGGTGAATACGGGTTTAAGTTTATCGAGACGGACTACGAGAGCAGGTTGAAACAAATCTTGACGGGTGACGTGAGGGCCGTTAGCCTGGTCGTTTCGACCATACCGGTTCTCTCGGGGATCGGCAAGAAGAAGCCAGAGATCTTCGAGATCAGAGTAGGGGGTGGGAAGATCGACGAGATAACCTCGTACGCCGAGAAGGTGACTGGAGGGTACGTGAGCGTCGCAGACGTCTTCATTGAGGGCCAGCTCGTCGACGTTATAGGTGTAACCAAGGGGAAGGGCTTCCAGGGCGTTGTAAAGAGGTTTGGCGTGAAGGAGCTGCCCAGGTGGCACAAGCACAGAAAGGGTAGTAGAAAGATTGGTGCCAGGAGCCCGGGCTTCGGCACGATGAGCGAGCCGCCTCAAGCAGGCCAAATGGGGTTCCACAGGAGGACGGAGTTGAATAAGCGGATCCTCAAAATCGGCTCGAGCGGTCTCGAGATAGTGCCGAAGGGTGGGTTCCTACACTACGGCTTGATCTACGGCCCTTACATACTGATCGATGGCAGCGTCATAGGGACTGTTAAGAGGGTCTTGCTGCTCAGACACCCAGTTAGGCCGCCTGCCGGCTGGATACCTTTAACACCCCCGCAAATAACATACCTGAGCCTTGAAAGCAAGCAGGGTGTGTAGCTGTGACCTGGCAGCTACTAGTCAGGGTCTCCTCGCCGGAGAGAAAAAAGGTGGGCGTGCTAGACGAGAACGCTAACAAAGTAGGCGAAATAGAGCTGCCTCCAGTATTCAACGTCCCTGTTAGAGCAGACCTGATCAGGAGGGCTTTCCTGGCAGCCTTCACAGCGAGGCTGCAACCCAAGGGTAGAGACCCTCTAGCAGGCAAGAGAACCACTGCCTACAGCTGGGGTGTAGGGTACGGTCTAGCGAGAGTGCCTAGAAACCCTAACGGGAGAGCGAGGTTTGTTGTTAGCGCTAGAGGTGGGCGCGCAGCCTTCCCGCCGACCCCTGATAGGGTTCTGAGAGAGGAGATCAACAAGAAGGAGAGGGCTCTCGCTCTCGCAAGCGCTTTGGCGGCGACGAGCAGTATCGAGCTTGCCAGGAGAAGAGGGCACGTATTCAGTGCGAACCAGCTACCAGTTGTTCTAGCCGATAGTGTCGAAGACTCCGTTGACTCGACTCAGAAAGCCAGAGAGCTGCTGGTCAAGCTCGGTCTATGGAGCGATGTGGAGAGGAGCCGGGGCGGGACCGGGATAAGGGCTGGTAAAGGGAAGATGAGGGGTAGAAGGTATGTGGAGCCCAAGAGCATCCTATTCGTCGTGTCTAGTACCGAGAAGCTGCTTGCTAAGGCTGTAAGGAACTTGCCTGGAGTCGACGTCACCACGCCCAAAGACCTAAGCGTCCTCCACCTCGCCCCTGGCGGCGTGCCGGGAAGGCTCACCGTCTTCACGAAGAGCGCTCTCGAGGAGATAGGAAGGCGGTTCGAGGTGATACCCCTGTGAGCGAGCAGGACAGGTTGGCTAAAGTCATCATCAGGCCCGTCCACAGCGAGAAGGCCTTGACGCTCATAGACAAGAACAATACACTAGTGTTTATAGTCGACAGAACCGCCAACAAGACTCTCATAAAAGAGGCCGTTGAGAGGCTCTTCAACGTCAAGGTAGTCAAGGTTAATACGGTGATCACGCCTAGAGGTGAAAAGAAGGCTTACGTCAAGCTGGCTAGCGAGTACAAGGCCAGCGATGTGGCCACCCAACTAGGCTTACTGTGAGGTGGTTTGTATGGGTAAGAGGATACTCCCCCAGAGAATGGGTAGGGGCTCACCTACATTCAGGAGTCCGGGACACTTACGCGTCGCCCCTGCCAAGTATCCCCAAATACCCGTAGACAAGACCGTTAGAGGGAAAGTCGTGGACCTGGTTCACGACCCCGGCAGGTGGGTGCCGCTAGCTAGGGTAGTACTAGAGACAGGCGAAGAATTCTATATGCCAGCAGTAGAGGGGATGTACGTAGGGCAAACGATCGAGGTAGGCCCTGAGGCCAAGATCGAGAACGGCAACATCCTACCGGTAGGGAGGATACCCGAGGGTACTCAGGTCGCCAACGTGGAGAAAAACCCCGGTGATGGAGGGAGGTATGCGAGGGCTGGCGGGACGTATGCTGTGGTGGTTGGGAGGTCGGGGAACAGGACGCAGATACAGTTGCCCAGCGGGCGTGTAGTCGAGGTACCTAACGAGGCTAGGGCCACTATAGGCGTGGTAGCTGGAGGAGGTAGGGTCGAGAAGCCGCTCTTGAAGGCTGGTGCTTCCTACTACAAGTGGAAGGCAAAAGCCCACAAGTGGCCCAAGGTACGCGGTCTCGCGATGAACCCCGTTTCCCACCCCCATGGAGGCGGCAGGCACGTAGGTAGGCCTACAACGGTTGCCAGGAACACCCCGCCCGGTAGGAAGGTCGGTCATATAGCGGCGAGAAGGACTGGGAGAAGAAAGGGTAAATAACCTTTTTACACAATGCTGTTCTGGAAAAAGAGCTCACACCTGCTCATAGGTCTCGGTCGAGATGGCAGTTGACGGCGATAAAGTCACTGACCCGATAGTAAGTAAAGTCCGTGAGATCTACTCCCAGACCATCCGGAAGTACCCAGTGATAAGAAACCCGCCAGATATTATCAGGTATCTTAGGGAGCACTTCAAGCTCATTGTTAAACCGTACATAGTGTACATCACAGTGGCGGCGTTCTTAAACAACAGACCCGTCCTGTTCGAGGGGCCGCCTGGTACTGGGAAAACAGAAATAGGCGAGGCGATTTTAAGCCTCTGGAGCGGCAAGTCGGCGTTCATCCTGCCCTGCAGCGAAAACTACGACGAGTACCGTGTCATAGGGGACTTTCACCCCGCAATGGCGATGAGTAAGGGCTTCAACGAGGAGAGCTTTATACCGAGACCTTTACTAGCAGCCATGATACTTGGCACAGGGGTCTTAATAGACGACATAAGGAGGAGTAGCGAAGAGTTCCAGAACCTCTTGCTGGATATAATAGATAAGAGGAGGATCATAATCCCGGAGCTGAAGCGGGTTTACTACCAGAGGGATGACGGCTTTCAGATCATTCTCACGAGCAACCCCTACGACATAGCACAGGGCGAGCTGAGCGACGCCTTCCTGAGGCGGGTTGTCAGGGTGGAGTTCAGGTACCCGACCCTCGAGGAGGAGTTCGAGGTGATAAAGTTGAGGCTAGGAGACCTGGTTAATAGGCTAGAGCCCAAGCTGATCGAGGAGGCCCTTCAAATCGTAAGGACCCTTCGCCAGAAAGCCGTGTACAAGCCGGGTATTTCAGATAGCGTCATGTGGCTTACGCTGGCTTCTCTACTCGCAGAGGCGCGGGGGCTGGAAAAGGCCGGTAGAAACGAGTTGGCCGAGGCAGGCAGGGCAGTACTGCTCAAGAACGTCGAGGACGAGGCGTTGTTGAATGAGCTACTACCAACACGTGAGTGACGAGTTCAGGAGCCTAGTAGACAAGGTGCTCGACGAAGTATACGAGAGGGTTAAGAGTGCGGGGAGAATCCCTACAGGACGGCTCGAGGACTTAGCAAGGATAAGGTTGACGCTCGAGCTCCTAAACTACGAGGCGGGCACGGTAAAGAGCGAGGTAATCGAGGAGTTCTACAAGTCCAACCTTGCGAAGCGAGAGCCAACAGGCTACGGGGGCTGGCTCTATAAACCGGGTAAAGAAAGTGTTCACAAAGTCCTGTCCAACAAGGGTAAGAGACTGAGGCTAAGCGACGTCATCAGGGAGGGCACCGCTGAGGAGGTTCTTAACTACGTGTGGCTCAGGGCGAACAAAGCTCTTTACAGAGACAAGAGCGGTAAGCTCGTCATAGACAAGAGCGAGGCTCATAGAGCCGTTGTGGAGGAGAGACCGATATCGGCTAGGGACGTACTTAAGTACCTGAAAGAGGTTCCGAGCAGGTACTGGGCCGGTGTAATAACGAGCGAGCTGCTCACGTCGTTGGACTACGACCAGGTCGAAGAGCTTGTAAGAAGTTATTACGGTCACAGTAAGACGGTGGACAAGAGAATCCTAGACTTCGTGCTAACAAAAGCGGGCGGGACCAGCGGCGGGGGCGATAAATTAGGCGGCGTACTGGGTCTGTCGAAAAGGCTCGGTAAGCAGGCGTCTAACAAGGTTAGGTCGCTAGTAGACGAGCTTGTGTCTACAACCGACTTGAGAGACATAGAGAAGCAGCCCCTCGCTGAGAGGTGGGCCGTCGTCTCTAGCCTCTACAGGGATAGCAGGCTCAGGAGCAGGATGTCCCCGCTCTCACCACTATCTCTAGCCGGTTTGACGAGCGTAGAGAAACTGGATGGCACCGCAAGGAACAAGGCCCTGCTCGGCAAGGCTCTTAGACACTACTTAAACTACGTAGTGACCGGTGACCAGGCCGAGAGACAAGCCGCCTTGTACTACGCAGGAAGGGTGGAGCCCGCTGCCCTCGAGCCACAACACAGAGCGATCCTAGAGAAGATACTGAGCGACGACCAGAGGCTTCTGCTTCACCTGGTCTCGAAGGTCTATCCGGACGACACCTTGGAGCTGATCTCGATGAAATTGTCGGATGTTTTCTCGACGAGAGGCCTCGACTACGTTGTACTTGAAAGGGCGATAAAGCTGAGCTACCGGGTCTTCGAGAGGGCGCGACGCGGTGTACCAGTCGGGGGCAGAAAAGTCAGGTCCGCCAGGGGGAGACTCGATGTAAGGTCAACGTTGTTCAACTACACTAGGTTTAACTACAGGATGGTGTTCGAGGACTTGCCGAGAAAAAGGAGCATAACGGCCGTCGTAGACGTCAGTGGGAGTATGCTCAGGTACAGTATGTGGACGCTGGTAGCGCTGGCTAGCGTGATAGAGCTTGTAGACAAGGTAGTCTTGTTCTGGGACAGAACCGAGGTCGTGAGACCTCCTGTGAAGAAGACAAGGCCCCTCATCTACAGGTTCCTTGAAAGAGTCTACACGCAGAGGTTCAAGGGGTATACGAATATCAGCCAGGCCATCAGAGTAGCGGTGAGTAGTCGCCCTGGAAGGATTGTCGTTCTCGTGTCCGATCTTCAGCAGACCGTGAGAGACGTAGACCCCTGGCTAGAAGTGCAGAGCCTGATCGATAGAGGCATTAGAGTGGTCGTGGTCGCGCCGCCGAGACACAATAGGGATGTCTTGAGGAGGTTCGAGAGTATAGGTTGCGAGACGGTAATCGTTAAAAATCCCAGCAAGATACCCATTTACCTTAAAAAGAGGTTAAACATTAAAATCTAGACGCAGGCATATCAGGATCGAGTGCTTACAGGTGTGTTAGCGTGGCCTTGGACTTGAAAGAGATGCCGCCCGAGTGGAAGAAGTTCAGGTACAGGGGGAAGACCCTCGAAGAGCTGCTGTCCATGCCGATGGACGAGCTGATCGAGCTGTTGCCAGCCAGGGCTAGGAGGAGCCTGAAGAGGGGGTTCACGAAGGCCCAGATCAGATTGCTCGCGAAGATAAGGAAGATCAGGCAGAACCCCGATCTCGCGAAGAAGGCCGTCATAAAGACCCATGTGAGGGACATGATCGTGCTACCCGAGATGGTGGGGTTGACGATTGCCGTTTACAACGGGAAAGAGTTCGCCCCGGTGAAGGTAACCCCCGAGATGATAGGGCACTACCTTGGCGAGTTCAGCCCGACGACCAAGAAGGTCGTCCACGGAGAGCCGGGTCTCAAGGCGACCCGGAGCAGTATGTTCGTAGCCCTGAAGACGTAGGGTGGTCGAATGCCGACTTGGCACTACTCACTACAGTTGAGAGACGAGTCGAAAATTGCAAAGGCTGTAAGGTACGACATACCGGTCTCTATAAAGTACATGAGAGAAGTCGTCTCAGTCATCAGGGGGATGAAACTAGAAGACGCCAAGAAACTCCTGGAAAACGTTGTTAAACTAAAAGAGCCGATCCCGTTCAGGAGGTACCATGGCAAAGTCAGCCACAAGAGAGGGCTAGCCGACAAGTACGGTTGGCCAGCCGGCAGGTACCCGGTTAAGGCGGCAAAGTACCTTCTCGAACTCCTCGAGAACGTGGAGGCAAACGCCGAAAACAAGGGGTTGGACAAGGACAAGCTGGTCATAATACACATAGCAGCACACAAAGGGGTCACGCTGAAGAGGTACATGCCTAGGGCTTTTGGTAGGGCGACTCCCAAGTTCCGTAGAACAACGAATGTGGAGGTCGTAGTTAGAGAGGCGAGCTGACATGGTGGGCTCGAGGGTAAAACAGTATTTCATAAACCTTGGGCTGAAGAAGACGATGATCGACCAGTTTCTAGCGAGCTACTTCGTTGACGCGGGCTACGCAGGTGTAGAGCTCTTCAAGACCCCTACAGGGCACAGGGTTGTGATATACGCTGAGTACCCGGGGAGGCTGATCGGTAGGGGAGGCTCGGTGATCAGGAAGCTCACAGCGATCTTCCAGACGAGGTTCGGGCTGGAAAACGTAAACATCACGGTTTCCCCAGTGACGGACGCAGACCTGAATGCCAGGGTCGTAGCGTTCCGCATAGTCAGAGCCCTCGAGAAAGAGATACCGTACAGAAGAGTTATGATGGCCATGCTGAAGAGGATCATGGACGCGGGAGCGCTCGGGGCCGAGATCGTGATCAGTGGTAAGCTCAGAGGCGAGAGGGCAACATACGAGAAGATGAGAACCGGGAAAATTTACAAGGCGGGAGACCTGGTCGACTACATAGTGGACAGGGCTGTTGCTAAGACTCTGCTAAAGCCTGGTATATTCGGTGTTGAGGTCATCATCGTCAAACCGTCTATGCCGTTACCGGACCAGGTCGAGCTGAAACAGCTGAAACCCGAGGAGTTGCAGGAACTAGTGCAGCCCCAGGCCAAAGAGGGGGCACCAGTAGGGGGTGGTAGTAGTGAAGGCCAGTGAGATAAGGAAAATGCCGCCCGAGGAGAGAGTCAGGAAACTCGTAGAGCTCAGGATGGAGCTAGTCAAGCTGAAAATGCAGTCGCGGGTTGGGACTCTCACCAATACTAGTAGAATTAGGAACATCAAGAGGGACATTGCCAGAATCCTCACGGTCATGAGAGAGGAAGCCTTGAAAGAGAGCTCTGTAGAGGCGGTCACTAGAGAGGGGACTGGTGAAGGTAGTCCAGCGGTTGAGAATAAGCAGTAAGAACATCCTTTTCCACGAGATAATAGGCCTAAGAGTGAGGATCCTATCCTATACAGACACAAACCTCAACGGGCTCGAAGGAGTAGTAGTAGACGAGACCCTGAAAACTCTCCTCATAGAGACAGCGGGGGGCAGAAGGATCAGGGTTTTTAAACCGAGCGGTGTATTTGAATTTAAGCTCCCACACGGCGAGGTAGTGGTTATAAAGGGGGATTTAATTTTAGGTAGACCAGCTGAAAGGCTTAAGAGGTTGAAGAGGCGGTTAAAGTGAGCGCTGTGCAGGCCCGGGACGTGGGTATAAGGGGCGTGGAGCCGCCCAGCGAGACTTGTAATGACCCTAAGTGTCCGTGGCACGGTCACCTGAAGGTCCGCGGCGTTATTTTGACTGGCGTTGTTAAGAGCGCGAAGATGCAGAAGACTGTTGTGGTAAGGCACGACTACTTGTACTACGACCCAAAGTACAAGAGGTACGAGAGGAGGCATAAACACATCCACGCGCATCTACCACCCTGTATCAAAGTCAGAGAAGGGGATGTTGTAGTCATCGGCGAGACAAGGCCTTTAGCCAAGAGCGTGTCTTTCGTAGTCCTAGGCGTCGTGAAGAGAGGTGGTTGAAATGGGCGCGAAGAGAGCAGTAGCGGGGAAGCCCGCCTTCTCCAGGCGGAAGGTGAACACCGGTCTCCAGGTCGGGTCGAGAGTCGTTGTGACCGATAACAGTGGTGGGAAAGAGGCGATGATCATAGGAGTGCCAGGGTATAAGGGTAGGCTGAGAAGAGTCCCGCCAGCTGGAGTAGGAGACCTAGTAGTAGTGACCGTGAAGAAGGGGAGTCCGAGCGTCAGGAAGCAGGTCTTCAAGGCCATTGTAGTCAGGCAGAAAAGACCCTACCGAAGACCGAGCGGCGTGTGGGTGGCTTTCGAGGACAACGCCGTGGTCCTGTTAACACCCGAGGGGACCCCGAAAGGTAGCGAAATTAGAGGCCCAGTCGCTAGGGAGGCAGCGGAGAGGTGGCCTCAGATAGCGAACCTTGCGACGATGATAGTCTAGGTGGTATGAATGGCCTTAACCAGGTCTAAGAAGCCCTCTAAACAGCGAAAAGCCCTCTACAACGCGCCCCTCCACTTGAGGCACAAGTTCATGACAGCTAAACTTAGCGACGAGTTGGCGGAGAAGTACGGGGTTAAAAGGCTGCCCGTACGTAAGGGGGACACCGTTAAGATCCTGAGGGGTGACTGGAGAGGTCACGAGGGTAAAGTGGTAGAAGTCGACCTAAAGAGGGGGCGTATCTTTGTCGAGGGTGTTCAAGTTAAGAAGGCAGACGGTACGCTTGTGTACTACCCTATACACCCCAGCAAGGTCATCATCACTAAACTAGACCTGAGCGACAAGTATAGGATGAGGATCATAGAGCGACGGAAGGAGGGTGAGAGCAAGTGACAGTCTCTAGGCACTTAAAAGCCCTCGCGGCACCCTACTACTGGCCTATCCTGAGGAAAGAGCACAAGTGGACGGTGAAGCCCTCCCCAGGTCCGCACCCCATCGAGTACTCGCTACCTCTACTAATAGTCGTTAGGAACGTCTTAGGCTACGCAGAGACGGCGAGAGAGGCTCGGAGACTTATCTCCGAGGGGCACTTCGAGATCGACGGGCGCGTTGTCCGGGACTACAAGTTCCCGGTAGGATTCATGGACGTCCTCCACATTAAACCGACCGACGAGTACTACAGGGTGGTACCAGTCCCCACGAAAGTGATAGGCTTCGTGAAGATCCCCAAGGAAGAAGCATCGTTCAAGCTGTGCCGGATACAGAACAAGACTACCGTGAAAGGCGGCCACATACAGTTGAACCTACACGACGGTAGAAACGTGTTGATTAGGGTGAACGACCCGAGAAACCCGGTAGAGGACGTCTACGAGACGCTCGGAACAGTCCAGCTGTCTCTAGCAGACAACAAGATCGTGGACTACATTCCACTCGCTGAGAATAACCTGGTGATAATATCGGGTGGAAGGAACGTAGGGCGGGTCGGCCTACTGAAAAAGGTACATAGAGGTATGGGTGTGAAGAGGAGTGTTGCCGTCATTGAAGACAGAAACGGGAACTTGTTCCAGACCAGCCTGAACTACGTCTTTGTAATAGGCAGGGACAAGCCACTAATAACGCTCCCCGAGGCTGTGTGGAAATGAGCACCAAGCTCGCCATAGACGAAGACAAGATCTTGTCAAAGTGGAACAGTAATCCCATGCTCAAGCCAAGGATAGTCAAAGTAACCGTCAACATCTCGGTAGGCTCGGAGACCGAGAGACTAGGTAAGGCCATAAAGGTTCTCGAGGAGCTGACGGGAGCCAAGCCCGTGCCCCGGAGGGCAAAGAGGACCATCAGGGACTTCGGTATCAGGAAGGGAGAGAACATAGCGGCGATCGTCACGCTACGGGGAGAGAAGGCCATAGACTTCCTTAGAAAGGCTCTTGAGGCTGTAGGGTACAGGTTGAAGGAGTCCAGCTTCGACGACTACGGTAACGTCTGCTTCGGGGTCAAAGAGCACATCCACATACCCGGCGTAAAGTACGACCCGGAGGTGGGCATCTTCGGAATGGACGTCTGCATTACGATCGAGAGACCGGGTTACAGGGTCATGAGGAGGAAAAGAGCTAGAAAAAGGAGAGTGCCCAGGAGGCACAGGGTCTCGAAAGAGGAGGCAATAGTCTTGCTTAAGCGCGAGCTCGGAGTCGAGATAGTCCCAGAGTAGGTGGTGGCGGTGGGGAAGTACAGGCCGCCTAAGGAGAGGAGCTACGGTAAGGGGAGTAGAAGGTGCCAGAGGTGCGGGGCGAGAGACGCTGTGATACAGGCCTACGGCCTCTACTTGTGCAGGCAGTGCTTCAGAGAACTAGCCTACTCTATAGGGTTCAAAAAGTATGGTTAAATAAGTCTTTTAACCCGATATAAAGGAGAGGTGTTGCTTATGGTGATGATGGACACGCTCGCTAACGCCCTCGCGGCAATACAGAACGCGTCGATGAGGTCGAAGAGCGAAGTGCTCATCATGCCAGCCTCTAAGCTCATACTCAACGTCTTGAAAGTCCTCCAGAGGGAAGGGTATATTGGCGAGTTCGAGTACATCGACGACGGGAGATGGGGTAAAATAAAGGTACAGCTACTCGGCAGGATTAACAAGATCGGTGTCATAAAGCCGAGGTACAGTGTGACCTACAGGGAGCTATCAGAATTCCCAGACTGGTTGAAGAGGTACCTCCCAGCGTACAACATAGGTATCTTGATAGTGAGCACGTCGAAGGGGGTCATGAGCCACAGGGAGGCGGTAGAGAAACACGTTGGCGGCGTACTACTAGCGTACGTCTACTAGGTGGTGGCAATGGTAAAAATGATACACTACAGCTCGACCGTTGAAGTGCCGGAAGGGGTAAGCGTCCAGGTAGACGGGATGAGGGTCAAGGTCAGGGGTCCTCTCGGCGAGCTGGAGAGAGATTTTAGCCACGCGAGGGGTATTGTCATCAGAGTCGAGGACAACAAAGTAGTCGTAGAAGGCTTTTACCTGGACAGGAAGAAAAAGGCGCTCGTCGGCACAATCGCGGCGCACATCAGCAACATGATCACGGGTGTCACAAAGGGCTTCACGTATAAGCTGAAGATAATCTACTCGCACTTCCCGATCACTGTACAGGTAGACGAGAAAAACCGCGTTGTCAGGATCAAGAACTTCCTCGGCGAGAAGGCCGACAGAACTGCTAAAATCTACGGCGAGAAGGTGAAAGTAAAGGTGTCGGGCGAAGACGTAATAGTTACAGGTATAGACATAGAGGAGGTTGGACAGACAGCAGCTAATATAGAAAGGGCTACTAGGGTCAGGGACTTAGACCGGAGGATATTTGCTGACGGGATCTACATATACGAGCGGGGTGTGGGGATTGAAAAGTAGAATAGAGCGCTTACTAGAGTTGAGAGGGAAGATCAAGGAGAAGAAGCCAGAGTTCCTCAGGTATCTGTGGTGGAAGAAACCGAAGTTCGAGAACGACCTCAAGTGGCGCAGGCCTAAGGGTATCGATAACAAGGTCAGGAGGAAGTTGAAGGGGTACCCGCCGCTGGTGTCGGTGGGTTACGGTGGTCCAGCCGAGGTAAGGGGGTACCATCCATCGGGGTTAGTACCAGTGACTGTTTCGAATGTAGACGAGATCGATAAACTAGATCCTTCGAAGAACATCATATATATTAGCGCGGCTACGGGATTGAAGAAGAAGATTGAGATATACAGAGCGGCGGTGGCAAAAGGCTTTAAGGTGGCAAACCCGCCCGCGCTAGCTGAGGGGGTGCGGTAATGGTGGACTTAAGCCTCCAGAAAAGGCTTGCCTCGGAAATACTGGGTGTAGGGGTCTCGAGAGTCAGGGTCGACCCCGCTAGAGTAGAGGATGTAGCAGACGCCATCACTAGAGAGGAGATCAAGAGGCTCATCAAAGACGGGGCCGTATACGCAGAGCCCGCTCACGGGAACACGGGTTACAGCAGTAAAGTTAGGCGTGAACAGAGGAGGAAGGGCAGGAGAAGGGGGCACGGCAAGAGGAAAGGGGTCAGAGCTGCGAGGACCGACGAGAAGGAGGTCTGGATGGGCAAGATTAGGAAGATCAGAAGGTATCTACGGTTTCTCAGAGACAACAAGATCATAGACAGGAAGACGTACAGGAGGCTCTACAGGCTTGCTAAGGGTGGTTTCTTCAAGTCCTTCAACTCCCTCAGAACGTATCTGATCGAGCACGGGTACTTGAAGCAGTAGGGTGTTCAACATGGCAAGGGGGCCTAGGTATAAAGTTCCGAGGAGAAGGAGGAGAGAGGGTAAAACGAACTACTACAAGAGGTACAAGATGGTCTTATCGGGTAAGCCGAGGTTCATCGTGAGAAAGACCCTAAACTACATATGGGTGCAGGTGGCAGTGGCCAGACCCGAGGGCGACCATATAATAGCGGCAGCTCACTCGTACGAGCTAGTGAAGAAGTACGGCTGGAAGGGTGGTACGGCGAACACGCCGTCAGCTTACCTGACTGGTCTGCTGGCCGGCTTTAGAGCCTTAAAGAAAGGCATTAAAGAGGCAATTCTGGATATAGGGCTTCACTCGCCGACGAAAGGTGGTATAGTGTTTGCGGCGGCTAAAGGGGGCATAGACGCCGGTCTGCAGATCCCGGTGGGCGAGGGGATGTTCCCCAGCGAGGAGAGGATTAAGGGTGAGCATATAGCTGCGTGGTCCAAGATCCTCAGGGAGAAAGGGCTTTTAGAGAGGTACTTCTCAAGGTATTTAGCTAGGGGTCTTAACCCGGAGGAGTTGCCCCAACACTTCGAGGAGGTAAGGAAGAAGATAATTGTAGAGTACGGTGGTTGATATGAGTATGAGTGCTGTGGATAAAGGGGCCTTGGAGAAGTGGGTTCCGAGGACGAAAGTCGGTAAGATGGTACTAGAGGGCAAGATCACATCTCTTAAGGAGATATTCGACAAGAACCTACCACTACTAGAGCCGGAGATAGTCGACTACCTCTTACCCAATCTCAAGTACGAGAGGATAGACGCGGGCCTCGTACAGAAGATGACCGACGCCGGTAGGAGGACTAGGTTCAGGGTTGTGGTAGTAGTGGGTAACGAGGACGGCTTTGTCGGGGTCGGACTAGGCAAAGCCAAACAGTACGTGGAAGCGCTGAACAAAGCGATAAGGGACGCCAAGTTGAACATCACCCCTGTCAAGAGGGGTTGCGGTAGCTGGGAGTGCAGGTGTGGAGAGCCGCACAGCGTCCCGTTCACGGTCGTCGGGAAGAGTGGCAGCGTCAGGATCGTGATTAAGCCTGCCCCTAAGGGTACAGGTCTAGTCGCTGGAGAAGTTGCCAAAGTCGTGTTGAGACTCGCGGGCATAAGGGACGCCTGGACAGAGACCTTCGGCGAGACGAGGACGTCGGTCAACTTCGCCAAGGCGACTCTAAACGCTCTCAAGAACACCTACAAGTTTGTTACGCCGCTCGACTGGCTGAGAGGCTAGGGGTTGGGCGATGCCAGTGCTCTACGCGATTATCAGGGTTAGAGGTGTTCCAGACACCCCGCCCGACGTCGAGCACACGCTAAAGTTGCTGAGGCTGAGAAAAAAGTACCACATGGTAATATACCCAAAGGACCTGCCGGGCCTCGAGGGAATGTTGAGGGTAGTAAAGGACTGGGTAACCTGGGGCGAGATCGACGAGGAAACGCTCGCGCAAGTCTTGGAGAAGAGGGGTAGGGTCGTAGGCGGCTCTAAGCTAACCACTGAGCTGCTGAAGAAGTACTTCAACGCAGGCAGCTACGAGGAGATGGCGAGGAAGATTTTCGCAGGCGAGGTTGTCCTCCACAAACAGGAGGTCATAAAACCCGTTTTCAGGCTACACCCGCCGAGAGGCGGGTTCAAGGGTAGTATTAAAAAGCCCATTGGAGATCATGGCGAACTAGGTTACCGCGGGCCAGCGATCAACGAGTTGATCAAAAGAATGCTGTGAGGTGTTGGAGATGGCGGTTAGGAGGAGGAAGAAGAGCAGGAAGCTACGGGGTAGGACGCGCTCCATGGGGTGGGGTAGGGTAGGGCAGCACAGGAAGAGCGGTTCGCGAGGCGGCTTCGGCGCGGTTGGGATGCACAAGCACAAATGGGTCTGGATGTTGAAGTATGCTCCTGACTGGTATGGGAAACACGGCTTTGTCAACCCGACGAGTAAGACGGAAGACATCCGCGAGATCAACGTGGGGTTGCTAGACGAGATAGCAGAAAAACTAGTTAGGGAGGGCAAGGCCGTCGTCGAAGGAGACCTGGTAGTCATCGACGTTACTAAACTCGGGTTTAACAAAGTGACAGGCTCAGGGAAAGTCACCAGGAGAATGAAGATCATCGCAGAGTACGTAACAGAGAACGCTAAGAAGAAAGTAGAGGAAGCCGGTGGGCTGGTTCAACTCCTCGAGTGACGTTAACGTTCTCAACGGATAAGTTTTAATAAGCTAC
>ERZ1669248.460-NODE-460-length-19954-cov-62.950751_pt1 | contig 19954 bp, 20 predicted proteins | sample MGYA00579296_ERZ1669248 | MGnify/ENA primary metagenome ERZ1669248 (study PRJEB41166, sample SAMN08046057) | hot springs metagenome | biome: hot spring; feature: neutral hot spring; material: thermophilic sediment; isolation source: thermophilic sediment from...
ACTATCTCATCATCCAACTACAATTTTAGCATCAAGCTTATAAACATTAGCCATTCCGCCCTAAAGAGTGAGGCATTCAGTTGTAAGTCTCCCAATTCTCGAAATCGTGAACAACTGTTCTAACAGTTTTCTTCGTGGGTGCGGCTACATCAACTACCCAACCTTCTTCTTTTAATCTGAAGTATGGGTAGAAGATCTCTAGAGCCTCGGCGGCGTCTCCAGCAATAATTAGGATCTTAGGTATCTTCTTACTCATGGAAACACCTCTTCAATTATTTCATTGTAACATAATATAATTATAAATAAATATAATTTACATAAATTATAAGTTGGTTAGCTAAAAAAAGATCTTTTTTATTTACTCAGGTGGTGGAATAGATCTCTTTAATAGATCCACGTGTTCATCAGTTAGCAAAGCCTCTCTATAAGTAGCTAAACTCGGCTTACCCTCAACGAATTTTACTCTGTGGAATAAGAATTTCTTATTCTGAAGATCTGCTGTAAAAACTCTCACCTCTGGTAACTGCTCCAGGAATTTCCTGAGATCCTCTTGCGCAAGGACTGTAGATAGTTGCTTAGTAGCTAACCAAATTCTCACGTGAATAGCTAATGCACCTCTGTAGCCAGCTTTTGCTAAGGCTCTGAGAGACTCTATGAAGGCTTCATTAACAATACTTAACTTCTGTTCTCCGCCATAGGCTACGTATACAACATCAAATTTCTTATTAACAATATCCTTAGCAATACCATCGATCTTATCTTTCTCATAAGTATATACTGCACCGAAACCATCTCTATAACCTGTTAAATATGTGAAAGAAGTTAATGCAGTGGCAGCCATTGCAGCACAAATTCTATCTGGATATGCTAAAACAGCCACTTTCTTGAAGCCGTCAAAGAGATGTTCTCCTACTAATCTCCCTGTTAATGCTCTTAGATATAATTCCTCTGGTAGCGGAAGTAGAGAAGCTGCCTGACCCGACATTTTTATCAGTTACTATTGTTTGAACAGTATATAAGCGTTTCTGTGACTTATTTTGGGTTGATTAATGAATTAATTAATATAATTATTCTTGTAGATTCTAAATTTAGTGATATACTGTGGCTCTAAGAATCTATTTAAGTAATCATATGGGAGTCGCTAGTGCTTTAATAGATCTATACGAGTATCTTGTTGAGAATAAGTGCGAGAGATTATTTGATCCAATAGTTGATCGTATTCAAGTAATTTATCAAAAAAAGATCAGTGGCGGAGAATATAGATTCAAGTGCAGAAATATCGTAATTATTGTTAGAAGCGTGGCTAGAGATGTGGTTGATATTGAGTTCATGAGATACTTAAATATGTAGCTAGAATGGTTTGGTTATATTTACGTCTCTTATGTATATATATGGTGTCTCAATAGACTCTCTAATCTCCCACCACTTAGCCTTATAAACTCTCTTTCCTAGACCAGCTATGTTCTTTAGTAGACGTGGGAATGAGTCCGCTATCCTCATTCTTTTAGCTGATCCCTTAATCTCCCCGTTCTCTATAATTAATAGTGCATCTCTGGTAACAGTTGAGAATATTCCCTCAACAGCATTTTGATATCTCGTGTACCAATTATTATTGATGAGTAATCCTCTTCTCACCCCCCTGATCATCTCGCTCTCATCCATATCGCCAGGGACTATGACGAGGTTCCATGGTCTAGGAGTAATCCATCCAGCGTTCCCAGTAGATGAGGTACCTAGCACACTGGCTGTCTTGGTATTGTGGATAAAAGTTTTGAGGACTCCTTTCTCGATCAATACATTTCTCCTGGTTGAGATACCCTCATCATCAAATCCTGCTGAACCAAACATATCGTTTCTAAACGGGTCATCCACCAGGGTTAATTTATCGCTAGCCACCTGATCTCCTGGATTGTTTTTCGCGAAGAAGGACATACCAGTGATCTTATTTAATCCATTCAGAGCCATTGATATGTATCCTAGGAAATTACCAACAACTAGTGGACTTAGGATCACATCATATACACCAGGCTCAATATCCTTGATATTTTTACTCGACTCCTTAGCATAGTGAGCAGCTAGTGAAACTGTTTCCTCCAAGTCTCTTGTTTCGTAGCTAGATGCACCAAATCCCCAGTGCCCAGATCCCTCGCCTAAGAAGGCTCTTATATAGAATGAGAAGTAAGTTGATTTTTCACATGCCTCAAAATTTTTTGATGTAGCCACGCATCTCTCGCCTAAGAAGCTGTCTATTGCCCCAGCAAATCTCTCGATTCTCTCTTCTGATGCTTTATTAACTATTATCTCTGATACTCCACTGGGATCCCTTAAGAAGTCTAGAACCTTGCTTGAGACGAGATTCTGGAGAGGTTTTGCGTTAGGATCCGGTTCTGGTAATGGTGCATATATAAATGATCTCTCTAAAGAACCTACTTGATTAATAGCCTCATTAATTTTCTTAACCACCTCTTCCTCAGAGACGCTCTCAACCACAGAGACCATGATCCTCTTATCTTTAACAAGATAGAGAGTAGCTATGTACTCAATCCAGCTCTGAGAAACAGAGGGCTGAGAATTAGCGAATTTAATCATTACTCTGTCAAGCTTGTAGTAGGCAACAGCCGCCTCATCAAAACCTCTTGAGAGAGCATGACTAATTATTTTACTCAGATTTATGCTCATCAAGGATCACCCATGACTCCTAATATACTCCGGCCACCCCAAGTCTCATTTTTGATAATCTAACATCCGGTCCTCCTAGCCACACTGGCACTCCTTGTGATGGCTCTCCTTTTCCACATGTTGCTGCATAGAATCTTAGATCCTTGGTTTTAGCAATTATATTGCTGAAGAATGTTTTTGTTGTGAACTCTACTACTGGGTTTCTTATGTATTCTTTTAATTCACCATTTACTATCTCGTAGGCTTCTAATCCACCGTATCTCTGTCCCCATCTAATGTCATCTATGTTCCACTCCATGTAGCTCTTTATGAATATTCCGTGTTTAATATCCTCAATTAATTCTTCGAAGCTTCTGTCTCCTGGCTCTAGATATGTGTTGCTCATTCTTATGATTGGTTCAGAGGCGTAGTCCATTGCTCTAGCGGAGGCGTTGCTTCTCACTCCAAAGATCTTTGCTGTGTATCTATTGTGAAGAAGCTCATTAATAACACCGTTTCTATAGAGATACTTTGGTCTCGCAGCAACTCCCTCGTCGTCGTATAAGAAGAATCCGTATGACCCAGGAATTGTCGGGTCATCAATCACGGTAGCATGTATATTTCCTATCTTCTCTGAACCAACCATGTGAGGCTTCACATAACTCTCTCCCGCCTGCGCAGCCTCTCTACCCAATACGCGATCCGCTTCAAGCGGGTGCCCAACACTCTCATGCATTACTAAACCAACAATCTCTGATCCAAGTACTACATCTATGGGCTCCTTCGGCGGTTCCTTACCTTTTAAAAGGATCTTCTCCATAGTTGCTGCTAACTCAGGTATGTTATTCAGTATATTTGCTTCATCAATTATTTCATATCCTCCTGAGCCTCCGATGAATTCTGTCTTCTGAAGACTCCCCATCTGAGGATGAGCAATAGCTAAGTTTATGAATCCAGCAACTCTTGGGATTAGGCTCTCAACATATGCGCCATCGCTATTGATAATTACTTTCTCCTCGAAATTCTCTGAGTAATTAAATAAAAGAGATATTAACTTAGTCTCTTTAATTGACTCAGCTACTCTCTTAGTAAGCTCGCGATGGAGATCAAGTTTCTCTTCAAGTGAAATATTCTCGAAAGATTTTCTTTGAACAACACTATATTTTGCTTTACCAACTCTTTCTCTCGAGAAGCTGTAACCCACCTTGATAAGTTTACTCAATGCCTTAGCCGAGGAATATGCTTTCTCAATAGTTTCTCTTATGCTTTCTTTATCTAGTTTATCAGTTGCTGCAAAACCTAGTGAACCATTCACCAATACTCTTACTCCAACACCTCTACTCACTCTAGAACTAGCTGAGATCAAGAGACCGTTTCTAGTTGTTATATTGAAGCTTCTATTAACGTGGTAGCGAGCCTCAACATATTCAGCACCTAATTTCAATCCTGTTTCAACCGCTAAGTTCAGAAGATCCTCTATTAAAGACACCTCAGTCACATATTTTTTCTCTCACTATATAACTATACTTAGGCGATAAAGATCACAGATGTTCGCGAGAAAATTAAGAATCTACTTAAATGTTTACAAGATCTCGGTGTAGAATATAGACATCTAGTTTTTTCAGAGCCGACAAGAACTGTTGAGGACGCTTCTAGAGTATCAGGTGCTGATCCCTCTGATATTATAAAGACCATTATATTGATAGATGAAGAGAACAAAATCTATGCATCAGTAGTCTCCGGGAATAAAAGAGTTGATCTAGGTAAGCTAAAGAGTGTTCTAGGAGTAAGAGATCTTAGATTAGCCAAAGCATCCGAGGTAAAGAGGTATCTTGGCTATGAGATAGGTGAGGTGCCGCCTCTATGTCTAAATAAGGTATCTAAAGTAGTTGTTGATGAAGAGATCTTATCTAAGAGAAGAGTGCTGGGAGGAGGAGGAAGCATCAATTCTCTACTAGAATTTAGTCCAGAGGTATTCAATAAATATGGTGATAAGCTAATTATTGCAAAAATATCAATTTAATACAGAGATTAGATAATGAGTGGAATAATTACACTCATTAGTAAAAATATTATCCATAGCCTAGGCGTCAGTGGCCCAAGAACCTCTAGACCTCTTATATAGCTCCAGACAGCCTCACCCATTAATGGAATATCTCTAAAAATCTTCTCATAACACAAAATTTTTGTGGGAGAGAGATCTTTTGTTGCCTTATCTAGCGATTCAAGGATCGCATCCATTAAATCACTGCAGTACTTAACCGCTGTATAGGGATCTCCAACACTAGTAGCTGTACAACTATGATCATCTGGTGTAACTATGATAACATTTATGAAACCTTTCTTCGAGAGTATTTCTCTGATCTTCTCATTCGCTGATCTAAGCATGTTATTACCATAGATATATATGAGAGCATCTCTTCCTCCGCTGGTCTCAATAACCATTGATTTAACTAATCCTCTACACAAGCCTCCGCAATTGCTTCGGACACTTGATTCTCCGTATCCGATTTTAAGGATCTTTTCTCTGCGATCACCACGATCATTGACTTCTACAAGTAGCTTCTTAAGAGCTGAGTAATTAACCTGTCTCCTACTATAGTTGCTGTGTGCATCAGCTACCACGACTAATGTTTCTGAACCATGTAGTCTTTTTAGAAAATCTTCTGTATCGATCTGTATATCGTCTGCTCCAATAATATTATATATAATATAAGAATAGCATTTATCTGAGCCGACAACGTAGCTACCCCACCCATCCTGACCCTGGAGACTTATTTTATGAGCATCATAGGTATTGAAATTATTCTCTCGGATATACTCTCTGAGTTCCTTAGCGAAGATAGTTGATATCTCCTCCACATATTTTCTCTTAACAATATTTCTTTCGTGAGAACCCATTGTGTGAAAAACCATTGTCTTACCTATATCTCTCAAAGCCTCGTCTAATACATAAACAGCATCTGATGATCCTACTCTCTTGAATGGGCCGAAGTGAAATCCTGGGAAGATCCATATTATATCATCTTTATCACTTCGATTAAAAATAATTGCTCTAATAGAAACATCTTTCTTAACTGAGTCTTTCTCAAAAGCATCTTCTAAGTAGCCATTGTCATCAAAAATCCAGCTCCTGATAAAACCTCTCCCAAGCTCAAAAGGATTTATACCGTTACTTCTGCCCAAGATCTCTAGTAGAGAGATGAAGACTAACATAGCAATAGAGGACGCCACTGATATCTCTAGATAAATAAGAAATCTATCTAAGACATAGTTTAATGAGGCTATGAAACTCGTCGCTACACCAATTAATACTCCTAAACTAAACGACGTTACTATATTCCCCCAGAAAATAAATCTTATTAAGAAAAGCATTGCTGAAGAAGCTGCATAGAGTGCCAGAACATCTCTGTTAGGTACTGGGAGAAGCATTAATAGACTAGCTAAAGAGTAGGGGAGTATTGAGAAAAAAGCTATGCCCAAGATCCTTTTAATATCAATCTTAACCTCACCGATCTTTCTATATAACAGAATTATCATTGAGATATAGATTACGGCAGCTATGGAGATGTTTATTGCAGTGAATAAATCTCTTGTTATTAAGAAACCAGTTAGTAGAATAAGAGTGTTTCCAGCCACGTAGAGAACTGCTAAGGTAATTGATCTGGGTAGAGCAAATAATTTCGCGTATAATTCTCTGAGGAAACCCTCAATATCTCTCTGCATATCACGATCCAATTTTTAATCCAATAAACCATATTCAGTAAAATATAAAAGTATTCTCATTAGATCTGTAGTGGAATGATTAACTACCAGGAAATAATAGCGGTTTCAATTATATCAATACTCTATGCACTTACACTTATACAAACGATCCTTAATCTAAGAACAATGAATCTCCACGGCAAGATGTTACTCAACAACTCAAGTGGTGGAGCCGGAGAAAAAGTAATTGTTGTGTCTCCATGTATAATAAGGAAAATGTCTCGTAGTGATATAGATGCTTTCCTCAGTACATTGATGCAGTTAATTACTCTCGAAGAAATAGATAAAATTATTATTGTAGTAGATAATGAAGAGGATCTCAAGATCCTCGAAGACGAACAGCTAAGTAAAATAGTCTTAGGAAATAAACTAGTTACGAGGATCTCTGACAAGAGTATTTGTAGAGAGTGCTCAGGTAAGAATAGAGCAATCGCTACAGCTCTTAGAGATCTCGAGGGTTATTCGGGTAGCAATATATTGATTCTTCTCGACTGCGACGCTAATTTTACTAATCTAAGCAATTACGTCAAGATACTCTCAAAAACTATAGGAAATAGAAACAATACTTTAATAACTTCGTATAGATGGTATACTCCACAGAATCTTTGCTCAATACTCTACAACACAATCTCCACAATGTTTTTTGATGTTCTGCTAAGCAACCGGACAAGGATTGTCTGGGGCGGATTCATGGTTTTCTCACTAAGTAAAGCACTTGAATACAAAGTTTTCGAGGAGTTATTAAATGAGGTAGCTGATGACGCCACCATAAGGAGAGTATTCTCAAGAAAAAACGCTGACATATTATTTTGTCCAATGTGCCTAGGATTCACGGATGTGAAGTGCGGATCTGGTTGGTTCAGAGAATTTATTTCGTGGGCTACGAGACAATTTCTAATGATAAGGATCTATACACCTAGAGGATTTAAATATGTTTTAATCGGATATACTGCTCTAATGATTCTTATGCTACTACCCATATTAATCCTACCTCTCTCCTCAGATTTCTCTATCAAATTAGTTTACATGATTACTATCCCAATGATTCTTTTAGGGGTCATAAAGACACTTCTTCTACTCAGTGAATTAAAAATGTACTACCCACGCAACTTACTTTATCGAGGATTTACTTGGTTCTTGATATACCTACTTGTATCAAGTGCGAGATCCTTGATAGCAACACCTCTGTTAATAAAAACGAGATTTATTAAAGAATTTGAGTGGAGGGGTCAGAAATACTGTCTCGGGAAAATAAATAATCTCATCAGATCTGTTCCATGCTGAAAACAATTTTCATAACTCATAATTGCCTCTATTTATTAATCGGCTTATAAACTTGATCAAGTAAATATTATTTATGAGTATGATTGAAGCGGTATGAGAAAATACCTTTGGCAGCATCATTTATATTTAATTTAGTAGCTATTACTATAAAATACTTCGTATACACAAATACTTTATCAAGAACTATTTTAGCTGAGGTATTTCACTCTGTAGGAGACGTGATCAATAGCTTCACTCTATACCAAGGATCTGTGTACTCAACTAAGCCCCCGAGTCTTCGATATCCTTTTGGTAGAGGAAGATTTGCTTATGTTGCTAGCTTGATCTCAAGTGTTTTACTAGCTGGTTCAGTATTCTACATGATCGTCGTTGAAGGTTTCATGAATCCTCCAACAATAATCGATACTATTAACTGGAGACCATATATATGGTATATTGCAATAATAATTGTATTTGATCTCGCTACACTAATTATTTCGTTATTGATATATAGAAAAATATCTGTCGGCGGAAGAACTCTTCTGAAACCACTGTTGCTAGAGGATCTACTAGGTCTATCCGGTAATTTTATAGCTATAACATCTCTGTATCTATCAGATCCACGAATAGATCAGATTTTATCAGTTATAGTAGCATTAGTTATTATAACAAGTGCCTCTCATGTCGTCTACGAGAACGTGGGGGTTTTAGTTGGTGTATCAGCTCCCAGAGAAATACTCTGGAGAATAGTCAAGGGTGTAATATCGATCCCCGAGGTATTTGATGTTAATGATATCAAGAGCTTAATGCTTGAGCCAGGAGAGTATATAGTGATACTTCAGATAGAGATAGATCCCTCAACAAGCATGGAAGACGCTGCAAGAGTGAAAGAGGAGGTGGCTGAATTGATAAAGAAAATAGATCCTTCGATAAGATATGTGATAATTGATTTAGTCAAGCCTCAGGAGCCTAAGCTGAGTTATGTGAGAATACTTAGAGAAATAAGAGATCTTAAGGAGTAAAAGACATCGACTTTAACACGGATACACAGATCATAGCTTAATCTGACTAGATCATCTCTTTATTTCTGAAGCGATATCTTAGATCAACAGTAACTTCTATAACCCCTTATATGTTAGATTTATAATTAACTGGTTATAACACACATATTATTCTGCACCACTATTTTACCGAGGGATTTATAATTCTGCTTCGTAAATTGGGGAAAAGTGATCTAGATGAATTCGGTGGCTTCAAAGATCTAAGAATTGATAAAGAGGGATTCTTTCGAGTAAAAGAGTATATGAATAGATTTTATTTCATTGATCCTAATGGAAACGCTTTTATAATGAGAGGTGTTAATTACGTGAGATTTAATGCTGATCTATCAGTAGCAGACGGGGCACCTTACACAAAAAATATATTGGCTAAGTATAGGAGCAGAGATGAGTGGAGGAGAGAGACTAGGAGAAGATTACTTGAGTGGGGTTTTAATGCCCTAGGTGCTTGGTCTGACCCTGATCTTGGACTCCCATATACTTTAAATCTCCATATAACACCGAGATACTATATGTATAAAGGAGGTTATCTCAAGAGAAGAGTTCTTGTTTTGGCCAGAGACCCAGATGTTCTCTGGCAACCATTTCAAACATTCCCAGATGTCTACGACCCGGATTTTGAAAAAAGTGCCGTAGAGACAGCTAGAGAATATGTTGTTCCTCATGATAAGTATTTAATCGGGTACTTCACAGATAATGAGGTGGATTTCAGTGTTGATACTATATTCACGGAATTCATGAATATGCATGGTGAAGAGCCTGGGAAAAGAGCACTCATAGATTATTTCTCGAAGTTCTTCTCTGATATTAGAGAATTAAATAATGTTCTTGGGACTAATCTCGGAGATTTTGATGATCTATTGAATTATTCCATGAGAGAATTCTCGGTTATTGAGGCTAAAGCAGGATCTAGGAGCAGAAGAATTATTAATGAACTAAAGAGAGGTTTTGCTAGAGAAGTTGCTAAGAGATACGCCGAGATCTGCGTTAAAGCAATTAAATCCGCGGATCCGAATCACCTTATTTTGGGAGGTAGATTCGCTGGAACGAACCCTAAGTCCGTCATAAGATCCTTTGATGCATTCGATGTGATCTCTAATAATTACTATGGTGAGGATCCTCCAATAGCATATTTCGAATATGTCTTTAAAGAAACTGAGAGACCAATTATATTATCTGAGTTCTCATTCAGAGCTGAGGACACTGAGCATCCTAATACTAGAGGTGCTGGCATAATAGTTGAGAACCAGAGCTACAGAGCATTCTACATAAGATCTTGGTTAATCCCACTTCTCGAGAAGAGATTCTTTATAGGTTATCTCTGGTGGGAGTATATGGATGAGCCCTATGAGGGTAGAAGACCTGATGCAGAAGACTCTAACTATGGTCTCGTGAATCTCTACGATGAACCATATATTGAGGTGGTTGAGGTATTTAAAGACATCAATAGTATGTTTCCGATCCCATGAATACTCCTATGTATATTAAATTCGTAGCAATCCTATGTTTATATCTCTTTTAAGTATCTCTAAAAAATCTCTTATTTCTCTATTTTCTCTACCTAATCTCTCTAGGTTATTAATTAAGCTCCTAATTAAGTATATTCTCTTTAGATACTCATCACCTGTCTCTCTCATATAAAGTTCTAGTCTCGTGAAATGTATCATTAACTCAATGAGAATACCCTCGGCTCTACAGATCCTTGGGACAAGCTCTGGTCTCATATGATGCGTCTCAAGATCTTTCAATGGATCCACTATATAAATTGTATAGTCATCAAAGAAACTCATTGAATTTATCTGAGCTAGTGAGAAAAAGCATATACTTATTAATTCGTCTAGATCTTTTTTATCTAATAAATTCTTTTCTACCAGGATCTTGAGAAATATCAGCGGATCTCTGCATATAAGTAGATATACTTCTCTCTTCAGCTTAAGAAAATTATCTATGGGATTATCTCTGAAGATTCTTATAAAGAGATAATTACCATTATTAAATAAGCCCACAGGTGAACATTTAAATAAATTATTCTCTCCACCTATGTCTACACAAAGTATTGTTTCAATAACTCTGCAGAGACCCCATAGATCCTTGCTTAGTAAAATACTCAATAAATCACCATCTACTGAATCACATGTGACAAGAAGTTATTTATGGGCCCGCGGGGATTCGAACCCCGGACCCCCCGGTTATGAGCCGGGTGCTCTACCTGGCTAAGCTACGGGCCCTTAGCCAATTTATTTATATTTAGGAGAGGGTTAAAAAATCTATTTATAGTTCTATGGGGCTTCTTTTTATTTACTCTTTAAGCAATAATGGATTTGAGAGGCAGCAAATGAGTGGTAATAGTGTATCAGTAAATGATGATGTTAATTTCTACATAGATAAGATCCATAGATTCAAGGAGGAGCTTACTAAACCATTTGTGGGTAGAGAGGAGGAGGCTAGGGTAATCATACTTGCTCTCATGACAGGTGAACACGCTGTTTTGATCGGTGAGCCCGGGACAGCTAAAAGCGCTCTTATAAGAAGAGCTGCTCAACTACTCAACGCTAGATTATTTATGTATCTCTTGACCAAGTTTACTGAGCCCTCAGAATTATTTGGCCCCCTTGATCTAACTGCTTTGAAGGAAGGCGTCTATACCAGGATTACTAAGGGTAAGATGCTTGAGGCCGACATAGTTTTCTTAGACGAGATATTTAAGGCTAACTCAGCTATTCTGAACTCTATATTGACTATTCTAAACGAAAGAATCTTCTATGATGGCTACACAGAGATCCGCGTCCCTCTATGGAGTTTGTTTGGAGCCTCTAACGAGGTTCCTGACGACCCGGAGCTAGAGGCTTTGTATGATAGAATGCTTCTGAGACATCATGTGAAGCCTTTGGCGGAGGATTATTGGAGGGATTTGATTGATTATGAGTGGAGATTTGAGAAAAAATTACTCTATGAAGAAAAGATCGAGCCTATAATGAGTATGAGTGATCTTAGGAATATCAGATATATTGTTATGGAGAAGATTAATTTCGAGAGTATCAAGAGTAAACTATTAAAAATATACTCTATACTAGAGGGAAAGGGTATTCATGTAACCGATAGAAGAAAGGGTAAGGCTCTGAAGATTATTGCTGCCTCAGCATTGTTAGAGGGTAGGAGAGAGACTGTTGAGAGTGATTTACTGGTTCTTAAATATATTGCTCCTAGAGATATTGAGGATTTCGAGAAAGTTAATACTATACTTAATGAAGAATTAAGAACACCATATAGATATCTTAAGATGTTGGAGGAGATCAAGGTTAATGTGAGAGATATATCGAGTTATGTAGCCTCGTACCCAAGGCCTCCTCTCTCGAGATTTCTTGAGCAGAAGCTTATAGAGATCTACAGGGATCTGGAGCTTACAAGAGAAAGAGTTGTTTCTATAATTATTGAGAGTGGGGATAAAAACGTTGAGAGAGAAGGTAGAGACATAATTGCTATGATAGACGCTGTTTTAGAGAGTATTAAGAAGAGGCTGGGTTAATGCCTGGTGTATTAATTAATATTAGATACGAGGATCCCTTGACCCGTTACAAGGGTGAGAAGATACTTGATATAGTTAAGAAGTTTACTAAGATCCCTAAAGAATTCAATGTGAATTTTGCTATAGATGTCTTTTACACACTTTATCTCCCCCACCCCATACTCAGATCTCCTCAAGAGATTAGTAGAGGTAATGAGACTCATTACAGAATTATTAAGGAGCTATATGACGATCCTGAGATCAAGGAGATCAGGAGGAGCACTCTTGTTAATAGCAACAGATCTTTCTTGATAGCATCTAGTATCATAGAGGCTTTGGCTAAAGAGCTCACAAAGACATTTAGCGAGGAGAAGAGTGATAAAGAGGAGTCTTCCGAGAATGAAAAAGAGAGAAATGAGCAAGAGAAGATTTCTGAGGCTGTGAAGAATGCTGTGAAGAAAGCCGTTAAAGAGACTGAGTTGATCACTAGAATAGAGCAGATCTTAGTAGGGAACCAAGCTGGTGTGGGGTCAGTGCTGGATTTTGATGAGAGCGCCGCGGAGATTATTAGATTAGCTAGGAACGTTGATGTATCTAAGCTACTGGAGATCCTGGGGAATATCCCTGAGATAAGAAGCCTCACTAAGAGAAGAAAAATTAGAAGTAGCCGAGGCGAGATCGAGGGATATGAAGAAGGATCCGATATCGAAAGGATCGTTCCATCAGAACTTGCTTACCCAATCGAGTATCTCTACGCTAAGATTGTTGAGGGCAAACTACTTCTCTACGAGAAGAAACTAACTCTCTCAACAGGACCCATATATGTCTTGATGGATAAGAGCGGCTCAATGGATGGCGAAAAGATTAAGTGGGCTAAGGCAACTGCACTTGCTCTATTAATTAGAGCTAGAAGAGAGAAAAGAATTTATGCTATGAGGTTCTTTGATACAACTCCATATACAATGATCAGGGTCTCTAGAAGGGCTAAACTTTCAGAAATTGTTAGATTAATGGACTATATAGCTAGAATAAGAAGTGGTGGTGGAACAGATATAACGAGGTCTCTCCTAACAGCTATTCAAGACATTAAGAACATGGGTCCTAGAGCACCAAATGAAATAATTTTAGTAACAGATGGTGAGGATAAGATTGCTGAGAGCATAATTTCTAGGCAACTAAAGGCTGTTAACGCGAAACTAATATCTGTGATGATCATGGGAGAGAACCCTGATCTGAGGAAAATTAGTTTTAAGTACTTTAAGGTGAGTAAACTAAGTGATAGTGAGATTCTTAAAATAATTGATTACGACCAATAAATTATATCTTGATCACTATATCTATTTTATCAAGAATATTCTTATATCTATTTCTTATTGTTACCTCAGAGATCTTGAGCATCTCAGCAATAGTTTGCTGAGAGATTTTTTTATCAGCTATTACAGATGCTAGATATATCATTGCACCGACCAGTCCCTTAGGATTCTTTCCTGAGCACAATGTATTGTCTGCTAATGTAGCCGAGATTAGTATTCTTCGAGCAATATCTTTTACTTCCTTAGGCACATCTAATTTATCAATTAATGTATCAACACCTGATCCACCACATATCCTCGTTTCTCTTAATGCTAATAACTTGTCTTTGCGAGTATTTTCTCTTAATTCATTAAATACATTATCCCACTCAAGTCTCTTAGCTGTTTTAAAGATCTTTTTGAAATCTATGTTTACTATCTTAGCTAATTGCTCTTTATCTATGTTTATTCTTCTAATCACTGATACTTTATAGATCAATGCTCCTATAACAGGCTCTAGATTCCTCTTCTTGATATACCCTCTACTAACTAGTTTCTTAATTAAAAGACCAACATCCTCGACTACGACCTCGGGTAGATTTATTTTGCCAGCGATCTCGTTTAACTTGGCTAGTGCCTCAATCTCTTTTCTAGTTATGTTATCACCAGATCTCCTGAGTCTTCTCTGTAGAATACTTAATTTGTTGCGGCCCTCAACGAATGTTGTTATACCAAGATCATGGACTTTCCTAGTTATCTCAGGGCCTACTCTGGCTCTCTCCATATACTCTTCTTGGGAATACGCTCTCCACTCTGGACCTGTACTCGTTATCTGATCGGCTATAACCTCTCCTGTCTCTAGATCTATAAATTCTCCTCTCACAGGATCAAATATTATTCTATCACTATCAAAAACAGTACTTGCACTCACAGATCACACCCTGCCCCTTCTCCTAGTCTCAATTTCTATGTAAAGTTCCTCTCCTGGGGAAACATCTCTTAATTTTAATTTAACAACTGCGAAAGGTTGCGAGACAGGTCCTATCACATCTGCTACTACACCAATGAGTCTTTTCCTCTCGTCATAAACCCGTCTCCCGAAACGAGGTATATTCAAGGGATCTTTTATCTTGACCACGGCTGTCTCATCAAGTATATGATTAACTGAGCCTAGAGGAATAAGCCTCATAACTCACCAGCAAATTGTCTTTGTTGAAGCTAATAATTAAGTATTTCCATACAAAGTGACAGAGTTGGTCTACGAGTGATACGTGGTAGTATTATTCATCGAGTAAGAATTTTAAGCATCATTACTATATTTATATCTAGTAACATCATGTATTACCAAGAGAAATATTTAAAAACCTAGATAGGGTTTTGTTATGAGGATCTTTTTAGTAGGCTCCACAGGATTTATCGGTAGAAATATCGCCGAAAGGTTATCGAAAAGATACGAGATATTTTCTGTGGTGAGAAAATCTTCTGTTAACAAAAGAAGCGAAGTGATCAAGGATCTTGTCAGATTTGGTGTGTTTATAGAGAAGCTTAATAAATTAGGCGTAGATGATTTAGTGTATTTATTTAATAAATCTCCTCCGGATGCAGTGATCTATGCAGCAGGACTATTAAAGAGTTCATGGAGTTCTCTTAAAGAGGTTCACGTAGATCTTCCTGAGAGGATCTTGGATGCGCTGAGTTTAAGTGGTTTGAGAAACTCTTTATTTATATATATAAGCTCGACCGGGGCGAGTCCGCCGAGTAATGATTCCGTTGCTGAGGAAGAGAATCACTGCGCACACATTGATTCTTTGAGAAGCGGCTATGAGAGAAGTAAATGCCTCGGTGAAATAACGATTAGAGAAAAATCTCGTCGCTATGGTATTAACTACGTTATTTTGAGACCATCTATAGTGGTTGGTGAGTATAATACTCATAGTGAATGGATCACTTTACTTAATTTGTCTAAGAGAAGGATTAAAATAGATATTAATTTTATTTTTAATATTATTGATGTAGAGGATCTGGTGAACATTATTGAGAAAATAATTCAGAGAGAAGATCTTTATAATAACTACTATCATGTAGCATCGCCTAAGCCTATTTCTATTAGAGAGGCTACAGATACATTATTTGATTTACTTGGGAGGAGACCTTTGGTGAGAGTCGGGGACAACTTCTTAAGTCTTTTGAGGTTGCTGAGGTATTTTATAACAAGTGATGTTGATAGATATTTAATAGAGATACTGATTAGGAGAAGATATATTGTTTCCGTGGATAAATTGATTAGTAAATTAGATCATGTTTTCAGAGATCCTGAGGAAACCTTCATAAGATACTTTAAGTGGATAATTTCTTATTCCACTAAATAACCGCTGTAGATATGCCGATCCTTTTTATTATGTGCTACTCGATACTTTCTCTAAGGATCTTTCTTAAGTAGAGTTCTCTTGGAGCATCTCGGTAGTACTCTGCTTTCTCAGCCAAGGTCTTAAGCTCTTCATATGTGGCGTAGTCGATTGGTGATCCTTTATAGCCTGATCTCTCCCACTCGCTCAGTAATCTACTCATTATGGTTGATACTTTCTCGTCTGAGTAGAAAGCAGCTTTTATCAATGGATCTTTGTTTTCTTCGATGTACGTGATTATTTTTCTCTTAAGCTCCTCGGAACTCATATTACCCTTGTTACAATAGTTGATGGTGTATAATATATATCTATGGTTTCTATAGAATATTTATATTCTTCGCAACATAATTTATCATGAGAAGATCATGGTTTTCTCGGTAGATATCTATAGGAATCGCATTAACAATGCTGTTAGACTTCTAAAGATTTTTGGTGGGGACTACATCCTTGTCACTCCTTCTCCTAATTTAATATATTTTACTGGTATACGGGAGGAGACTTATGAGAGAATAATGTTTCTTGTAGCTAATGCTGATGGAGAGGTTGCTTTAGTGGCTCCTCAACTAGTTTCTCTACCAAGACACGTGAGGGATCTGGCTGAGATCTATTTATGGAGTGATTCCTCAGGTCCTTCACAGATTATTGAGAAAATTGCTAAAGATCTCAGGATTTTTGGTAGGATAGGATTTTTTGAGGATAGTATGAGACTTTCTCAACTAGATTATTTCAGAGAAAAGCTTTCTCCTGAGAAGATATATCTTTTATCTAAAATATCTAGAGAGCTTAGATATAAAAAATCTCATGAAGAGATCATGAGTATATATAATAGCGTCAAGATCACGGAGAAAATTCTTCAAGAAATATATAACATAATTGCTCCAGGTCTCACAGAGAGATTCTTAGCGACACAAATAATAAATCTAATATCTAGCGAGGGCGCGGATCCTGCATTCAGGCCTATAGTAGCCTTCGGCGAAAATTCCTCAGAGCCTCATCACATTCCTGGAGACAGAGTACTGAGAGTAGGAGACTTAGTCTTAGTCGATGTGGGTGTTATGAATTCTGAGGGCTATGTATCTGATTTAACAAGAATATTTCATGTAGGCGCGCCATCTAAAGAGCTGAGAGATGTTTATAATGTATACATCGACTGCTACAATGAGGTTCTGAGAAGTATTAGAGTAGGTGCAAAAGCCTCTGAGCTAGATCTTGTTTCCAGGGTATGTATAAGTGATCATGGCTACGGAGCCTATATCAAGCATAGAACAGGTCATGGAATTGGTCTAGAGGTTCATGAACCACCGTATATATCAATTGACTCAAGTGATGTATTAGAGAAAGGCGTGGTATTCACGGTGGAGCCAGGGATCTATATACCAAATAAATTTGGTGTTAGAGTTGAGAGTAATATAGCGGTCTCCGATGAAGGTGAGGTATTAGAGTTAGATAAGTTAAGTAGAGAAATAATAATATTTTAAAAAACGCCTTCTCTAAGTGCTTTAATAAAAAAGTAATTGTGTCTTAACTCATACTCAATACTTGTCTCAGGTCCATGTCCCGGGTAGACCATTGTTTCTTTAGGTAACTCAGCTAATCTTCTTAGACTTCTGATCATTTCGCTAGGATCAGATTCAGGGAAATCAATTCTACCAATACTCTCCTTAAATAATGTGTCTCCTGTAAAGACCACTACTCTACCACTATATTTCTTGTCAAGTGGCTCAAGAATTATTGATACACTACCTTTTGTGTGCCCAGGAGTCTCAATTATTCTGAGGATCACGTTATTTAATTTAACTAAGTCTCCCTCTGCTATAAAGAGATCTGGTTGAGGAGGTTCTGGAGTCTCTATACCTAAGAAATACTTTGCCATATAAGGAGCTCTTTTCATGATACTCAGATCCTTCTTATTGATAAGGAATCTTGCATCAGTTAATTTCTTTAATTCCCTAACGCCAGATACGTGATCGAAGTGTCCATGCGTCGCTATGATACTATCTATAGCTACAGACCTTGATCTCAGGTCATTAATAATAAAATTAATCTCCTCATACCATCCTGGGTCAATAACTACTGCTAATGACCTATCTATTACCACGTAGCAATTAGTTTCTAAAGGACCTACTACGTATTTTAATATCTCTACTAAATAAGACACCGATAAAATAGTTTGGTTAGTATTCTATTGAGTACCACGTGCTGACTTACCCACTCAGGTGTTTTGAAATAAATTCATCAAGTATACTCTCCAGAGATCTTCCATCAACAACATTTAATTCAAATGATACTTGGACAGTGGGTAGATCAAGGTTCAGTAGATGTGTTATTGTGGCTGGTGTAGCCATCACTACTGTGTCTGGTGAGCATCTATATATCGTCTCTCTTAGTTCTCTTAACTGATTCTCGGTATATCCCGTGGATGGGAGCACTTCAGCCATGTGTGGGTACTCCTCATATAATCTCTTTATTTCCCCAACAGCACATTTCCTAGGATCAATTATTTCTGAGGCACCATATTTCTTCGCCGCAACATATCCCGCCCCGTATCTTGCTCCACCGTGTGTAACTGTTGGCGAGTCCTCAATTACTAATACTCTTCTCCCTTTAATCAGATCTGGTTTATCTACGTAGACCTCACTGACCGCCTTAAGTATCTCAGCTCTCGGATTTAATCTTCTTATTTTCTCCTCCACTTCTCTTAATTGCTCTTTTGACACCTGATCAATTTTATTAATAACTACCACATCGGCTAATCTCACATTTATCTCACCTGGATAACTCTCATCAATATTCTGCGGCCTCATGGCGTCTGCTACTGTGAACATTAGATCTGGTTTATAGAAAGGCCAATCATTATTCCCGCCATCCCAGAGAACGAGGTCTCCTAACTCCTCTGCTTTAACAAGTATTTTCCCGTAGTCGACTCCAGCCAAGACTTCTACACCTGATCTCACATAGTGCTCATATTCCTCTCTCTCCTCAACCGTGAGATTCTCTCTGTCAAGATCCTGCGGCTCCCTAAAGTATTGAACAATCATTTTACCAGGATCCTTGTAAACCATTGGGTGTCTAACCACAATGACTCTGTAGCCATGTTTCTTGAAGTAAGAAGCAATTTTCCTAGACAAACTACTTTTACCAGAACCTGTTCTAACGGCGGTAACAGCAATAACTGGTTTAATAGATCTCAGCATAGTCTCGTCAGGACCCAGGATCCTGAAAGAGGCACCTAGAGAAACTACTCTACTAAGCACATTCCCAAGATCTTTGTAGGAAAGATCACTGTAGCTGAGAACCACTTCATCAACTTTATACTCCCTAATTATCTTCTCAAGATCCCTCTCGAGATAAATCGGTATTCCCTCGGGATATAACCCCCCAGATAACTCAGGAGGATATCTCCTAGATACTAAACCAGGTATCTGAGAAACATGTATAAAAGCCACAACCTCATACTCAGAATTATTCCTAAAGTACACATTGAAATTATGAAAATCTCTCCCACCAGCACCTAAAATAACAACTCTCTTTCTCAGAGAACACACCCACAAAAATATTCGGTTTATTGCACTAAAAATTTTTCAACGATTCAAGGAAGTCAAAGAGTAGATCAGTTAATAAATCAAAATAATTTTTATATAACGGAGAGAAGAGATTCTCTACAGGATAAAATTTATAGATAAACCTATACTAATATAGATATATGGGCGGGGGTGCCCGAGCGGGCCAAAGGGGGCGGGCTCAAGTTCCAGCCTCGGAGCGAGAGACCCGTTGGCGTAGGCCTGCGTGGGTTCAAATCCCACCCCCCGCACTATGCTTATTCTTCAAGAAAGTAAAGGAGCATTATAACACATCGTCTCATTAATTAATGATAGAACAAGACATTGATGAAAAAGAATTCTATGAGAATCTATTTATATTATTCTTTACTTCTTTACTTTGGACACAGATCTTTCTTTTTTATTCGGATGTCTAATATTTAAAAATTTTCATCTGTGATATTTTACG
>ERZ1669248.461-NODE-461-length-19927-cov-47.428492_pt1 | contig 19927 bp, 22 predicted proteins | sample MGYA00579296_ERZ1669248 | MGnify/ENA primary metagenome ERZ1669248 (study PRJEB41166, sample SAMN08046057) | hot springs metagenome | biome: hot spring; feature: neutral hot spring; material: thermophilic sediment; isolation source: thermophilic sediment from...
TAACTCTTTCACGCCGCTGGCAAGGGATGGTTCCGTCGCATTCGCAATAATTAAGACGGTTCCGTTGTAGTTGGGTTGGGCTGGAACCCGCTTAACATATGTTATGACCGGTGGGTGGAAATCGCTAACAATGTACGCGTACTCCTTCGAGCATGCCTTGTTCCCAGCCCTATCATAGGCACAAACCAAATAGGCAACTGTGGAGTTGTAGCGCTGCGGCGGAATTTCAGCAAAAAACAAGTTGCCATTCCTACCCATGTTCACCGTCACGTTTTCTTGACTGTTAACCTTGTGGCATAGGGTTGCGTTAGCTACTCCGCTTTTAGAATCCGTTATGTAAGCTAAAACAAGAACACTGTCCTCTATTCTGGCTTCATAGGATACTGATAAACATAGTGGATCTTTGGAGGCTTTCGGTCCTTGCGGTGGCACGCATTAACCGCAAAAACTTGCACAAGGCTTATTGCTAAAACTAGGAGGGCTATGGATAGGAGTATAAATGCCTTTCTTTTTCGCATTCTCCTTTCTCCCAGAAAAGCACTATCCTCTCCCATATAAAAAGGGTGTTTCGAAACGGAAATATTCGTGGATTTAAGGAGTTTAGAGCCAAAAACTGACCGTTCAAAGCATATGATTTATTAACCATGTTTTCAATTTAATGCATTAATTTCAGAGGCATCTGCCATGGGATTCAGATCAAGGCTTACAATTGAAAACATAGGTTTACTTTTAGCCTCAATTTTCTACGCTGTTGTTGGTGTTGTCTGCTTTGTCATTTTAGCCACGATGGACTATGAGCTTGTTCATATTGGTTTGATTGGGATAATAAGCCTAGCCACAGCCTACGGCTTGTTTAGGCGAAGAAAATGGGCCCTCTGGAGCGCCTTCGTACTGTTCTTTATGAACACGACGTTCTCTCTTTCTATGCTATACTACACCATGGGGGGCAATGTTCTTATAGATGCGGCCATGGTTCTGTACCTAGTCTTTACATGGGTTGCCACAATTTATTTAGCTGCCCGAAGAAAGAAGCTCGAATTTTAACTCGTCACATCCTCTAATCTTTTGAATAAGTGAACCGTGACCCCCTCATCCATGTCGACAAACTGCTGGTTTTCTGGAATTTCCACAAAGCCGTCAGCCCTTAGAAGGGTTGTTATAGCTCCAGAAAGTCCAGTTGAGACGGGTTCTGCTATTAGCCGCTTCGACTTGTCTCTTTTGAGTTTGACCATGATGAAGGTGCGTCTCCCCCGTGCTGGAAACATCCGTGTTGATGCAAAAGCCTTAATGGTGGTCGCTTCCGTTACTTTTCTTCCAGCCATACGCTCTATTATTGGACGCACCAGTAAGTGGAAGATTAGCAGTGCTGAGGTTGGATGCCCGGGGAGGGCGAAAATGGGTTTGCCGTCTATTACGGCGACTGTTGTTGGTTTTCCAGGTTTTGTGGCCATTCCACAAACAATCAAGCCCGGTTTTCCAAGAAGGCTGAGGGTTTTTGGAATAACATCTTTTGGGCCGACTGAAACTCCGCCAGAGGTCACAACTATGTCTGCTAATGTCAAAGCCCTTTTTAATGCCTTTTCAAGCTCGTTTTGGTCGTCTGGAAAAACTCCCATGTAAACTGGTTTTCCGCCACTCTCCAACACGGCTGTGCTTAGACTATAAGCATTAATATCATAAATTTTCCCGGGGACTAGTGGCTTGCCCGGTTCTGTTACTTCCGCACCCGTTGATAAGACAGCTACACGTGGAATCTTGTAAACCCTTACTTTTGAGATTCCAACAGCGGCTAGGGCGCCTATTTCTCGCGCGCCTAAAAGTTGCCCCTGTTTGACAACTGTTTCGCCCCTTTTTATGTCTGCTCCGGCTTTCATGACATTTTCGTCCTCCGCCACTGCAGAGTAAACGTAAAGGTCGCTGTCTTTCCGCTCGGTGTTTTCAGCCATTACAACGGCGTCGGCGCCTTCTGGAATTGGGGCGCCAGTCATTATTTCTGCGGCTGTTCCCTTTTCCACCTTAATTTTTGGCATTTCCCCAACATTTACTGCTCCGCAAAGCCTCAACTTTACTGGTCTATTTTCATCCGCGCCAAAAGTGTCTTCTGCTTTTACGGCGTAGCCGTCCACTGTGGCACGGTTGAAAGGTGGAATGTCCAATAGAGCGGTTACATCTTCTGCTAGGACGCGGTTACACGCCTCTAAAAGTCGAACTTCCTCTACGCCTAACGGTTTGGCCTCAAAATTTCTTTGAATGGCTTGCTTTGCCTCTTCAAAAGTTAAAAGTTTCCTAAACATCCGCGCCGAAAGCCTCCAATGTGTCAAATAGGTGAACTTGGACTGTTTCGCCTTCTTCTAGTCCTTCGCGGTTTTCTGGGACAATAACATATCCATTAGCCCTTGTCAATGTTGAAATTATGCTGGAGCCCCTAGCGCTTATTGGTTCAGCGTAAAACTCCCCGTTCTGCTGGAAGACACGAACACGGACAAAGGTTTTTCTTCCAAGGGCTGTGGAAGTTCGCCTCGTAAGCCTCGCCGTCACAACTGGTCTGGGCTCATTTTCAATGCCCTGCATTTTTAGGATTAATGGTCTTGCGAAAACCTCAAAGCCGAAGAAGGCTGCCACCGGATTGCCAGAAAGCACTACTATTGGCTTATCATTTACGATGGCTAGGGCTGTGGGCATTGCTGGGCGCATGGCAACCCCGTGAACGAGAACACCTGGCTCACCAAGCCTGTTTATGACTGTTGGAACCATGTCTGATGCCCCGACGCTCGTTCCGCCAGTTGTTATTACAGCGTCTGCCCCTTCCAGTCCATGCTTTAGCTTTTCTGAAATCTCGTGAACATCATCTTTGGCTATTCCGAGGTCTATGGGCTCTGCGCCAAGTTCACAGCATAAGGAAGCAAGCAAAACCCTATTCGTCTCGTAGATTTGGTCTTCCCGTGGCTTTCTTCCAGCTTCAACAAGCTCGTTTCCAGTGGCCAAAATCGCCACTTTAGGCTTTTCAAAAACTTTTACTTTGCTTCTGCCAAGTGCTGATATTAAGGCTAAATGGTGGGGTTTTAGGCGGGTTCCAGCCTTTAATGCGATTTCGCCTTTTGCTACGTCTTCTCCTCGTTTAGAAACATTCTCGCCAGGTGTGACAGCAGTCCAAACCTCTATCTCGCTGTCGCCGACTGGCTTAACGTTTTCCAGCATTAAAACGGCGTCTGAACCTTTTGGTAGAGGGTTTCCAGTCCAAACTGGCTTGGCTTCGCCACTTTTCACCTCGCTTGCGTTTGTCAGTTTTAGGGTTTTAGGCTTAAACTGGGAGGCGCCAAAGGTGTCTTCGGCTTTCACGGCATAACCGTCGACCGCTGAGCGGTCAAACCTTGGCAAGTCTTCTTCTGCAATGAGGTCTTCTGCCAAAACACGGTTGAGCGCACTCCATAACAGGACCATTTCGGTTTTCCGCTGCCCAAATTTTAGGCTGTTGAAAAAGAGTTTTCTTGCTTCCTCAATTGTTGCGAGCTTTTGGAAGCCCCTTAGCCTAACCAAAATTGGAAGTCACCCACAAACAGAACACAAACTTTATAGAAAAAGATATCGCAGAAGGCTGGGCTGTTAAGTCTTCATTACTTTCCTGAGGATGTCTCGCATTTTTATGGCGTCAACATCCAATATTGGGCTTTCGCTTATTATGACTGGGGTTAGTCTAAAATCGGCTATGACCTTTGCCAGCATCTCAAAATCTGGTCCATAACCAGCCTCATCCATTGTGTGGTGGCACTTCTCCCCCTTATCGGTGAACTCAACCTTTGTGAAGTGGCAATGCATGTTTTTTACGGCTTCCGTTCCCAAACGTTTCTCAACTTCCTCCACAACCACACGAAAGTCGTCAACAGTTTTGAAGCGCCCACGGTTCCTCGCGTGCAGGTGCGCCCAATCTATGACTGGTTGGGTTTGCTCAACATGTTCACATAAAGCCAAAACCTCTTCTAAACTGCCAAACTGAGTTGGCTTCCCCATGGTTTCCGGGCCAAGCTTAACTTCGCTTATACCAAGAGTCCTAAGCCTTTCAACAACATCCTTCATGGCTTCGAGGCATTCCCAGAAAACCTCTTTTGGAGGTTTTCTGCCATAAAACCCTGGGTGAAAGACGACAATTTGGGAGCCCATCCACTGAGATGCAGTGGCACACGCGATTAGGCGGTCTTTGCTGGCTTCAACAGTTTCTTTTCCACCACACAAGTTTATGAAGTAGGAGCCATGAAGGCTTAAAACGACATCGTTCTCCCTAGCCTTCAACCCCAATTTTTCGGCGTCTTCCCTTCTAATTTGGGGCTTTGCACCCCAACGCACAGCTTGATATTCAAAGGCGTCTAAACCCTCTTCCCGTAGCAGTCTCGGAACATCTGTTAGGGCGGCTTTCATAGCCTTAAAACTTGGGGGTACCCCTGCCGGACCAAACCTTGGACGGTCAGCCATCCCCTAAGCCCCTATCTGCTCTTTACCCTTCTAGGGCGATAACTTTTTCGCGTCAAAAACCCGTAGGAGAATGCCGCCAAAGCCGAAAACCAAGCTGCAACATTTTGGAAAATAAGATACTTGCCAACTGGAGGCAAATCCACGAGGGGCTTAGTTAAGCCTCCTAAAGCCGAAAGGAAACCCCGCAAGGCTGGCGCTGCAGAAATTATGGCATTATTTATGGATGAGCAAAGCCACTCGATGGGACCTAAAGCTGAAACAAAGCCCTTCAAAGAGTTGTTCACAGATCTTACAAATTGTAGAAGGGATGGGTTCCCCTGGTAAATGCTTGAAAAAGCCGTGTAAATTAGCCCAGGGTAGACGATAGCCGAAACCAATAGGATGAGGGCTGAAAAAATGAGAATGGTTATCAAAGCGCTTTTTATTGTCGCCCTTGCAAAGATAACCTTTCTCCAGATATAGGAGACCCCCTTAATCCGCAAAAGTCCAGACTTTATCCTACCAAAAATTTTCTTTATGGCGCCACCTATTCTGGACGTGAGTTTCTCAGTTTTCTGAGTTTGCCCCTTCTTTTGCTGTTTGGTTTTTGGCTTTCCTTCTAGTGGTTTTTGAGGCTGCATAGCCGCGTATTTTATCATGCAAATCCAACTGAAGACAAGAGCAACAATAACCGATAAGGGGACAAGATGGAAAAGTGGGCTTACGACAATTTTTATGGCCCAGTTTGTTCCTGGAAACTGAAAGCTTCCCTTCAACGGGTTTTCTTCCTTAACTCCAAGGGAAATGGCGTAGAGAACAACGGCGTACTCGATGAGAGCGGCTGTCATGAGGAACAGGATTATTGCCGTTAAACCCTTAACGGTTGCCCATCGAAGTATTAAACGCCTAGACAATCGATCACCACTATGCCTAGCCTCTCGCAAATTTTGCTCTAGGAATATGAGAAAATCAAGTTAAAAAACATGACTGTTAAAACTTCGCTTCGCTACGAATTTCAGCTCATTGCAACGGAAATTCATATCCACATTTCGGGCACTTTGCATAGCCACAATGGACTGTTGAGGGACACCCTGAACATGCAAAGGCTCTACCATAGGATATGTCGAATGTGAAGCCACATTTTGGACAGCGCACAAGCCTTTTTGCTTGTGTCTTCATTTTGGGGCACCTTTGAAAACGACAAGCACTGCAACCCTTTAAAACCTTTCGAAGAAAACGCGTCTCATGGAAAGTTTTAACAATAACAAATTTTATATAGTAAGGTTTGACCTTAGAGGCTAGTTTGATTGTTGCCAGCATGGGAAATTGATGCTGCAAACGGGAAAAATTGAGAGGGTTAAGCTGTACAAGGACCCGAATGTTCAGCTTTTCCTAAGTAAATTTTTAAGCGGTGGAATGAGCGAGCTTAAACCAGTTTTTGACCCAAAGTTTGGCTATAGATATGCTGAAGTTGAGGCAATTTTGGGGGACGCCTCAAAAGTTGAGGATTTCTTGAACAGGCTTTATGAAGCGAAGGTTATTGAAAGGAAACTTTACGACAAAATGTTATATTGCCCAAGTTGTGGCTCACAGAACATTTCAACCCATTATTGTTGCCCCTACTGTAAATCCTTCAACATAGAGAAAGGCTCACTAATTGAGCATGTCAAATGTGGCTACATGGATGTTGAAGAAAACTTCAGAAAGGGCGGAAAACTCGTCTGCCCAAAATGCCACAAAGAGCTAAAAAAGCCCGAAGTTGACTATAGGAAGGCTGGAATTTGGTGTACGTGCAAGGACTGCGGCAAAAGCTTTGACATACCCGTCACGAGACATTTCTGCCGCGAATGCCAAGCAGACTTTACTTTTGAGGAAGTTGAAATTCGAGACGTTTACGCCTATACACTGAATGAAGAAGTGAAGGGCGAAATAACAGCCGGATGGATCTTCGTCACGCCGATAAAGGAGTTTCTTGTTGAAAGCGGGTTTGAGGTTGAGGCTCCAGCCTTTCTGAAGGGCAAGTCTGGCGCGAACCACATGTTTGACATAGCCGCCTACCGAAAGGAAATAACCAAAAAGGTGACGGTTATGGATGTGGCAACAGCAACAGAGGACATAGTTTCAGAACAGCCAGTAATAGCCCTCTTCGCAAAAATCTATGATGTAGTGCCGGACAGCGCCTTCCTCATAGCCATTCCAAAGCTGAGTGAAAACGCGAAAAAGATGGCTGAACTCTACAACATTAAGGTTATTGAGGCTAAGGATTCGAAAGAAGTTATGAAAGCTCTTAAGGATAAACTTGTCAGGAAATAGCCTAAAAAGTGTCTATATTACCCCTTTCCGTGACAATTTTAACCGTGAAGTTGCCGGCTGGCGAGTTTATATTCACTCTTATGTAGGTTTCGCTTTCTCCAGAGTTTATGAAGAAGTCCACGTCATAATGCATGTGATGGGTTGCGTTAATAATCCATAGAGAGACTATGTGGGCTGTTGCGGCTCCGCTGTTCTTTATGTCTAGGCGTATGCCATCAACGATAACGCGCACACCAATAAAGTCTAATTGCACAAGCGTTTGGTTTTCGCTTGTGCCTTTATCACAGAACATTATCTGGATGGCGCCGTCACCGCGTATGTATCGCGTCCAATTTTCGGTTATGCTTATGGCGTAATTATTCCATTCATTAGGTACTGGCTGGTTCCCCACAGTGATGTTAAAGCCCACGTCGCTGAAACCCTCAGAAGCCCAATCATACGCCTTTATAAACCAGCGTTCAAATGCCTCTGAAACGTTGTATCTAACAAATATTTCGACGCCATACACGTAGTCCAGCGGATATTTTGACAGGTCTATTGCGAAAAAGTTGGATATTTCAAGCCTATAAATGTTTGATAAGGTTGCCTTGAGCTCTATCCAGTCAACTTTGAGGATGAATGGTGCTGCTGTTGCCTTTGTTCCAGTTATTTTCATCTTCCAATTGCCCTCTGCATTCTTGAAAGCCATAGGATTGGCGGATATTAATTGTGTTATGTTGGTTTCTTCTGTTCCAATTGTGCGGCTTTCGTATCCATCTCCGCTTATTGGATATCCGCCAGTTTGCCAATTATAAAGTTGGAAAGTCACCGTTACATTGTCTACATTACAACAAGTGTTAACAGTCCATGTTAGGTTCATCCAAATATACGTGTCTGATACTCCTCCAAACTCGGCTTCAACGGTTTCTTCGGAGGCTGGTTTAAAGGTGCAGTAAATACAGTACGCCCTCGACTCATGAATGGGATTTGTTAACGTGTTTGGAAAGTTTCCCGAATATGGTTGACTTATGTAGTGCCCTTGATTCGGTTGTCCAGAAGTATAGCGCAAGTTCGCAAAGCCGCTGCCGGATCGCGCCCAAGCAACAAGCAAGTATTCAGTGTTGGCTCTAAGCACTGGTTTTGGCGTATTAAAATTGAATGTCACCCAACCAGTGCTGACGGGGACTGTTATTTCTTCTGTTTGAGATATTAGGCTTAGATTGCTATGTAAGTAGATGGCGCATTTCATATTTTTGGAGCTAGAGGTTACGCTAACATATATTGTGATGCTTTGTGCTTCCCCATCTTTTGTTGGTGTGAAAACTGAACCAACAATAGTGTTTTCGGTGTTGCGATAAAGTGTTCCAGTGGCATTATTCCCAAAGATTTCAGTGGTGCTTGAAAATGCTGTTGGGTAGCTTTGGAACTGCATGTAAACACCGTCATCTGTTTTAAGGTCGGCTACTTCGCCAGAAACGAGCATTGTGGAATCGCCTAAAGCATAGTTTGAAGGGTTATAATAGACTGATGGGAGTTCTTCCCTAAAAGTCTCGGGAAGGTCATCCGAGCTTCTTGTGTCCATATAGGAACCGCTTATTCTTGTTCCTGTTGTTATTGTGAATTCTTTTTGGGCTGTAAACCATTGGGAGCGGGTTATGCGTTCAGCATTTTTTATGCTTATTGACTCGTGCATTCTTTCGATGTCTAGCTGGTTCATTTGGTAGCTCCATAGCACAACGTTGGCGACAATGACTGTTATTAGGATTAGGCTCAGCATCACGACTAGGACGTTGCTTAAGCCCCGCTTGTTACTGCTTAGCCTTTTAAGGCGCCTTATAGTAGCCTCCAACATGGTTCCCCCTCGCTGTCACAACATCTAGATAGTATAGGCTGTTTGAAGCCCAACTGTAGGTTATGTTAAGCCAGCCGTGTTCGCCCAAATCCAACTCTATGGTCGGTGATGGATAGCGGGTACGGTTTATGTAAACAGCTGATATGCGTATTGGCACTTTTCCAACGTTGCGCATGTAGATGCTTATTTGGTGTGCCCCAGATGCAGTTGCATTGTTGAACCAGACGTCTTCTATGATTAGGCGTTCCCCCATGGTTTCACGAAGGTTCGTTGTTATGACATATGTGGTGGCGGCGGCTATTGACATGGCGGCAACAGCGACAGCCATAAGAAGCAAGTTGCTCAGCACTGGGGTTATAGCCCGCTTGTCCACGAAAAATCTCAAAAGCCGCCGCTTGTTCAACGCCCAATCACCTCATAGAAAGAGTTTTAGGGCTATGTAGCCGCAAACCATCATCACTAGGCTATGCTTTAATCCAGCGCTTACTGTGCCTTCGCCCATCTTTCCAGCCACCAAACCGCCGAAAAATCCTTGAATAGCCGTCATGTGCGAGAATAGGCGTTTTATCTCTGCTGGCGCCATAACGGCTGTTCCAAGCATAGGCAAGCCCTGTATTTCCACAAAGAAGGACTTGAAAAGCAGCACTATTGTGAATAGGAAAACGAAGAAAGCCACATAAATTATGGCAATATACGGCCTTGTTCTATTTTGGCGCTCCTTTCGAAGTATCAGCGTGGACTGCACAAACTTACCCATAGGGTCAAAGACCTTCTCCACATGCCCGCCTGAACGATTAGCCTCAATAATAAGCAGTATGGTTCTCTGAACAAGAACGGTGTTAACACGCTTGGCGAAGGCGATTAAAGCCTCTTCTAAGGTCATGCCCCAAGAGATTTGGGCGTTCATCCTCCGCAGCTCCGCCGTTAACGGTCCGAAATCCCTTTTCGCCGCCTCCTCCAAGGCTCTTGGCAACGTCATACCAGTTTCTTGCGCCTGCACAATGCTTCTGAAGAGGTCTGGCAGATGCTCATCTATGGCTCTCTTCCACCTATAATCAATGTAGTTTATGATTGTGGGCGGAGTGAAAGCAGCAATAACAGCGAAAAACACAAACTCGTCGAATACTGCGGTGCCCCAAGCGACGAGAAAACCGAAAACCGTTATGGATATGGCTAGAATAGCCGAAGACACCCAAACGATTTGCTTAACTGATTTTCCCACTTTAGGCATATGCATTCTACCATTTTGGCGAAACAGCATCCAATATTAGTAGGAACATTATTGAGCCCACAGGAATCCCGATGTAGGTTAAAATATTGAGTAAAAGGTCTGGACTCAAAAGTCCGAGACCGCCACCACCCAGCATAGCCATAACAGCAAGCATGATTATGAGAAGCAAAGGTCCAGTGACAAGTATTGCTACATAAAATTCTGAAAGCATGGATAATGTGTCTGAAAATTTGCGGAGGCTTATACGCTTCAATTTCATGTGCTGTTTTGACTTCTCTCTCAAATAGGCGGCGAGGTTGCTTCCAGAATGAATTGTTGAAATGAAGCCTTCAATTATCTCCCGAAACCTTTCAGAGGGCGTCCGCTTGGAGGCTTGTTCCAAAGCTGAAATTATGTCCAAACCGAAGAGGTTCACATCCCTAATAACGTTCTTCGCCTCCGCAGAAACCGCTAACGAAACTGGAAGATTTGAAAGCGAATAGAAAATCTTCTCTGGTGGGACACCAGCACTAGCTAAAATTGACATGTAACCAGTTGCGAAAGCCAACTCGTCTTCAAGTTCCCTCCGAAACTTGTCAGCCCGATAAACCGGGTAAATGTAAAATCCGATAATTGAAAAAGCGACAGCGAAAAGGCTTCCACCCAAACCGAAAAGAAGGGCTGGAAAAATGGACACGCCAAAAAGGAAGACTAGCAAGCATGGAACTGCAATGAAAGTGGCAAGTGCAATTAGCATGGTTGAGAAGACTGTTAGGCTTATGTAAACCCTAAAACCAGTCTTAAGACTAGCCTTCTGCAAATGTAGGCTCAAATCTTCAAAAAGGGGCAAAACACGACCGATTTTTCTGCCAACCATCCTATAAGCAAACGATTGAAGTCTTCCAACCTTAAATTTCTCGCCTTCACATTCACTTGCGACTTTTTTGGAGTGAACTTTTGGACTAAGCCGATTTAGCTTTAAGAGAAAACCTTCATAAGCTCTTTTGAGGGCTTTAGTAATTTTTTGGCTTTTCATCGCAGTTCCATCCTCGCCCTCTGATAAACACGTGATGGGTTAGCATAATACTCACGGATTACGTTGGCAACTTCAGTGTGCTTGCGAATGCCCTTCTTAACCATCCATTCCAAGACTGTTTTTCTGTATTGTAGCTCTCGCCTAACATCTTCCTCGCTTATGTCCAGCTTCCTCATGTGATCTTCGAGGAGGAAGCTATGTCCCAAAAACTCGAACTTGTCCTCGCTGGCCTTCCACTTGAAAACCTCCTCGGTTATAAGCTCTTTTGTTTTCGCGTCTAAACCAACAACTTCCGTCGCTGTAAGCGTTCTCCTCGCTGGTTTTCCCTCAATCTCGGTTCTAGCCATAACCATTATAACGTCAATCATGGCTATGAGCGGCCTTGGAATGTTCATGGGCTCTGATTCCAGACGGTTTATTACGGCTTCTACGGATTCGGCGTGGATTGTGCACATACTCAAGTGGCCCGTCGCCATGGCCTGAAAAAGCGTGTAGGCCTCTTCCCCGCGGATTTCACCCACAATAATGTAATCTGGCCTTTGGCGTACGGCAGCCTTTAAAAGGTCGAATAGTGTTATGCTTCCGCTTCCCCTTTCTTCATGTCCAAAACCAAGCCGGACAACCGACGGAACCCAGTTTTCATGGGGTAGGTTAAGCTCTTGTGTGTCTTCGACGCTAACTATTTTCATTTCTGGCTTTATGAACATGGATAGGCAATTCAGCATTGTTGTTTTGCCAGCGGCTATGCCACCAGCAACAAGCACTGAAGCCCTATTCTCTATAATGTACCATAGGTACGCAGCCATGTCGGATGAAAGTGTGTTGAAAGCAATCAGGTCAGAGATGGTCAATGGATCGACGCGGAAGCGGCGAATAGTGAATGTTGAGCCTCTGCGGGTTATCTCATTTCCATAGGTTAATTGTATGCGGCTGCCATCTGGAAGGGAGGCGTCCAAAATTGGGGAGGCTATGGAAATGTTTTTCCCAGCTAAATATGCGAGGCGAATTATGAAGGAGTTTAGCTCCGCCTCATCATTGAAAATTATGTTTGTTGGGATAGACTCATACACGCGGTGCCAAACATAAATTGGTATGTTTACCCCGTCAGCCGAAATATCCTCAATAAAATGGTCCTTCATCAAGGGGTCTATCTTTCCATAACCGATGAAATCCCGTATTATGTAGTAGAGGAGTTTGTCAACAGATTCTGGCGGAACTTTGATGTAGTATTTCTTAATTATTTGGGCTGTTTTTTCCCTTAGGTATTTTTCTGCTTTTTCTTTGGTTTCTATCTCCTTTAGGTTTACGTCTATCTCTTCCATTAGGAGGCTTTTTATCTCTTTTAGAAGGTTTTCGTCTTCTTTTTGTAGTGTTGGCTCTATCACTTCATATCGGGTTTTCTGGGTTTCGGGGTCTTTCACTATGGCTGCATAAACGTATGGCTCTTGTATTGGGTAGACTTCTCTGAAGACAGCTGGTTTTTTGGCTTTTCCTTCGATTATTATGCCTACTTGCGGCTCTTCTTTGACTTTTTGGGTTTCGAGCATCTGGTTTTCCCTTTTGTAGCGTTTAGGGTGATGGGCTGTTTTCCAATTAGTATAATATCGCAAGTCTTAATAAGCTATATGCATGCTTAATCCTTAACAAACTTAACAAAAAAATCAGCAGAAAACGGCTACTACTGTCGCTACTTGTATCGGGCTCTCCGCTTCTGCCTCTTCTTCTTCTGACGCTTCATCCTCTTCTTTTTCCATTTAGCCCGAATTTCCAGCACTCTCCCAATAAAGCAACTATTCTATTGTGGCATGCCTACGCCTTAAATCTTCCTCAGTTGTCCCCATACGGTGCATAAGCTCCACAATAAGGCCGTCCAAGAAAACCATGCAGTTGTTCTCAAATATGCTCCCAAGCGGTGTTAGGGGCTCCCTCTCACCCATAAGCTGCCTAGCCAAATAATCCTCCTCCTTTGGCCAGCCAGCCTTAGTCCTGCCCTTAATTGTCACAACCAAGTCGGCTATCTGCCCCAGGGGAGACTCTGGGAAAGATGTTATTGCGACAACTGTTGCGCCAATCTCTTTTGCCGCCGCGCTGGCTGTTAAAACCATTTTTGTTGCGCCGGTCCCGGAAATGGCGATCAGCACGTCTCCTTTTTCCGCTGCCGGTGTTATTGTTTCGCCTAGGAAGTAGACGTTAAAGCCTAAATTCATTAGGCGCAGTGCGAAGGCTCTTCCTACGAAGCCGCTTCTTCCCATGCCTACAACAAATATTTTCTTGTTCTTTGCTCCCAGTAGTAGCTGGATGAAGCGTTCAACCTCTTTTGGGTTGAGCTCTTCAATGGAGCTCTTAATCCCTGAAATGATTTCTTCTGCCGCAGCCTTTAACCATTTCAAGTTTTCAAGCTCCGAGAAACCCTTTACACGAATGTCTGTGTTAAAAGTCTTGCGGTTAAATAGCACCCATCAAGATTTCTTCTAAACGTGGAATCCTAAAGTATATGCGAACAAGGACTGCGGCGGCTAAAATGCCAATAGTTATAAGCGTGAAAACATAGTCGCCTCTGCGGAGCTTTAAGACGTATAGGTTTGTGCGTTTTTTGGTTGCTCCCCATGCGCGGGATTCCATGGCTTCAGCGAGTTCGAGGCTTCTGCGGATGGCACTCACAATAAGCGGAATCAGTATGGGGATGTAGTTTCTAACTCTTTTTAGGAAGTTGCCCTTCTCAAGTTCCAAGCCCCTTGCCTTTTGGGCGTCCATGATGGTTTGGGCTTCCTCGGCTAGGACTGGAACGAAGCGCACAGCTGTTGTGAAGGCGAAGCAGAACTCGTAAGGCACGTGGGACTGTTCCAGTGCTAAGCCTAGATGGTCTGGCGAAGTTGTTAGGAAGAATATGGAGAAGGATTCAACGAGCACTATAAAGCGCAGTGTCATGGCTAAAGCGTGTTCCAAGGCTGATGGTGTAACCACATAGCCAGCACTTATGAAGGAAAAAATGAAGTTGACAAAGAATATTACAGATGCTAGGAAGGCTGCACCCCTCATGGAGCGAGCCCACTCGCGTTTAACTCCGGCAACAATAACGAAGGGTATCTGCATCAGAAAAAGCACGATGAGGGGTAGCAACTCCCAGAAAAGTATGGCTACAACAAAAATCACACACGCATAAACGAATTTTATCCTCGGGTCGAGTTTGTGGACGGGGGAGCTAACCTTTCTGAAGCGTAGTCCATCAAAGAAGCTCATGCCCTTTGCCTCCCTTTGAATGCTTTAAGCAGAATTTCTCCGGCTTCGTAAACGTCTATGACATTTTTTGGGAAGCCCAAGTCTGATAGGTTTATGAAGATTTGAGCTATTTGTGGTGGCACTATGGAGGCTTGCTCAAGTATTTCTGGGTCTGTGAGGATTTTTCTGGCTTCTCCATCAGCCACTATTTTTCCGCCACGCATGAGCACAACCCTAGGGTTGCATTCAGCCACAAACTCCACGTCATGAGTCACTATGACAACTGTTTTTCCTTGAGCCTTCATCTGCAAAATGAACTGGCGAAGCTTCTCCTTCTGCTGATAATCCTGCCCAATGGTGGGCTCGTCTAAAATCAGTATTTTTGGGTCCCATGCCAGCACAGAAGCCAGTGCCACCCGTTTTCTCTCGCCTCCACTGAGCATGAAGGGTGAAGTTTTCCGATACTGTGTCAAGCCAAGAAGGTTTAGTGCCCACTCCACCCGCTTTTCTATAACTTCTTGGCTGAAGCCGAAGTTTTTTAGGGCGAAGGCTATCTCCTCCTCAACGGTTTCGCTGAAAAGCTGGTGGTCCGGGTTTTGAAAGACAAAGCCAACGGTTCTTGCCAGCGTTGCCACACTCACTTTTGTTGTTTCCACACCGTTAACAAGCACCTTCCCCTTGGTCGGCTTCAGTAGTCCATTAAAATGCTTCACAAGGGTTGTTTTTCCAGCCCCGTTTTCACCCATTATGGCTACAAATTCCCCATCCTGAATGGTTAGGGAAACCCCCTTCAGCGCCTCCACACCAGTTGGATATCTGAAGTAAACGTCTTGAACCTCAATCATAGGCGTTTAAGCGCCTCCCTCAATTTTTCAGCCATCTCCTCAGAGGACAATGGGACCCTTCCGCCCAGCTTTATTCCGCCGCTTTTCAAGATTTTGTAGAGGCGTGTCGCCTTTGGAACCCCAACACCGATTAGGCGGGCTTCCTCTGAGCCCAGAATTTCATGGGGCTCCCCGTCCAAAACCACTTTGCCCTCGTCCATTATTATGATGTGGTCTGCATATTTGGCTGTCAAATCCAGCCTATGCTCAACAAGCACTATGGTTATTCCAAGCTTGCGGTTCAGCTCATAAATAACCTCAAAAATTTTCTTGGCGCCTAAAGGGTCGAGGAAGGATGTGGGCTCGTCTAGGACTATAACTTCTGGTTGCATGGCTAAAACCGATGCAATGGCAACCCGTTGCTGCTGTCCGCCAGAAAGCTCTAAAGGTGTTCGCTCCCTCAACTCGTAAATCCCAGTAAGCTTAAGCGCCCAGTCCACCCTTTTGCGGATTTCCTCCCTTGGCACACCAAGGTTTTCGAGTCCAAAGGCTACGTCCTTCTCCACGGATAGGGCGAATAGCTGGTTTTCTGGATTTTGAAAGACCAAGCCCACGTGGGTTGCAAGCTCATAGGTTTGATGTTCTTGAACTCTTAAACCTGCAACGATTACTTCGCCTTTCAACTCGCCTTGGTAAAAGTGAGGAATCAACCCATTAAAGCATCTGCATAAGGTTGTTTTTCCACAACCGCTTGGACCAGTTATTAGTACGAATTCACCCCTCTCAATTTTTATGGAAACATCGCTAATTGAAGGCTTTGTGGCGCCCGGGTAAGTATACGTGAGATTTTTTGTTTCAATTATCGCCATGCTTGGTTTTTCCACCAAATCTTAAGCCAAAAACTTACCATTTAAGAGTAACTACCTAAATTTGAGTCTTCATCTGTTGTGTTATCTTTTCCCTTAAAAGCTTCAAACAACGTTTAAGCCCAACCTCCAGCTCCCCAAAACCATTCACGCCAGCAGCTGTCGAGTGCCCCCCACCCATACCGTTAAGGTATTCGCCTAAGGGTTTGGCTATATCCCTCCCAAGGTGAATGCCGGTCTTCTCATGAAAATCTTTTGTGCAGCGGAGGCTTATCTCCAAACTATCATTTTTCTGCCCACCCACAACAGCCACATGAGCCCCAAGGTCTATTATGGCTCTGGCAGCCGAAGCCTGAAAAGCACTAACATGGGACAAGGCGATTATCCAGTCGCCAATCTTGAAGAGCTTAGCCCTTTTACAAGCTTTAAGCCTTGCAACCCTTTCCGAAAAATCCATGGGCAAAGACAAAATCGCCAGCGCTTCTTGGGCATTCACCCCAGTATCTATCAGTTCAGCTATGGCTTTTAATGTTGAAGAGTTAGCTAAAACAAAGTGGCGGGTGTCAAAGGCTATGCCGAGAAAAAGCGCCTTCGCCTCATCCTCCTCAATTTTCACGCCCAACTGCTTGTAAAAGTTGTAAACTATTTCGCATGTTGAGGAAACACTCTCATCAGTGATGCAAAGCCTCGCCATCTTCTCTGTTTCTGGGTGAGCCGCGTGATGGTCAATAACAATTATGGGTGCCTTTGAAGCTTTCACCTTGTCTGCAAGGTTGTTCAACTGCTGAATGGTGTTCGTGTCCAAAAGCATTATCAAATCAGCCCCCTCCACATTGGGCTGGTCTTTCACATCAATTGGCAAATGCTTTAGAATGTGCTTTGAAAGGCGGCTTATTCCTTGGGCTGCCCCAATCTCAACGCTTACTTGTGGCTTACACCTTTTAATTAGGCTTGCCATGGCATAAGCGGAGCATATGGCGTCTGGGTCAGCATTATGATGGCATAGTAAGACTATGTGCTGGACATTCACCTCATCCATTATTTTGGTTATTTCTGCAAACGACACTTAAGCTCCCTCAAATAATTCTCAGCCGACCTAAACGCTTCTTTCACGGACTCGTCTGCAAGCTTTTTAACGTCATATTCCTGCATTAGCGGCGACAAGACTACTTCAACATCAACGGTTAATGTTAAGGGTTTCTCGCCGTCCGTTTCAACACTTATGTTCAATGTTTCAACATGTTTTGGCGGAACCTTTGACAGCACATATTTTCTTGCAGCCTCCTCGGCTGTTGAGCAGAGCTCTTCAACCTGTTCTGGGGTTAGCTCTGGAAAGCCTATTTCCTCCAAGCTTCACCAAGCCTCGCCATCGTCTAATGCCATCTACTGTGGCTGTGTTCCCGAAACAGGAGCTAAATCCTGTTGAAGTTTTGCCTGCAATTCCTTCATCTGGCTTCTAAGGCGCTCCTCCTGTTTGCCCAAGACTGAGGCTCGCATGTTTAGCAGTTCTTTCCGCTCGTTTAGGTCGGCTGTCACCTTCGCCTTGTCGGTCTTAACTAGAAGAGAGCCTATTGCCTTATAAATAACAGCGTCGTCAGCCACTTTCTGCAGCTCACTTAAAGCCTGCTCAATCTCTGTTAACTCCAGCTCCACCTGCTGTTTCTGGGCTAAAACAGACTGTAGTGTCTGCTGCAATTGCTGAAACCTCAAGAGGCGTTCCTGAACCTGCGGGGGAAGTTTAGCCAACTCTTCACTCAATTTTATCCTTCCATCTGCACAGCTTTACACCAAACCAGTTAATTAAACATTTTCTAAAAAGGCTACAAATAAGCTAGGCAAACAATAGTGGCAGCAAAATCTAGAGGAAGCAGTCAATTTAAGCTTTCCACACAACCAAAAATTGTTAAGGTGTGAGCCTAAACTTGTCCCTAGGATAAAGCGTAACTTCACGAATATTCTTTTTCCCAGTCAACATCATGGTGAGCCTCTCCAAACCGATAGCCCAGCCGGCATGGGGCGGCATGCCATAATCAAAGGCTTGCAGATGATACTTAAAGGATTCCGTGTTTAACCCTTTCTCCTTTAACCGCTTTATTAGAAGCTCTTTTGAGGCTATTCTTGTCCCGCCAGAAGAAAGCTCGATCCAACGCCACATCAAGTCGAAACCCTCGCAGATTTCCGGATTGTCATCTCTGGGCTTTATGTAAAAAGCCTTGGACTGTGTCGGCCAGTCCGTTATAAAGTAGAAGTATGGGTGAATTTTGCCAAGCGTTCTGAAGGCTGGTGTTGGTATGTCCTCACCCCATGGAATCTCTATACCTTCCTTTTTCAAGTCTTCAAGAACCTGGTCGTAAGTCAAGCGTTTGAAGGGGATTTCAGGCACATCCACTTGATGATTCAAGATTGCCAATTCTTTCTTGCACTTTTCGCGGACAACTTTGCACGTGTGCTGCATCAACTGTTCAAGCAACTGCATAACGTCTTCGGCTGATGCAAAGGCCTGTTCAATGTCTATTGAAACAAACTCACTTAAGTGCCGCCGAGTGTGGGATTCTTCAGCCCTGAAAAAGGGGCCTATTTCAAACACTTTCTCAAGGCTCATGACAAGTTGTTCCTTGTAGAGTTGGGGACTCTGCGCAAGGAAAGCCTTCCTCTCAAAATAGTCCACCGGGAAAAGTGCTGCACCACCTTCTGTGGCTGAAGCAATAATTCGCGGAGTGTGAACCTCTATGAAGCTCCTTTCAAAGAGGAAATTGCGTATTGCCTCAACAGCCGTGTGCTGAATCTTGAAGATGGCTATGCTTTCCTCACGGCAAAGGTCCAATGCGCGGGCGTCAAGCCGAACCTCTAACTTTGCTGGCACTTTCCCAGTTATGTCTATTGGCAACTGATGCGCAGCTGTGCTGAAAATCTTAATCTCCTTCGGTATAACTTCGACCCCTCTTGGAGTGATCTCCGTCTTCTTCACAATCCCTTTCACGCCTATGCTATATCTCCTTTGCAAGGCTTCAGACTTCGACAAAACTTCGCTGCCCACTTTCTTTCTTGGAACGGTTATTTGCACAGTCCCCTCGCGGTCCTGCAATATTATGAAGCGAATTCCGCCCAAATCTCGGATTTCTTGAACCCAGCCGAAAAGGATGACCTCTCGCCCATCAAGCTCCGGTCGAATTTCAGCAGAGTAATGGGTTCTCCTCCAGTCCCCAATAGGGTCCAAGTTCATTAGTTCACACGCCCTAACTAGTCTGCAAACTCCACCCGCAACGTCATGTTGCGAACTTTACGGGCAATCTCCTTTAAAGCCTTTACATCAAAAGGTGGCTGCCTCCCACCCCGCTTCCTCAAAATAACCCGAGTTTCAGTTGACCCATCTGGAAGCCAAATAGTGTTTATTGTGACTATGCTTAAGGGAGCAAACAAATCCTCCAAAAACTTTCTATCATCAACCCCATACTCCAAAACCCGTATAGACTTGCCAGTCTTTTCACCCAAAGCCTTAATTATCTTCCCACCATATCCAAGAAGACGAGGGACGTCTCCCTTCCCAACAAGGATAGCCAAGGTTTTTCCAGCATCTACAGCCTTATAAAAATAGACATTCTGAAGGGAAGGATAAGTTTCCTCTAATGAAAGGAGTAAACGGGCAATTTTCAAATCAAGCTCTGAAACTTCGCCTGATTTAACCTTCTCTGAACATTTTTGGCATAAGATTCCACTTTTCAAGCAGAAACTACACAACATTGTCTTCACTAAGGGAATGCCCTCCACAAATAAAGGAGGGGCGGCGGAGCTTTGGAAAGTTCAGCCGTAGTGTTTCAACGTTCCAGTGTTATCTCGATGGTGCTGACGTTTGTAGGCGTGCCACCCTCTTCTCTGGGTGCCACCTGCTCAGTTCCGATACCTACTTTCTTAACTTTAACGTCTGGTAGGAATCGGCGCCTAACGACCTCAACAACGTCAACAGCACGGCTTATGGCTCTTCCCCTTGCCTTAATATTTACTTCTTTTGCTCCGCCGTGGAAGAGGGTTATGCAAGCCAGTACATAGTTCATTACTGGCTTCTTCCCGATCAACACTGAGTTGCTTTCAGACATTTTGGACCGCCTCACTCCTTGTTTCCACTTTTTCTATGGCTTCATAACCATTTTTATCCATAAATAAATACATTACGGTTTTAACTTT